>ENA-OQJB01000557-OQJB01000557.1-human-gut-metagenome-genome-assembly--contig:-NODE-557-length-17401-cov-3.219579_pt1 | contig 17401 bp, 11 predicted proteins | sample MGYA00242599_ERZ504765 | MGnify/ENA primary metagenome ERZ504765 (study PRJEB26092, sample SAMD00036354) | human gut metagenome | host: Homo sapiens | study: EMG produced TPA metagenomics assembly of...
ATCCTGAACTCAAGAAAGTGATTGATGAGGCTTTAAGATAGTAAGTTGACTGACTGATAATATTTATGGACAATAATTTGTTTTTGGTTATAATATTCCGACGAAGATTCTCTTCGGATGTGGCGAACTTAAACGTCTTTCAACAGAGACATTGCCCGGCAAAAAGGCTTTGATAGTCATTTCATCCGGAACATCAATGCGTAAATATGGTTATCTGGATAAGGTGATTGGTCTGCTGAAAGAAAATAATGTTGATGCCGTGGTGTACGACAAGATATTGCCTAACCCAATAAAAGACCATGTAATGGAAGGTGCGGCAATCTGTCGTGAGGAAAATTGCGATATGATTATAGGTTTGGGAGGCGGAAGTTCGATAGATACAGCCAAATCCATTGCAATCATGGCATGTAATGATGGCGATTATTGGGAATATGTTGAAGGAGGTACCGGCAAGGGGCTTCCTTACAGCAAAGCATTGCCCATCATAGCCATTCCTACAACAGCCGGAACCGGAACCGAGGCTGACCCATGGACTGTCATAACCAATCTGGAAACAAACGAAAAGATAGGTATCGGCTCCACTTTAACTTTCCCATGTCTGTCGATAATCGACCCGGAACTGATGGTTTCAGTTCCGCCACATCTGACTGCCTATCAGGGATTCGACGCATTCTTTCATGCAGCCGAAGGCTATATTGCCAATTGTGCAACCCCAATAAGTGATATTTTCGCTCTTGAGGCCATCAGACTGCTGTATAAATATTTACCTGTTGCGGTGAAGGATGGAAATAACCTGAAAGCGAGGGCAAAGGTGGCTTGGGCAAGTACGCTGGCGGGAATGGTTGAATCCACATCCAGTTGTACTTCCGAACATTCTCTCGAGCACGCTCTCAGCGCATACTATCCCGCTCTTCCTCATGGTGCTGGCCTGATAGCTATAAGCGAGGCCTATTTCTCTACTTTTATTTATGACAGGACAAAGAGATATATGCGCATGGCAGATGTTATGACCGGACGCAAGAACCTTAATCCCGAACATTTTATAGATGCTTTGGTGAGAATGCAGAAGGAATGCAATGTCCGCGATTTGAAGCTTAGCGACTGGGGAATAGTAAAGGAAGATTTCCCTAAGATGATTGATAATGCGCGAACTGCCATGGGTGCATTGTTCAGTCTGGACCCTCATGAACTGTCGGATACCGAAATACTCGACATATATATAAAGTCATACAGATAAGTCTTTTTAAGAACAATCCCAATACAGTCTGTTACTGTAATTTCTTTCGGGCATCGTATCTATTATTGAGTGTAATGGTACGATGCTTTTTTGTTTTATACTATGAAATGAAGTTAAAGATTTATTTTTTTTCTTGATTGATTTTGATACGCATTCTAAAGTGGAAAATATCTATAATTATCTATTAACTACTATAAATACTTGATGTTTTAGATAAAATCAATAACTTTGTAATCTTGATGAAATATAAAGAATAATAGTTATATGTTTAGATTAATCTTAAGTTTAATATCAGTTCTGATTATAGTTTGCAAATCCTTTGCATCCAATGAGTTTGTCACAAGAAAGTACACTACTCTTGATGGACTTTCCCAAAATGACGTGCAATGTATTTATCAAGACTCTAAGGGTTTTATATGGTTGGCTACAAACGACGGTCTGAACAGGTTCGATGGGTATGAATTTAAGGTCTATGGATACCAGTCAAATGGTCTTACCAGTAATCTGATAGTATGTATTGATGAAGATTCTCATGGAAATCTGTGGATAGGTACTGCTGATAGAGGGGTATTCTTGTTTAATTCCGTAAAGAATGAATTCATTTCATTAAATATTGGTCATATAGGCATTGATAAGAATTTCACCTGCGACAAAATTCTGGTTGATTCGAAAGACAGGGTGTGGTTTCATTCCTCTGATGAAAGTATATACCTTGTAAATTACGATTTTTCCAATGGAAAAATAAATACTGTCTTAAAATCAACAATTAAATTACCATATATATCCGACATCATAGAAATTGATAATACAATAATGCTCTCGTCTGAAGACGGTCTGTACGAATGTAGCGTCCATAGAGAAAGATTACAGCTTAATAAACTGTTGGATAGTCCTATAGCTGCAGCTATAGTTATCTCGTCTTCTCAAATATTGTACTCTAATCTGGAGAATCATCAATTATGTTTATACGACAAGCATACTTGCAAGGTAAGCACCTTGTTGGAAAACTGCAATATTCGAAAAATGGTTTATAAAAATAAAAGATTATTTTATGCCACTACAAGTACTGTAAGTGTGTTGCCTTTTGATGTTTTACATGCTATCGAATCAAAGCCGCAGGTTATTGCTACCTATTCTTACAGCTATCCACAAACTATTGTTCTTGATAAAAATGATATTCTTTGGATAGGTTTTTTCAAGAGTGGCTTTATGAGCATACGCGAAAACAATAAACCAATAGAATTATTCAGGGAAATAGGAAATGACCATGTATCCTCCATTTATACATTTGCCAAATCCGATATTTATTTAGGCACAGAAGGCTCTGGACTATATCATTTTAATTCTATTACTGGAAATGCCAGACTTATTCCTTTCACAGCAAACAGGATAGTATACTCTACTACATACTCAAACTTTACCGACCGCATGTATGTGTCTCTGATGTACGATGGTATTTATAGTTTTACTTCAGATAATGATTATAAAAAGATTTCAGGCTTGAGGAATGTGCGCACAATGCTTGCCGATGGAAAATATTTGTGGGTTGGTACATATAATAAAGGTTTATTTAGATATGATTTGTCTACAGGTGTGATGAAGGAAATTAAAACATCGGAAAATAAAGAGCTAAAGATAGTAAGAAATGTCGTGAAAGATCATAAGGGGAATTTATGGGTAGCCTCCAGTTATGGCCTTAAAGTATTGAAATCTGCAGATTTGTATCTTGATAATCCTGTTTTGAATTCAGTGAAGGGGCTTGATGAACTAGATTATATAGTACCTATTTGTGAAGACCTGAATCATAATATATGGTATGGAACACTTGGGCTCGGATTAAAGAAAATCGTGGACTTGGATGACAGTCTGAATGTGCGTATTGAAGATTTCAGTACTGCAAACGGATTGAATAGTAATACCATAAAATCCATTGTTAATGGAACGGATGGAACATTATGGATTTCTACTAATAAGGGAATAAATTCGTTGAATATAAACACACAGAAAATAAAATCTTATGATATTTACGATGGTCTTCAGGACTATGAGTTTATGGAACTCTCGGCTGGAGTAATGACAGATGGAACAATGATATTCGGTGGTGTTAACGGAATAAACGTCTTTAGACCGAACGACTTCGATGTGATGGATTTCAATGGCTGTCCTACACTCGTTGATTTTAAAATCTTCAATCACAGCGTTGAGGCCGATTCTATATATTCCGTATATTTTGATAAAAGTGTATGTTTTGCAGAATATATAGAATTGCCTTATAATTTAAACACTTTCTCATTCCAGTTCAGCTCCCTGGATTACAGAAGTCCATATAAGGTTGTTTACGAATATATGCTTGAAGGTGTAGATAATTCGTGGATTTCCACTTCCGCTTTTCATCGTGAGGCTTTCTACACTAAGCTTTCTTCTGGAGAATATATGTTCAGACTGAGAGTCAGGAATACCGATGGAGTTTACAGTTCAAATGAACTTTCCATACCTGTCATTATTACCCCTCCTTTCTGGCGTACATGGTATGCTTATACATTTTATTTGATGTTGCTTGCATTATCCTTGTACCAGTTCAAGAGGTATTATACTTCAAGAGCGCAGCGTAGAAATGCAGTATATATAGCAAACATGGAAAAACGTAAGACTGAAGAATTGCTCGAGAAAGAAACAACATTCTTTACCAATATCTCGCATGAATTGAGGACTCCACTCACATTGATTCATTCGCCACTGAGTATGATTATAGAATCGGGCAAGTATTCGTCCGATAAGTATCTTGTCGGCATGCTGCAGACAATGGAGCATAACAGTAAGTTTTTGTTAAGACTTGTTAACCAGCTGATGAATTTCTCCAAGAGCGAGAAAGGAATGCTTAGTCTGAATCTCAGATATGGCAACTTCTCGTCTTTCTCAAAAGAGGTATTTCAGCAGTTCACGTATTGGTCAAAACAGAAAGGTGTTGGGCTGGAATATTCTGTTTCACGCAGTGATATAAGTTTTCTGTTCGACTCCCATCTTATGGAACAGATAATTTATAATTTGGTGTCGAATGCCATAAAGCATACACCTGCCGGAGGATTTGTATCGTTTACAGTTAATGAACAGGATAATAAAATAAACATCGCTATAGCAGATTCAGGAAATGGTATATCTGAGGATTTGAAAACTCATCTTTTTGAACGTTTCTATAGTCAGAATAAAAATTCAGCAGAGGGAGGTACTGGTATAGGTTTGTTTCTAACCAAACGACTTGTAGAAATACATAATGGAAATATCTCATTTGTATCAGAGGAAGGCAAAGGTACCGTTTTTCATGTACAGATTCCTATGATAACAGAGAGAGAAATGATGACAGAGAATCTTTTTCTAATAATAGGAATGATGAAGAGTTTATTGATGTACTGAGTAGTAAATCAAGTGAATCCGAAGATATAGAAGACACAGAAGTAAAAGGAGAGTCACCTGTTGTGTTGATTGTTGATGACAATAAAGATATATGTAATATGTTATCATTACTGTTGTCAGATAAATATAAAATAATGATTGCTTATGATGGAGAAATGGCATGGAACATGATTCCCGATATGCAGCCAGATCTTGTTTTGTCTGATATAATGATGCCCGGCATGAATGGTCTGGAACTGTGTGAGAGAATCAAGCAGGATGTAAGGACATCTCATATCCCTGTAGTCTTGCTTTCAGCCAAGACTACATTGCAGGATTATCTCATCGGATATAAATTCCATGCCGATGCTTATTGTCCTAAACCTTTTGATAATCAGATAATGAAAGAGTTGCTGAATTCTATCATAACAAATAGGAAGCGGATTCTTCAACACAAAAAAGTCTCGACAATAAAGATTTCTGAGGTAACCACTACATCTACTGATGATAAGTTCCTAGAAAAACTTGTAAAGATAATAGAGGACAACATTGCGGATTCGTCTTTTCAGATAGAAGATATTTGTAAAGGACTTGGTGTTACGGCTTTAGTCCTGAACAAAAAGCTTAAAACACTTATGGGAGTAACAGCTAATGCTTTTGTCCGCTCCATAAGGATGAAAAGAGCGGCAGAACTATTGAAGACCGGAAGATATTCAGTTTCTGAAGTAACATACGATGTTGGATTCAATGATCTGAAGTATTTTAGAGAATGTTTCAAGAAAGAATTTGGTGTATTGCCACAACAATATAAAGAGCAGAATACTCAGACGGATTTGGATTCTTAATATAAGTGGGGGTAAAATTTTACCCCCTTTTTAAATATATAATTCTCCCCTTCGGTCCCGTTTTAAATAAATAATTTAGCGGCAGTTATAAAAGAAATTTCATAACCTATTGCTAAATTAAATTTTTTACAAATGAGAAATCAGGAAAAAAGGTACCATAGCAGGTACATGTTGTTCGTGATGCTTATCTTCTATACATTATCTATGTATTCACAGAAGATAACAGTCAAAGGAAAAGTGATTGATGCCGCCAATAATCTCGAAGTTATAGGTGCAGCAGTTCAGGTTGAAGGAAATTCTCTCGGTACTATTACCGATATTGATGGTAATTTCGTTCTGCAGGGGGTACCGGAAAAAGGAAACTTGGTGTTCAGTTTTGTTGGTTATAAAACTGTAAAGGCTGCAATCAAGAATGGAAAATTCTATAACATTAAACTTCAGGAAGACACAAAAGTGTTGGACGAAGTGGTTGTTGTAGGTTATGGCTCAATGCGTAAAAAAGAAGTTACAGGTGCAGTAGCACGTGTAAATTCTGAAGAAATTACAAAGATCAGTACATCAGATTTGGGAACCGCATTGCAAGGCATGGTGGCTGGAGTCAATGTTCAAGCTAGTTCTGGTGAACCTGGAGCGAAATCTAATATACAGATTCGTGGTATTAGTTCAATTTCAGGTTCTAGTGCTCCTCTTTATGTCGTTGATGGTGTTCCCTTTGAAGGTGACCCTGGTTTGAGTAATAATGAAATTGCTAGTATTGATATTCTTAAGGATGCTGCTTCTGCTGCTATTTACGGAACACGTGGTGCTTCAGGTGTTATACTAATTACAACCAAGAAGGGTAAGGAGGGTGAAATGAAAGTTGCTCTTGATGGATATTATGGTTTTCAACATATAACATCAAAAGTTCATCTTCTAGATGCTAATGAAGAAACTTTTGTAACTGTCATGGCTAACCGTATGGCTGAAACTAAGAATACAGATGATTTGGCTTGGTCAAGTTTGAAAAATTATCCTGTTAATTTCTTTAATAATACTCGGCTTTATGATTGTATAATAAATAATAACGCACCAATACAAAATTATTCAGCCAATTTTAGTGGTGGACAGAAAAATCTGACTTATAATATGACTGTTAACTATTTTGATCAGGAAGGTGTATTAATCAATTCAGACTATAAACGTTATAATATCCGTTCTAATACAAATTTTAAAAGAGGAAAATGGAATATTAATGCAAATCTTGCAATGCAAATAGAAGACCAGCTTTCTCCTGCTTGGGCTTTATTAAATGATGCATACGACTATTCTCCTTTACGTTCTCCAGTTGATCCTAATCTAGATATATTCAATACAGCAGGTGATCCAGGTGAAATTCAAGGTATAAGTTATACTTTAGGTCGATTAAAAGAAAGAAATGATAAAAATACAGAGTCATTTAATGGGAATTTTTATATTGCTTACGGTATATTACCTGGATTGAGTGTTTCTACACGTTTGAGTTTCGGTTATCTTAACCAGAAGATGGTTATGACACGTCCTGAGTTTGAAGTGTATAACCAAGATGGCGAAAGAGTCGTTAGTTCAAACTATCGATCGCAGATAAAAGATACCCATTCTAAGAATACTAGTATGACTTGGGAATCTATGGTAAACTATAATAGGAAAATCAAGAAACATGATTTTAAGTTTACTGGTGTTTTCAGTATGGAAAAATATACATACGAGATGTTTTTTGCAAGTATAATGGACTTATATACAAATGAAATACCAAATCTGAATGCAGGCTCGTCTGATATGTCTGTAGGAACTGGTGATGGTCAATGGGGGCAGGATAGAACAAGCACACTTATTGGTATATTGGCCCGTCTACAGTATTCTTATGCTGATAAATACATGGTTAGTGTTAGTGTTCGTCGAGATGGATCTTCAAAGTTCTCTAAAGAAAACCGTTGGGGTATGTTCCCTTCATTATCTTTAGGATGGAATATTTCTGAAGAACGATTTTGGGATAGACTAAGATGGATGGTTAATTCTTTTAAATTAAGATTAAGTTATGGTACAACAGGTAATCAGAATTTTGCTGATTATTCTTATGCTCCAGCTATCTATAAAAATTATGATTATGCTTTTGGAACAGGAGCTAAAGAAACTTTAGTAAATGGTCTTACTCAGTTGGGTTTTGCAAATCCGAATGTGAAATGGGAGACAACGCAGCAGCTCAATGCTGGTATTGATTTGGCTTTCATGAACAATAAGTTAATTTTGGGTCTTGATGTCTATAAAAGTAATAAAAAGAATATGCTATTTCCGATGGTTGTGCCTCCTTCTAGTGGTGGAGGACAGAATTCCACTGTTACATTGAATGCCGGTAATATGGAGAATAAGGGAGTTGAACTATCACTCACTCATAGAAATAAAATTCATGGGGTAAATTATAGCTTGACAGGAACATTTACAAAGAATAAGAATGAGATAACCTCAATGGCCGGTAAGAACTCTCTTTATTTCTTCTCAGAAGGAAAACCTATTTATAGTGGAAGTGATTATGTTACTGCTATAAAGGAAGGATATGAGGCTGGTGCTTTCTTTGTTATGCCTACAAACGGAGTTATAAATACGGAACAAAAACTTGCAGAGTATCAGAAACTTGTATCAAGTGCTCGTATGGGAGATCTTATGTATGTAGATACAAATAAAGATGGCATTCTTAATGATGATGATAGGGTTTATGCAGGAAGTGGTATGCCTGATTTTGAACTTGGATTGAATTTTGCAGCAGATTATAAGGGATTTGACTTTTCTATGAACTGGTATGCTTCTGTAGGAAATGATATTATCAATGCTACTAAGATATATTCTTATCAGAAGAAGACGAGTAAAGATCTTATATATATGTGGACTCCTACAAATAATACTTCAACAATACCTTCTTATCGTAATGAACAACATAACAATTATCGTGCTCATACAGATATGTGGGTTGAGGATGGTTCTTTTGTGAGGTTGAAAAATATTATGTTAGGTTATTCTTTACCAAAGAAAGTCGTTTCAAAACTTAGGCTTGGTAAATGCCGTTTTTATATTGCAGCAGATAACCTTCTTACATTGACCAAGTATGACGGTTATGATCCTGAAGTTGGTAGTAATGGTTTGTCAAGACGTGGTCTTGACTTTGGAACATATCCTATCAGTATACAAATGCGAGGAGGATTCCAACTTAATTTCTAATCTATTAAAATAAAAAATATGAACTTAAAATATAAGATATTAACTTTTAGTTTATTGATGTCTGGCCTTGGATTTACATCTTGTGATGATTTCTTAACTCAGGAAAATGAGCATCAATTAACTACTCAGAAATTCTACAAAGACTTAGGAGATTGTGAAAATGGGTTGGCAGCCATTTATAATGCTTTTAAAAACACAAATATTTATCAACCAATGGATGAAAATCTGAGAAGTGATTTAGCGGTTGAAGCAAATAAAAACAGAATTAATCTTGTAAATGCTGCTTATCTTCAAAATTTTAATGATTCATACCAAACTTTGAGAAATAAATGGGCTGCTCTTTACACTGGTGTTTTCCGTTGTAATCAAGTTATAGAAGGAGTAGAAAAGGTACGAACTATTCTGACAGATGAAGTTCAATTGGTAAAACTCACTCAGATTGAGGCTCAGGCATATTTCTTCCGTGGTGTATTCTTTTTTTATCTTAATACATCTTTCAATAATGGAAATGTACCATATATTGATTATGTACCTGAAGAAGAAGATGACTATTATAAAAAGTGTACTCCAAGTGATGAAGTGAAGAAATATTATAGAGCAGATTTGCAGAAAGCGCTAGATTTAGGACTAAATGGTGAGTGGAAGGAGGCCGATAAAGGACGTGCTACTTCTTGGGCAGCAAAAGCTGTACTTGGTAAAAGTTATTTGTATGACGGTGACTACGATAAGGCTGCAGAGTATTTTTCTGATATAATTAATAACGGTCCGTTCACTCTTGTTGATAATATTATGGATAATTTTACCGCCGTTAATGAATTTAACTCAGAGTCTATTTTGGAAGTTTCATATTCAACTCAGTATAATACACAGTATGGACCTTGGTCGGATGCTACATTGTACAATATATGGGGCATGAATGTTTGTGGTTCAAGCACATCTTGGATTAATACATCTCCTTCTTTGTGGCTAGTAGAAAAATTCGAAAATGAAGCTGTTGATGAAAATGACCCTCGCAACTGGATTGAAGTGGAATCTGATAATTATCCTCTAACAGCTCCAAACAATCAGAAGGATATTATATATGATCAGTTAGGTCAAACTTTTAATTCTGTGATAGAAAGAAACGGGAAAAATATAATAAAACCTATGTCTATCATTATGAAAATGGTAAGTATGTAGGTGTGCGTCAGCGTTTGATTCCTGTTGATGGAATTGGAAATGTTGATTACGGAAAACTTTCAGATATATATTCTGAACCAGAACATGAAAGAAAATTTAAATGGGAGAATGGTAAACCGTATCGTTTGAGAGCATATTCTTTAAGAGCATCTGCTTCATTGGCTATTAATGGAGATGAAGATTTAAGCTATTATGAAAAGACCACCCAACAGGTAGGTAAGTTCAATAATGGAATTACTGCTTATTTCAGAAAACTTACAAACTGGGATTCACGAAAAGACGAGGCAGATTTTAAGCCTGCTATGGCTTCGGGTATAAATTATCGTCTGATTCGTTTGGCTGATATCTATTTGATGTATGCAGAATGTCTTATCAAAGGTGGTACATCTGAATCTAATCTTCAAAATGCTATTAACTTTATTAATAGGGTAAGAAAACGTTCTGGTATTATTCTTATTGGTAAGCAAAACCTTGGTGAATATCCTGAAGCTACTTATGATGATAGAGACTTGAATTCTAATGATGTTATGCAGCATTTAATGTATATTGAAAGACCTATGGAACTTTGTATGGAAGGGCATGCCATTCGAGTTATTGATTTACGTCGATGGAATGTTACAAAAGAACGCTTCACCTGGCTTTCAAAACAGAAATATCTTATAGGTAGAGGGACTTTCTTGGCTCCTACTAAGGAAGACCCTAATAGTCTGTATGTTGGTCAAAATTGGGGTAAACAGCGTCCTTATAGAGCTGACGATCCTGATACATATCTTAAACCAGTATCTGATTATATTCAAGCATCAATGAACTATGGACCAAGTGTTGCATATTGGCCTATACCTAACATAGAATCAACTTCTAATCCTGACATTAATAACTAGATATGATGAAAAATAAATTTTTATATATAGTTTTGGTGATTACATCAATTATTTCCTCCTGTAAGGAAGATGATTTTGAACCATTGAATGATGTGGCAGAATGTACTTGGCATATGAGTACTGAAGCTGAGAATATATCTCCGATTCAACTTAATCTTAAAGAGTATATTAGTATAATGGATTTGTCTCAAGGTAATTTATCACATGAATGGACTGTTTCTGATGATGGAACTAAATTCCTTAGTGGTAAGATGCAATGGGGTCAGAAAGAATATGATAATCTGGTAGATGAATCTATTCCTCATGTAAATAATGAAAAGACAATTCATGTATATTTTACAAAGGCTGGTGATCATACAATTAGATTGCGTAATACATTCTCTAAACAGGTTGTATATCCTTACTCAGAATGGAGTGCTGAGCTTCAGACTTATGTGAAGAAATATACTTATGCAAGAAAGGAAGGCGATGTCTATGTAATGGACACTACATTTCATGTGCGTGTATATGATCTGAATCTGGTTCCTGCTATTAGAATGTATAGTGACCCTGAATGTACTCAGGAGATTAAAATGGGACAGATTGGAGGCACTGAAGAGGCTCCTGAGTATGAGACGTATGAACTTGAATACGGAAAGAGTCTTTATGTAAAAGATGACTCTTATGGATTGCCAAATTATTGGAAACTTGTATGTTATGCTGCCGGTTTTGAGCAGGAGTTTACAGACTTTCCCGATGTTTATGAGCTTAAACTTAAAAAGTTTTCTGATAAACCTCTCAATCTTAACTTGACGGTTGAGAGAAAAAGCGATCCTAATAATAAATATCAGCCAACAGCTATGGCTAAATCTGTTGTGGTTCCTCTTAACATTAAGGTAGTTCCTACACAAGACCCTGTTTCTTACAAAATCCGTCAGATAGACCAGTGGAATATTGCTATTGACCTTGAAAACTCAGAGTTCGGTTATAAGCCTATTGACGTAAGTGCTTTAACTTTAAATTATCGGAATAACTATAATGGGAATAATAATTCAGGTACAATTGCAATAAATAAAGCAGAGGTTAATAATACTCATCGTTATGAGTTAAAATTGACATTGGGTGAAAAAATTTATAATACTGATGATTTGATTCTTACAGGTACTTTAAGAAAAGCTTTATATGGAGATGCAGACTTGACAATTTCTTCTTCAGAACCTAATGTTGTTACAACATATGCTTCATTCTTGGATGATGGTTTTGAGTATCCTTCTACTTATGAAGACTGGAAGGTGGTTAAAGCAGATGTATTGCCGGCTCAATATCAGCCATCATCTGTAGTTGATAATCCATTACAAAATGCGGTTAATTCAAGTGCTAAATGTTTACGTGTAGATGCTGTAGAATTCAGTAGAGCTCTGATTTCTAAGCCATTTAAGGGTGGTAAAGGTACTTATACAATTAAATATAAGTATTATGTTCCAGGTGAAGTAAGATCAGGTTTGACAGCGTGGTTTGTTCCTTCCGATAAACCAGGGCAACAGGATCCTTCATGGCTTGAGACTCCTACAAACAAGCTGCCGTGGGAAACATTACAGTCTGGAATATGGAAAGAAGTTACAGGTATTATTACTTCTAAGGCAGAAATGGAAAGTGTAATTCTAAGTTTACGGTTCAATTATTTCTTTGGAGAAATTTATTTTGATGATATATTCTTCGGATATATTGAAGTTAGACCATAAAAATATTAATTATGAATACCAAAAATAAAATATTTCAGGCATTGGCAATCTTATGCATGACTGTGTTGCTTTGGTCGTGTAAGAATGATGACTGGCATGCTGTTGAATTAGATAATACTCCGGTTTACGAACTATATGCATTAAAAGATGCCGAAACTAATCAACCGGTAAACATCAGCAAGTTTTCTGTCTATCGTGAAACTTTTGATCTGATAGTATGGCAGAACGATTTCCAGACATTGTGGATGAATAAAATAGAGTTCTTTGACGAGTCTAATGACCAACCAGACCAATTGCCGGAATGGTTGGAAATAGATCTTGATAAGGAAAAATATCTTACTTTCTCTTTTAATGAAGTCTTTGTAGTGACAGAAGAAATTCTGGATCCTGAAACAGGAGAAAAAGAGATTAAGGAAGTTGAGAAGAAGCGTATGTTTGTCTTCATGGGTAAGAAGGAGATTAATTCATCTGCCGGTTTCGGACATCTTACTGTTACCGAAGATGATGGAACTGTAGTAGAGTATATCGCAGGCTTGAATGATATATTGAAACCAGCTGATCAGTAGTAATTCACATAGGGAAGGTATATAATGCTTTTGTTATTGTGAAAGAAGTATTATCTACCTTCCTTTTTTTAGTATTGTGTTTATTAATAAAATATTATACGATGAAAATTGTAACTTTGGGAGAAATAATGCTCAGATTGTCCACTCCAGGCAATACACGTTTTGTTCAATCAGATTCTTTTGATGTCGTTTATGGTGGCGGTGAAGCAAATGTAGCTGTAAGTTGCGCAAACTACGGACATGAAGCTTATTTCGTTACTAAACTTCCCAAACACGAAATAGGGCAATCAGCAGTAAATGCACTTCGTAAATATGGTGTCAGAACTGACTATATAGCTCGTGGTGGTGACCGTATAGGTATATATTATCTTGAAACTGGAGCTTCTATGCGTCCAAGTAAAGTTATATACGACCGTGCAAATTCTGCAATATCTGAGGCAGAACCATGTGACTTTGACTTTGATGCTATTATGGAAGGAGCAGACTGGTTCCATTGGTCAGGTATTACCCCAGCCATTTCTGATAAAGCTGCCGAGTTGACTAAACTTGCTTGTGAGGCAGCTAAGCGTCATGGTGTTACAGTCTCCGTAGACCTTAATTTCCGCAAGAAGCTTTGGACTAAAGAAAAGGCTCAGTCCATTATGCGTCCATTGATGCAATATGTTGATGTATGTATTGGAAATGAAGAAGATGCAGAACTTTGTTTAGGATTTAAACCTGATGCTGATATAGAAGGAGGTAAAACAGATGCAGAAGGATACAAAGGTATTTTTACTGCAATGGCTAAAGAGTTCGGATTTAAATATGTTATCTCTACTTTGCGTGAATCATTCTCTGCTACACATAACGGGTGGAAAGCAATGATTTACAATGGTGAAGAGTTCTATACATCAAAACGTTACGACATTGATCCTATTATTGACCGTGTAGGTGGTGGAGATTCTTTTTCTGGTGGTATTATCCATGGCTTGCTTACTAAAGTAACTCAGGGTGAGGCTTTAGAGTTTGCAGTTGCAGCTTCGGCTTTAAAACATACCATCAATGGAGATTTCAATTTGGTATCTATTGAAGAAGTTGAAGCTTTGGCTGGTGGTGATGCAAGCGGACGTGTACAAAGATAATGCGAAAGATAGATTATTATATTTTAAAATTAAGATAATAGAAATGAGCAGATTTGATAAAGTAGCAGTCTTTAATAAAATTGCTTCAACCAGAATGGTTCCGGTATTCTACCATAAAGATGTGGAAATAGTAAAGAAAGTAGTAAAATCATGTTATGATGGTGGAGTTCGAGTTTTCGAATTTACAAACAGGGGAGATTTTGCACATGAGGTTTTTTGTGAAGTGGTAAAATATGCCGCAAAAGAATGTCCTGATATGGCTGTCGGAGTTGGTTCTGTTAGTTGATTCTGCGACTGCTGCACTCTATATTCAACTTGGTGCAAGTTTTGTTGTAGGTCCATTGTTTAATCCTGAAATAGCAAAAATCTGTAACCGTCGTCTTGTTACTTATATGCCCGGATGTGGAACGGTGTCTGAAATAGGCTTCGCACAAGAGTCGGGATGCGATCTTTGTAAAGTATTTCCTGGCGATGTTTATGGCCCTAACTTTGTAAAAGGTATATTGGCACCAATGCCATGGTCTAAGCTTATGGTTACCGGTGGAGTTGAGCCGACAGAAGAAAATCTCAAATCATGGATTAAATCTGGAGTGTATTGTGTTGGTATGGGTTCTAAGCTCTTCCCAAAAGATGTTCTTGAAAAAGGAGATTGGGGTTATATAACCAATAAATGTCGTGAAGTTTTAAATTATATATCGGAATTTTAGTGATTATTTTTATCAGCACTGGTTATGGTTTGCTGGATTATAATTATATAAACCCCACCAGAATTTTTATTTTGGTGGGATTGTTTTTCTGGGCTATAGTATTAATCTTTTATATATTGCTATGATTTTTGGCCATCGTTCTTTTTCTGTAGTTCCCTAAGCCAAAATTTTATATCTGGACCTATGTAACAGTATATTCATTAAAGGCATCCTGCATACGTTCATATATTTGGCTGAGTGTTTCCGATATTTCCATTTTTAACCAACTACTTTGTACTAACCATTGTTAATTTAATTCGCTGATTTTTAGTGTTTAATTAAATATTAATCGAAGTATTTATGAATAACAGCTTTACAAAATACCTATTAACAGGCTTTTTTCCCCTGTTTATAATACTACCGGTCCTAGCAGGCAGAGAAACTGGCAATTCTATAGTAACGGTAGATTATTATACTAAAAGATATTTGGGGAATGTATCATCATTGGACAGGAGTAAATATTTTAACATACATTCTATAGATGACAGCGATCCCGATATCAGTAGTTTTCTTAATAACTATGATGTAGGTTTGGGCAGATCTTTTTGGGGACCATATTCGTATGCATACAGCAAGACAAATGAAGTAGGTAAATATCCTCAGGTGAAACCTTACAGCGGAAGTATTTCTGTAAAAAGATATATAGCTACCGAGCATCCCAATATACAGACCATTCAAGGTGGAATTGACATTGAGGCTGCAGGCGTATGGGCAGCTGAGTACTATTCCAATAGTGAAAGAGCTCCTGAGTTCTTTGAACACTCAACGAACCATTTGTTCATGCAGATGATGTGTACTTCACAATTAAAGGTCAGGCCATGCGTGAATTGATGACCGATTTTTATGCTTCAATAGGTAAGCATATACATAATAACCCACGCTTGAATGGAAAAATGAAGGTGATAGGTTATGCTGCTGCATATCCTGCTTGGGAAGACGGAAATTTCAATTACTGGAATACCCGAATGAAAATGTTTATTGACCGTGCCGGTGAATACATGGATGCGTTTTCCGTACACCTTTATGATGGTATAAACGTTACAGGGACTGATTCTAAACGCTCAGGAAGTAACTCTGAGGCTGTGCTTGATATGATTGAGGCATATACCTCCATCAGATTCGGCAGTCCGAAACCCCTTGTGTGCTCGGAATTTGGTGGAATAGACAATGAGTTTGATGACGAATTTTACCGTCCTTTGCAGAGTGTCAGGTCTGTGTCTTCTTTCAATCATTTTCTATTCAATCTTCTAGAGCGCCAGGATAATCTGCTTATAGCAATACCTTTCGTATCTGATAAGGCTGAGTGGCATATCACTGCTGCCAATAATTATAGCTCCTATTGTGCGGCATTATTCATACCGGACAATCCTCAGGACTTGAAGAATACAGAGTGGAAGCTGAATGACAAGAAATATTTCTTCGAACTTTGGAAAAATGTAAAGGGTGATCGTGTTGACATAACCAGCAATAATCCTGATATTCAGGTGCAGGCATTCAAGGACGGCGGCAGACTGTATATTGCCCTTGATAATCTTGATGATACCCCACAGACTGTATATCTGAACAATAAGAATAGCTGGAAGGATGTATCGAATGTCACAAAGCGTTCTTTATATGTTAATTACAACTCGGGTATAGAATATTCGGAACAGAATATCCCGTCCATTCCGGAAAGTGTTTCCATAATCCCCAATCAGACCATTATTCTTGTGGCTGATGTAGCGTCAGCGGGATATACCAATTCCATTATCAGGAAAAAATATTACAGCAGTGAGTATCTGAAACCAATTTCCGCTGGATCGTCCCTTTCGTTCCCTTTCACGGGAATAAAGTCAGGTTCGGGTAGAGCATGTCTGCGAATGTCAATAGGTCGTCCTGTCTCAGCTTCCAGAAAGCCGGTGGTGAAGATTAACGGTACCGCTGTGAGTGTTCCCGACAACTGGAAGGGCTATAACCAGAGCAATCGCAGTATATTTTTCGGTATGATAGAAGTGCCGTTCGACATACAGTTGCTGAGGAATGGTGATAATAATGTCGATGTCACCTTTTCCGACGGAGGAGGTCACGTATCGTCCATGATTCTTCAAGTTGAGAAATATACTGTCTCTACCTTACAGAATGGAACCTTCAGCGATGGACTTTCGGCATGGCAGCCATTAAGCAAGCGTGGAACCGTGTCTGTCAAGACTGACAATGCAGGTAATAATGCAGCCTGTATATCCGGTCATGCAGGACTAATGCAGAGGGTCGACATGGAGAGTGGCAGGACTTATCGCTTCTTGGCCGATGTAAAGACCGAAGGTGCATGTAAGTTAAAGGTTCTGATACAGGATATGCCATCAGGAACGATATGTAGAAAAAGAATTTTCTTCTCCCGGCAATTATAAAGCCGTATCTTTCGATTTCAATTCTTCAAGGTAAAAAAAGTAGGGTAGTGCCAATTGTGTGCGAAGGGCAGAACGACTTGGCTTGGATTGATAATATTGT
>ENA-OQJB01000558-OQJB01000558.1-human-gut-metagenome-genome-assembly--contig:-NODE-558-length-17382-cov-3.706288_pt1 | contig 17382 bp, 20 predicted proteins | sample MGYA00242599_ERZ504765 | MGnify/ENA primary metagenome ERZ504765 (study PRJEB26092, sample SAMD00036354) | human gut metagenome | host: Homo sapiens | study: EMG produced TPA metagenomics assembly of...
ATAGATGTTCTTCAGGATTATATTTTTCTGTCAGAGATTTGATTGCCTTTGACGATGATAATGAAATATTTGAAAATAAAAGCAAGCGGCATTAAAAGTGATGGATATAGCATTGTCTATTAAGGATAACTATGCGCTTCACATGGATTATCTAGCTATAATGGCACAAAACAGCGTTATTGCTGGAGATTGGAATCGTGCGATTTCCTATTATTTTGAATTATTAAATGAGGACGGTGTTCTAAACGCAGATTACGATGAAAGCTACTATGCTGGCGAGTTAGAGCTTGCAGCCAAAATAGTACATAATATTTGTGTTTTGTATTTTATTGGATTGAAATCTGATGAATTTACGCACATAAAGAAAAAGTATGACTATATATTCAAACTTGAATCTCAGCGGACTAAACGGTTAGTTAGAAACAATCCAGCCTTTAAGGAGGGATTCGAGGAAGATTTTAATACTCTATGTGAGTTCACTACAGGTATTCTCTACTATGATTCCACACATGCTACTGATTTCATCTCTGGCAATATGATGGGGGCTATTTGCGAGGATTACTGAAAAATCAGGCAAAAAACATCCAGCCAACCTGAGTGAGACCGTAAAAATCGAAGATGATAACATTGACCTGTTTATCCTTGATAATTCTTTTGCATTTAAAGGGAATGTTATACAAAAATTCTATCCGATTTTCCATTTGATGAAAATCAAAATGAAGAAACGCAATATGCCGAAGAAAATACTGTATCGACAGCTGTTCCTGTTGTCGAGAACCGCCTTTTAGAAGACGATTTGTTTAGCGAACTTGAAAATCTGACAGGGTTGCAGGAAGTAAAGAAAGAGGTATCTTCTATTATCAACCTTCTAAAGCTCCAAAAGATTCGCAAAGAAAAGGGACTGCCCGAACTTCCTATTTCACGACATCTTGTGTTTTCTGGCAATCCCGGCACAGGTAAAACAACGGTTGCTCGACTGCTGGCACAGATCTACCACGAATTGGGTGTTCTTTCTAAGGGCCAGTTAATTGAGGTTGACCGTTCTGGATTGGTTGGCGGCTATGTTGGACAGACTGCAATCAAGACGCAGGAAGTTATTCAGCAGGCTCTGGGTGGAGTACTGTTCATTGACGAGGCGTATACACTGGCTAGGGGTAACGATTCTAACGACTATGGTCAGGAAGCAATTGACACGATCCTGAAGGCAATGGAAGATCACCGAGATGATTTGGTAGTCATTGTTGCCGGTTATCCTAATTTAATGGAACGTTTTGTGAACTCGAATCCCGGCCTGAAATCAAGATTTAACAAGTACATTTACTTTGAGGATTACACGCCGGAAGAACTTCTGGAAATCTTCGATTCCATGTGTAAGAAGTCTGGACTTACCGCCACGCAGGATGCACGAGATTTGGTGCTGAAGCATTTTGAAAAAGAATACGCAAACCGAAATGAGACATTTGCCAATGGTCGTGAGGTTCGCAATTTCTTTGAAAAGGCCGTTGTTAATCAGGCGAATAGACTTGCACAGGAATCGTATATTGACGATGAGGATGTTGCAACGTTGACTGCGGAAGATATTAGCAAAGTAGGATAAGAAAGGAAGAGGGACTATATGGGTGGGTATCAAGTGAAACCAGAACTTCTTGAAGCGGTAAAAAAAGAGTTACAGCTACGAACCTGCAACTTCTAAAATCTTTGCAGGGAAAAGAAGATATTTTTAACACAACAGCATATATAAAAATACTTTTTCAGATACGCTTCTCGAAGATGTTGACTTTTTAAACACTTTAAGTGGACAACCAATATTTAAGGTGCGGTATGCTCAAATGATCCTGCGGGATATGCTTGAGCAAGTAATAGAGTTCATATTTCTTATGAAGCATCCAGATATGATTCCTGAATATCTAGGCGATAATATCAATTCTAATGCACCGTTTGGCTCTAATCCGGTAAATGAATTACAAAAGATGGCAAGTGGACGATATGCAGATGGTAGAAAAACAGTATCTGAAATGGCGAAGGACATCAACGAAAAGAAATCTTCTCCCGGACGGCCTGCGTTATATGAGATATATCGATTGTTATCAGAAGAATGTCATAATTCATATTTCTTTGCAAGGCTGGATGATTTTAAAGAGGCAAGAGATCATAGCGAAATTCTTGCACTGTCAGAAGATCAAGCTCAGCATCTTGTGATAATTGTGATGCGTTTTATGGAAGCGTACAGAGCATAATTGTGTGAGATTGGTACTATTCGTACCTTGTCAAGAGGGCTGGTACCGTCCAGCTCTCTCTTTTTTTGCCAAAGTTTCCATCGATTTTTCTTGCACCCTGCCGAAATCGGCGTATTCTCAAAACTTTTTGTTGACACAGCTCGATTTTTGTGGTAATCTATCCCAACAATTGAATATAACATATTTTTACATATTCGTTCAGGCCCTGCGGGACTGAACATCTTGGCTTTCAGCCGTTTACATAACCGACTAGCATGACCTTCCAGAAAAAGCGAAGGCAGGGCTGGTCTGTTCTGTGACGGCTTTTTTGTTGCCGTTTTGCCCGTTGGACCTTGAAAACCGCATGACCGTCTGCATGGGATACCCGGCGATGACCCTGAGAAGGAGAGCCGGAAAACGCCGCCGGAAGGGGGCAGGAAATCCATGCAGGGAGAACGGCAGAACGCAAATTCCTCAGTTGCTGTAGGAAAATGTGGTCAAATTGACCACATTTTCCAGCCGTGACGCAGAAGAAATCAATGTGATCAAAATGATCACATTGATTGACCGTAGCACAAGCAAAAGGACGTTTATCCACCTGTTGCAGCAGAGAAAATCCATGTGGCCAAATTGACCACATGGAAAAGCCGCAGCACCAGAGAAAGGACGTGTGCCTATGGGAAACAACTTTACCCCTGCATGGATCAAGAAAGGCTTTTTCAACGAATCCCTGTTTTGTGATGATTTTCTGAGTACCCACCAGCTGCTTTACTCGAATGGCGCATTTTTCACCCCGGAAGGCAGGGTTACGGACACCATGAACCTGCGCTGTGAAATTTTCGATATGCTGCGAGACCATATCGGTGCAAATATCGCAAAACGGGTTAGCAATGTCGTAGATGTTCTGAAACTGGCGGCACAGGTGGAGGACTTCCCGCCTGTCACTGACCGTATCGCACTGGCAAACGGCACCCTGTATCTGGACGGTACCTTTCAGGAGGGCAAGCCGGAGATCGTGCGCAACCGCCTGCCTGTCAAGTATGACCCGAAAGCCGCCCAGCCCGTCCACTGGCTGCGGTTTCTGTCCGACCTGCTCTACCCGGAGGACATCCCCACAGTGCAGGAGTTCATCGGGTACTGCCTGATCCCCAGCAACAAGGGGCAGCGCATGATGGTCATTAAGGGCAGCGGCGGAGAGGGCAAGTCGCAGATCGGCGTGGTACTGTCCAAGCTGTTCGGCTGCAACATGAAGGATGGCAGCATCGGCAAGATCTCGGAGAACCGCTTCGCCCGTGCCGATCTGGAGCACACCCTGCTCTGTGTGGACGACGATATGCGGATGGAAGCCCTGCGCCAGACCAACTATGTCAAGTCCATCGTGACCGCACAGGGGCAGATGGACTTGGAGCGCAAGGGCAAGCAGAGCTATCAGGGCTGGATGTACGCTCGTCTGCTGGCATTCAGCAACGGTGACTTGCAGGCTCTGTATGATCGCTCGGACGGTTTCTACCGCCGCCAGCTTGTCCTGACTACCAAGGACAAACCCCTGTCCCGTGTAGACGACCCGGACATTGCCGAGAAGATGGCGGCAGAGGTCGAGGGCATCCTGCTGTGGGCATTTGAGGGCTTGCAGCGGCTGGTGAAGAATGGCTTCCAGTTCACCGAGAGTGACCGTGCCAAGCGGAACCGAGAACTGGTGAAGCGGGACAACAACAATGTGTTTGATTTCCTTGAATCCGAGGGCTACATCCGCCTGAAGGCGGATGCCTGCACCAGCTCGAAAGAGCTGTATGAGGTCTATCGAATGTGGTGTGAGGAGAACAGCCTGAATGCGATCAAGGCACGAGGTCGGAGCGGATGCGCTGATCGCCAACCAGCGCAGATATAATCTGGAATCCACCAACAACATCGTCAATTCGTCCGGGCGGAGAGTCCGAGGCTTTGTGGGCATCGAAGCCCTTGTGCAGCCCGACCTCACCCCCAATGGCTGGCTGGCATGACCCGCTTTTGATCCCCCTATATGGTGCGTTTTCGGTCTTTCGCTGCGTACGTGCGTACAGAGAAAACCGCCTGCTGCGTACGCACGTACGCAGCAAAACGCCAAAGTTCTCCTTTATAGGGGGGTGGCAAAGTGTCAGGTTGACAGTTTGCCAAGAGTGGTAAGTGACGGGAAACGGTACTTACCAGCTCCTACCCAATTCCCCAAAATGGGAATCAGGGTGGGATGGCCGTTATCAGACCGTCTATCTGCCTGTTACCATTTTGGGAACAGGCAAAATCAGTTGGTCAATTTGGCCAACTGAAAAAGCCGGACGAGCTGCGGGCAGGGATTCGCAAATCTTTGCCTGTCAGCTTGCCCGGAGCAAGAGTGCAGAGAGCGCAGCTCTTTGCCCCAGTGATATGATGCTGTGCGTCATATCCTACTGGGTATTATCTGGCGCAAAACGGCGGCAGATCCAGCAGCTTCGCTGCTGCGTTCTCCCCACCAAGCTGTTGAAACGGAGGGATGTCTATCTGAAATTAACACGACACAACGGACGAGCCGGGACCCACGGCACCTATAACCCCAAGCACAATGACCGAAGTTTCAACCTTGCCAACAGTGAGCACATCGACCCGGAACGAGCCAAGGGCAACATCTACTGGGACTGCTTCCACGGCTTCCGTTCGGCTCTCGATCCGCAAGACCTGGACGATCTGGCAGCGACCTTCTCGGAGGTAGAACAGCAATTCTACGAGAACCGCTATTCGGAGTTCATCGAAAAGCAGAACGAGCGCAATGCCGAGATCCGGCAAACGGAACGCAACCGCTCCATTCCTGACCTGCTGTCCAGCCGCAAGACCTGCCCGGAAGAAACCATCTATCAGCTTGGAACAAAGGACGACCATGCTTCGGGCGAAGTTCTGCTGGCGGTCGTGACGGAGTTTATTGAAGAGTTCAAGGCGAGGTTCGGAGACCATGTTCATGTACTGGACTGGGCGTTGCATCTGGATGAAAGTACACCGCATATCCACGAACGTCATGTGTTCGACTGCGAAAACAAGTACGGCGAGGTGGCACCCCAGCAGGAAAAGGCGCTGGAAGCGCTGGGCTTCGACCTGCCCGACCCAGACAAGCCCCTCAGCCGCCGCAACAACCGCAAAATTCCTTCGATGCCGCCTGCCGGAAAATGCTGTTCGAGATTGCAAAAAGGCATGGGCTGGAATTGGAGGAAGAAGCAGAATACGGCAACCGGCAGTACCTCGAAAAGCAGGACTTCATTCTTGCCAAGCAGAAGGAGCAGCTTTCCGCCCAGCAGAACAGGCTGGACGAGCTGACCCTGAAAGTTTCGGACATGGAGACCCTGCTGGAAGATGTTTCGGCTGCGGCCTACGACAAGGCGGTGGATATCGTGACGGATGTTGTGCGCACAGAGACCCGGAAGGAAGATATGCGGATGATCGAGGACACGAAGAAGTGGGTGCTGTCCCCGGAACGTAAGGCTCCGCAGACCACGAGAGAATACGCCGCCCACCGTTTGGACACCGTGCTGGACAAGTTCCTCAAGACCATGCAGACCACCGCCGCCCACCTGCAAGAGAAGCTGCTGAAGCCGGAAGTCCGGCAAAAAGGCAAGGAGCAGGTCAAGGAGAAAGCACGGGATTCCGTTCTGCAACTGCTGAACCGCTTGCAGGCAGAACAGGCACAAAACAAACCAGCGGCACAACCCCGCACACAGGAGGGGCACTCGGAAATCTGAACCTCATCGGGAGCGTTTGGGGCAGAAAGCTGGCACCTTCTGCCCCGGCACCCGGTTACAAGGATATGGAGGTGCAAGTGAAAGAAGTTTGCGTTTGCGAAGCAATGAAGTCCCCGGTGGGGACTTTAAGCGATGGAACGGTCTTGCATCAGCAAGATGGAGGGACCAAGTCCCGACAAGTTCCGATTTGGCAAAAGAGTAATCTGACCTTGGAGGAGGCGGCGGCTTACTCTGGGATCGGTATCAATAAACTGCGGTCAATGACCGATAGCGATGAATGCAAGTTCGTCCTTTGGAACGGAACCAAACGGCTGATCAAACGCCGTAAGCTGGACGAATATCTGGACAAGGCATTCTCGATCTGATGCGGTTCAAAAATTGACCGTTTGATGTTGCAGGGAGTCTTGCGTCATGGTATACTCATGGCGTAAGGCTCCTTTTCAACATTCTGTGAATGAAAAGGAGAGTTTATATGCAAAGACGTAAAGATAATAAAGGCCGTGTTTTGAAAGATGGCGAGGTCTACCGCAAGAGCGACGGGCTGTATATGTACCGTTGGACTGCAAAAAACGGAAAACGCCATACCATCTATGATGCAACCTTGGAGGGGCTGCGCGAAAAGGAAGAGAAGATCCAGCACGACTTGGCAGATGGCATCCGCATCCCGGAGTGCAGCCTGACCCTGAATGACCTGTTTGAACTGTGGCGTAAGAACAAGGTGGGATTGAAAGAGCATACCTTCGCCAATTACGTTTATATGTACAATCGGTTCGTCCGGGATGAAATCGGCATGATGAAGCTCAAGGACATTCGCAAGTCGGATATCCGCAGCTACTACAATGGCATCGTCCGCAATGGCAAGATGGCGTTGAACACACTGGAAACCATCCAGAATGTTCTTCATCAGGTCTTTGCGGTGGCGGTGGACGATGAGTACATCCGTGTGAATCCCACGGATGGTGTCCTGACGGCTATAAAAGCCGCCCACCAGTACGAAACGCCCAAGCGTCACGCCCTGACCCTGCCGCAGCAGCAGGCATTTCTGGCCTTCATCAAGAAAACGCCAAAATTCCAGCACTGGCTCCCGATGTTCACTTTCATGTTGGGTACGGGATGCCGAATCTCGGAAACGGTGGGTCTGTGCTGGAGTGACATCGACTTTGAGAGTGGGTTTATTACCATTCAGCACAATCTGGTCTACCATGACCATGAAGTCGGTGGCTGCTACTTCACCATGTCCACGCCCAAAACTGCCGCAGGCAAGCGGGCAATTCCCATATTGCCCGAAGTTCGGAAAGCGTTGGAGCAGGAACGAGCCAACCAGCAGGAGCTGGAACTGGTGTGTGCGCACGAAATCGATGGTATCTCGGATTTTGTGTTCCTGAACAGATTCGGTCAGCCGCAGAATCCGCAGACCGTCAACCGTGCCATCAAGCGCATCAGCGTGGCCTACAACGAAGCCGAACTGGAAAAGGCCGAAAAGGAAAAACGGGAGCCGCAGCTGTTGCCGCCCTTCTCCTGCCATAATCTCCGGCACACATTCTGCACCCGGCTGTGCGAAAATGAGACCAACCTGAAGATTATTCAGGACATCATGGGACACAAGGACATCAGCACCACGATGGAGATTTACGCGGAAGCCACCAAGGAAGCCAAAGCCCATTCCTTTGCAAATCTGAACGGTAAACTGGGCATTTCGGTCTGAAATCCACTACACCAACTACTACACCACTTTTACGACCAAATTGCCGGTAAGTTGTGGAGAGTTGCGTAGGGAGATGTGCGGGAGCAGGAAAAAGGAAGCCGCATGGATAGGCTTATAAAGGAAAATAAAGCCATTTGTGAGCCTTCCTTGACCTGTCCCCACGATGAAGCCGATTGAGCAGTAAATTCCGCGTTTGCGCAGCAATGAAAGCCCCAGTGAGGCTTTTAAGCGGCCGAGCGGTCTTGCGCCAGCAAGATGGAGGGACCTTGCCCCGGCAAGCTCCAATTTAAGCAAAACAAAGCCTGAAACTTCTTGATGTACCGAGAAGTTTCAGGCTTTTTCTTTTGATGAATTTCCAGTAAAAACTACACCATACGCCAAACGTGAAGGACGAATACGGCAACACCCCGGCACAGCGGGCAGAACTGGACTGGCTGCTCTACAACAAGCCCTTGGAGTATGCCCAGCTTGTGCTGGGTGGGGAGATTGGACATTATCTCTCGCTTGGTTGCGACCACGGCAGGCTGGAAGAGCAATGACATAACAAACACAGCCCCGCTTTGGCGAAGGAGAAGCCAAAGCGGGGCTGTATTCAATGAAGGAGAAATGAAGGGAATATCAGGTTACAGATTCAGTTCAAACTGTTCTGCCGTGATTGTTGCTTTGCCATCGGCAGCAAAGGTGATGCCATCGGCAGACTGGGGGGTGTAGATCCATACGGTCATGGTCTGCTCACCATCGTTGGCGAAAACTTCGATGCTGTTTTTATCCAGCAGGATGCGGAGCTTGAGCGCACCGTTCTGGCTGCGCACCTTGCAGCTGCGGCGGTGAACGATGTCGGCACGGGAACCGGCATAGCTGCGATCCAGCGTCAGCTCGGAAGTGTAGGGATCGTAGGTCAGGCTGGTGTGATGGTCTGCATCGGCGGCCAGCTTCAGGGTGAAGGAGCGGTATTCGCCGGGCTGCACCGTGACGGTCAGGTCGGCCACACGGCCCTTGATGCCTTCCAGAGAAGTTTCGCTTTGCACCGTCACATTTTCGTGGAAGGTGCGCTTACCGTGGACGGCATCCAGCTCCCGCACGGGGGTCTGAATAATGCGCCCATCCTTGATATGCAGCTCCCGGGGGCAGATGGTCTGCCCGAACCACTTGCAGCCCTGGGGCTTATCCTCGGTGTCCGACCAGGTCTGCAGCCATGCTGTCATGATCCGGCGGCCATCCGGGGCAAGGGTGGTCTGGGTGGCATAGAAGTCGATGCCGCCGTCCATCAGCTGCACATTTTCCTTGGTGAAGGTGTGGGTGGCTTGGTCGTAGCTGCCGATGAAGGCAATCACGTTGTGACCGTTGTGGAACTCGCCCTTGGGCAGCATCTCCATGGGGCCGAGCATCAAGACCTGCTTGCCGTCCAGCGGAAAGAAGTCCGGGCACTCCCACATTTTGCCGTACTGATTGTTGCAGCGTTCCAGCACCGTGACAAAGTGCCAGTCGAAGCCGTCCTTGCTCTGGAACAGTGCCGCTGCGCCGCTGCCGTCCTCGGCGAGGCAGACGGTGACAGCAGAGTAGGTGCCGTCGGCCTCGCGCCAGATCTTGGGGTCCCGGAAGTCGAACCTGCTGAAGCCTTCCGGCAGGTCTTTCTGGGTCAGCACCGGGTTGCAGGCAGGCTTTTCGTAGTTGAGACCGTCACCGATGGCGATGCTCTGGGTCTGGATGTCCCGCATCTCCCCATTGGGCTGCTTTTCTGCCACCACACTGGTGTACATCAGCAGCTGCTTGCCGTCATCCATCTCGGTGGCAGAGCCGGAGAAACAGCCGGGGCCATTGTCTGCCGGGGAATCCGGGGCAAGCGCACAGGGCAGATACTCCCAGTGCAGCAGGTCGGTGCTGACGGCGTGACCCCAGTGCATGGGCGCCCACCGCACATCGTAGGGATTATACTGATAGAACTGGTGATACTTCCCTTTATAATAAGAGAAGCCGTTGGGGTCGTTGAGCCAGCCCACATAAGGAGTCATGTGGTAGGCAGGGCGTTCTTCCGGGGAGATCGCTGCGCCGTGCTCGGCCTCGTAGGCACGGGCTTTTTGTAAAGTCAAATCGTTCATGGAATCCTCCAAAGGAAAGAATTCTTATGCATAGTAAGCATCCAGATATTTCTGCATAATGCCCAGATAGTCGGACAGACCGTAGTCTTCCAGCTTGCTCAGATATTCGTTCCACTCTGCATCCTTCGTGCCGTTCATGATCCAGTTGGCCTTCTGCGTATTCATGTAGGTCTGCAGATCTGCCTGCAGGTTAGAGACCTGCTCGGTGTCCTCGCTGCTCATAAAGACATTGGGATAGACATAATCGTTGTTCATATCCGGGGTGTAGATCTCCTTGATCCAGTCCAGACGATACTGTGCATCGTCCGGGCAGGTAACGTATACACCATAGTAATCATCCAGAACCGCCAGAGGTCCACTGACACACTGCGCTTCACGGACTTCCACGGGAGAAGCATCGCCCAGAGGAGCGTGCTTCAGCATGGGCTCGCCCTTATCGTTGGTGGACAGTTCAAAGATGTTAAAGCCTTCCGCATCGCCGTAAGTACCCCAGTTGTTCTGCGGAGACTGGAGGGGTGCGTACATCTGATCCAGCCATGCGCAAACCAGTGCAGGGTTAGTCGCCTTTGCGGTGACAACGCATCTGCCGCGGGCAAAGCCACTGGTGAAAGAACCGTTCTGCGGAGTGATATTTCGGGTATCGGCGGTCAGAGCAGGCAGCGGCTCCCAGTCGGTCAGGTTGTCAATGTTGGCAACATCCCAGCTGAAGCAGACACCATAGCGGCCAGCCTTGCCCTTGGAAACATAGGTGGACCACTCCTGCGTGAAGCACTCCGGGTCGATGAGCTTCTCGGCATACAGCTTGTGCAGCCAGTCCAGACCATCACGGTAGCCCTGCTGGGTGGCGGCACAGATAACTTTCCGGTCGTTGGTAACGGCGATATGGCGGTCTTTGTCTGCATCGCCGTAGCCTTCGCCAAAGCCATTGATGAGGATGCTGGGGTCCTGATCGCCGTTGTTGACGATGCAGGACATGGGGATGATGTCGCCGTCAATGCCATACTCTGCCTTGATAGAAGCGGCGTTATCACGGAATGCAATCAGCACCTGCTCAAACTCGTCCACTGTGGTGGGCATCGACAGACCGAGGAAGTTCAGCCACTTGGTATTGATGAAGCTCATGTTGCCAATGGTCTGGATGGCGGTCTTTTCCGAGCCGAGCTGCTCGATCCAGGGCAGTGCCCAGATGTGGCCATCGCTGTCGGTGCACATGGTGCGGTACTCCGGGTACTGCTCAAAGACCTTCTGGAGATAAGGCATATTGTTGTCAATGTAGTCTTCCAGATTGAGGATGACACCCTGATCTGCGTAGCGCAGCAGATTGCTGTCGGTAAAATCAGCAGTAAAAACAAAATCCGTCAGGGTGTTGGGGTTGGACATATTCAGGGTGATCTTATCGCTCCACTGGTCGGACTGGATGGCGGTCCAGTCGATGTGCACATTGGTCTGCTCTTCCAGACGCTTGAAGATGGTGCGGTTGTTCGGTTCGGGTTCGCTGCCCACAGGGAAACTGGTCATACCGGTAAAGGTGACCTTTTCGGACAGCGGAAATGTAACGGCACCGGTCACGTCCACAGCTGCGGCAGCAGAATCGCCGCTGCCGGTGGATTTGCCGCCACAGGCAGACAGAGCAGCGGCAGAGCCCGCCAGAGCGCAGACCTTGAGGAAGTTGCGGCGAGAGATCAGCTTTTTCATGGTATTTTCTCCTTTTTCATGTTTCTTTTTTCATGTAACAGATGAGCGTACCTGCTTATAAAATTCTGGAATATCCTCAGCCCTTAATGGAACCAGCCATGATGCCGGCATCAAAGTACTTCTGGAAGAAGGGATACATCACCAGCAGCGGCAGACTGGAAATAATAATGGTTGCATATTTGAGCAGCTCTGCCATCTTGGCACGTTCGGCAGTGCTCTGGATATCTGCGATCATGCCGGATTCCGGCTGGCTCTGGATCAGGATGGAACGCAGCACCAGCTGCAGCGGCTGCTTCGATGCGCTGTTCAGGTAGATCATGGCGTCAAAGTAGCTGTTCCACATTGCCACGAACTGCCACAGGGCCAGAACTGCCACCACCGGCATACAGACGGGCAGCAGGATCTTGAAGAAGTAAAGCATCTCGCTGGCTCCATCCACATCCGCAGCTTCACGCAGCTCACGCGGGATGCCTTGATAATAGGTACGGGCAATGATCATGTTCCACACGCTGAATGCTCCCGGCAGAATGACCGCCCACATGGAATCCAGCAGACCCAGATTGTTGATGAGCAGGTAGGTGGGGATCAGACCGCCGCTGAAAAACATCGTGATCACAAACAAGGTGTTGAAGATCTTTTTGCCTTTGAAGTCCGGCAGCGACATGGGATAAGCGGCAAGCATCGTCACAGCGACCGAGATGATGGTGAAGATGATCGAGTAAAGTACTGCGTTCCTGAAGCCGACCCAGATCTGCTTGTCCGAAACGACACGCTGGTAAGCATCCAGGCTCCACTTGCTGAAATCAAAGGAAATGCCCTTGTTTTGCAGAGTGACCGGGTCCATAAAGGACGCGATGACGATGTAGATCATCGGAACGATGATTGCCAGCAGGAATAAACCCAGAAGTGCGTAGCCGCAGTACAGGATGATCTTATCTTGTCTGGTGTAGAGGGCCATTTTTGATTTTTTCTGTTTTGCCATGGTAAACCCCTCCTTACAAGCCCTTGCCATCGTTCATTTTGGCAACGATCTTGTTCACTGCGATCAGCAGGATGACGTTGACAACGGTGTTGAACAGACCGACTGCCGTGGAAAAGCTGTAATCGCCGTCCAACAGGCCCTTTTTATAAACGTACGTTGCAATGATCTCGGCAGTGTTCAGGTTCAGGTCCGTTTGCAGGGCATAGGCCTTTTCAAAACCGATGCTCATGATGTTGCCTGCCTGCAGGATAAACTGAATAACAACCATATCCTTAATGGCGGGCCACTCCACCGTCATGATCTGCTGGATCAGGTTTGCGCCGTCGATCATCGCAGCTTCCTTCAGATCTTTGCTGGCGTTAGAAAGGGATGCGGTGTACATGATGGATGCCCAGCCGGCACCCTGCCAGATGCCGCTGATAATGTAGATGGGGCGGAACGCTTCCGGCAGCGTCATGAAGTTGATGCTGGTGTGAAGCAGGCCGTTCACCGGACCGGTGACACTCAGCAGCACTCGGACGATGCCGCACAGCACGATGACCGAGATGAAGTTGGGCATATACAGCACCAGCTGCACCTTCTGCTTGATCTTCTTGCTCTCGATACGGTTGAGCAGGAATGCCAGCAGGATGGGGATCGGGAAGCCCCACAGCAGACCGTAGACGCTCAGCTTCAGGGTGTTGATCAGATAGCGCTGGAAGTCCGGCGAGGACATGAAGCGGGTAAAGTTTTTGAAGCCTACCCACTCGCTGCCCCAGATGCCCTTGAAGGGATTGTACTTCTGGAACGCGATCAGCACACCGCCCATGGGAGCGTACTTGAACACCAGCGTCAGCGCCACGGCAGGCAGCAGGAACAACAGGTAAAGCTGCCAATGCCGTTTGATGTAGACCCATGTGTTGTGCAGCTTGCGTTCTGCTGTCAGCACAGCCGTTTCCGGCGAGGCCGTCTTTGCTTTCATGAATCATTCTCCTCCTTTTTGATTTGCTTGCCGTTTGATTCGCACTTTACATTTGCACCTTTGAATTTTACGTTTTTCACTTCGTTTGTGCAAATGTAAAACTCTGTAATTCATTTATACCACTCACGCAAGCGAATGTCAACGATAATTCATGGTATACATCAAAAATTATTGTGGATTTGTACAGATGCACAAATCCAAAAGTGCGCAAATATGCAAAATGATGATTTGCATTTTTGCATTTGACTAATTTGTGCATTTGCACTATACTGGAGTCGCAAAGAATAAGATCCGTCACCAGACTTTATCTATAAAAGAAAGAACACCCGTCCCCTATCCCTATATTGTAAAGAAAGAGGATGACTTATGGCAACCAAAGTCACCATTCAGGATATTGCAAACGAACTGCAGCTTTCCCGCAACACAGTTTCAAAGGCCATCAACAACACCGGTGTGCTGGCAGATGCCACACGGGAGAAGATCCTGCGCAAAGCCGCCGAAATGGGCTATAAGCAGTTTGCCTATCTGCCGCTGTTTCAGGAAGACGCTGCAAAAGCAGCAGAGCATTCCATTCTGCCGAGTGACAAACGGGAGATCGCCATGCTGACGACCCAGTTTTTGAGCAGCTCTCACTTTTCCTCCATGATGCTGGATCGTTTCCAGTCGGAAATCGAGCATCTGCATAGCTGTACGACCATTCATCGCATTTCTCCCATAGAGCTGAAAGAGAAAAAGCTTCCATCTTCTCTCAACATCCAGCGCACAGCCGGCATCATCTGCATTGAAGTATTCGACTATGACTATGCACAGATGCTGTGCGATCTGGATGTTCCGCTGCTGTTTGTAGACACCCCTGTGATGGATATGCGTCCTCCCCTTAAAGCCGACCGCCTTTATATGGAAAACCGCATTGAGGTCCAGAATGCGGTGGCCCACATGGTCCAGCGCGGCAAAAACGCATCAGCTTTGCGGGGGATAAAACCACTGTCAGTCCTTCTTTGAGCGTTATATGGCTTATAAGGATGCAGTGGAGTACTTTGGTCTGACAGAAGGCCTGAGCACCTGTGCGATGCCATCTGGACAGCAGAACTATCCGGTATCCCTGTACGAAACCATACGTCGGTTCAAAACGATGCCGGATGCCTTTGTCTGCGCCAATGACTTTGTTGCCATGGATCTGGTCAAGGCATTGAATGAGCTGGGGTATTCGGTTCCCGATGATATCTGGGTCTGCGGCTTCGATGACAGCCAGGAGGCTTCTTACTTTGCCCCCCATCTGACTTCGATCCATATCCATGGACAGATCATGGGCTACACCGCTGCCAACCTGCTTATGACCCGCATCGAAGAGCCATCGCTGAACTATCGCACCGTCTATACGGAAACCAACCTGATCCTGCGCGAATCCACAGGAGATTGAGCGAAAGGAGAACCCCCATGCGTGACCTGTGCAATACGGACAAGCCGCTGTTTGCTGTGCTGACGAAATTGACTTACAGTGCTTACCTGAACATCTTATGGCTCGTGTGCAGCCTGCCCATCGTTACCATAGGAGCTTCTACGACCGCATTGTTCTACGTCACGCTCAAAATGGCGGAAGATCGGGACGATGGTCTGACCCGGATGTTTTTTAAGGCGTTCCGGGAAAATTTTAAGCCTGCCACAAAACTCTGGCTGATCCTGCTGGCAGTCGGCAGTTTGCTGGCTGCGGATGGCTTTGTGCTGCGCCGAATGTGGAGCGAAAACATTTTCTGGACGCTGCTCACTGCAGTGCTTATTGGTGCGGCAATTCTGTACGGCATCGTTCTGCTGTATGCCTTTCCTCTGCTGGCAAGGTTTGAAAACACCACCTTCGGCATCCTGAAAACAGCGTTTCTCGTGGGTGTCCGGTATCTGTTCTGCACCCTGCTGATGGCGGCGATCTATGGCATCATGGGGTACGTCATAGTGTTTGTGTTCACGCCTGCATTCCTGCTGGGCATGGGCTTGTGCGCCATGCTCTGCTCCTTTCTGATGCTTCGGATCCTCTATCTGATCGGTGGAGACCCTGATGCAGTACACGAGGAATACGACCATGACGAAAACTGACCGGGATACGCTCCGCTCCCTCCATGGGCGCAAAAAGTGGGAGCACATCTGGGCATATTACAAACTGCCCATTGCGATCGTGCTCATCGTCGTCTATATCCTCGGGTATGCAGCCTACCGTCATGTGACGAAAAAAGAGGATGTGCTTTACCTTGGTCTGGTAAATATCACTGCCGGGTCTGATCTGACGGAACAGCTTACCACCGGCTTTGCCGAGGCGCAGGGTCTGACCAAAAAGCAACAGGTCGATCTGCTGTCCGGCTTGCTGCTCAGCGAAAGCGAACGCGCAGAGGAGCAGTATGTATATGCTTCGGAGATGAAGCTGCTGGGTGCAGTCAGTGCCCAGCGGTTAGATGTTGTTCTGATGGACGAATATGCACGGGATCGACTGTTGGCAGATGATTATTTTCTCGATCTGCGGACACTGGATGCGTCTTTCCATGCACTGTCGGGTTTGAACGCCGGTGGGACCGTGCTGGATATTTCGGACACGCCGTTTGTCAGGCAGGCAGGTTTTTCTGGCAAGGTCTATCTTGGGGTGGTGCAGAATGCACCGCACCCGGAGCGTGCAGCCGCTTACATTCATTATCTGTTCCAGCGGTGACCGTTGGGTTTTAGCTTATAGGATAAAAATAAGGAGAAAACGCATGGACATTTTAACGATTGGTGAAGTTTTGATCGACCTGACCCAGACCGGCAAGGATGCGCGCGGCATTCCTCAGTTTGCCGCAAACCCCGGCGGTGCACCGGCCAATCTGGCTGTGGCTGCTTCCAGACTGGGCGCACAGACCGCCTTTATCGGCAAGGTGGGTGCGGATGCCTTTGGCCGCTACCTGAAAGAGGTTCTGGCAGAAAACAAGGTAGACATTTCCGGCATGGCGGTGGATGCAGACCATCCCACCACCATGGCGGTGGTCTCGGTGGATGCCACCGGCGAGCGGGATTTCAGCTTCTACCGCAGCGCAAACGCTGACGTGATGCTGTGCAAGGAGGACATTTCGGACGAGGCTCTGAAAGCCGCGAAAATCGTCCACTTCGGCTCTGTCAGCCTGACCGCTGACCCCTCCCGCACTGCCACTCTGGATGCTGCCGCCCGCGCCAAAAAGCTGGGTGCTACCATCACCTACGACCCCAACTACCGTGCAAACCTCTGGAAGAACAAAGAGGATGCCATTGCCCAGATGAAAGCTCCCCTGCCGCTGGTGGATATTCTGAAAGTTTCCGATGAGGAGCTGCCCCTGCTCACCGGCACCACCGACTGCGAAAGCGGCACGGCACAGCTGGCACAGAACGGCATCCGGCTGATTTTCGTCACCCTGGGTGCAAACGGCGTATTCTACCGCTTTGGGGAGAAAACTGGCCATGTGGCGGGCGTGCCCTGCAAGGTGGGCGACACCAACGGCGCAGGCGATACCTTCTTTGGGGCTGCCCTGTCCAAGCTCTGCAAGGAGGAGCTGGACACCCTGACGGTGGACAAGCTGGAAAGCATTCTGGCCTTTGCCAACAAAGCTGCCAGCATCACCACCAGCCGGCATGGTGCCATCCCCGCCATGCCCACCCTTGCAGAAGTGGAGGGCTGAACCATGGCAGCAAAACAGGAATTTGCATCCCGGTTTGCCAAGCACAAGGACGAGCTGGAATGGCTGTTTATGGAACTGTACCACAACCGGGAAGGGCTGGAAGTTCTGGAGCGGGAGATGGCAGAAGCCTACAACGCCCGCAGCGCCGAACTGAAAGCACTGGACAAGGCACGCTCTGCCGACCCGGAGTGGTACAAGCGGGGCAATATGTTCGGCATGACCATGTACACCGACCTCTTTGCCGGAAACCTGAAAGAACTGGCAAAGAAGCTGCCCTACCTCAAGGAGCAGAAGCTGACCTATCTGCACCTGATGC
>ENA-OQJB01000559-OQJB01000559.1-human-gut-metagenome-genome-assembly--contig:-NODE-559-length-17323-cov-4.179635_pt1 | contig 17323 bp, 10 predicted proteins | sample MGYA00242599_ERZ504765 | MGnify/ENA primary metagenome ERZ504765 (study PRJEB26092, sample SAMD00036354) | human gut metagenome | host: Homo sapiens | study: EMG produced TPA metagenomics assembly of...
GTTTGTCTTATCTCCGCAAGCCTTTGGAGTTAACTCCATAGCCTTGGGAGATAACTCCAAAGCTTATGGAGATAACTCCAAAGGCTATGGAGATAGAACATATCCGTATAAAAAGGCTTAACCTGAAGAAAGAAAAGGCTTATGCTATAGGGTAGGGAGTGATATACATTCAATTGAGGCTTGACTACTCCTACAGCCATGATGTTTGAAGCGATGCTGGATATCCTGCCGGTTCGCTGATGCGGCTGTAACCGGAATATAATATGCAGCAGGCTGGTAATGATCAGACGCTTAGGAACGTTTGGATACTATCCGTAAATAGGCCGCTTTGCTATAAAATGCTGTCTCGCTGCGGCTTGATCGGTTGCAGGTGCCTCACTGAGTATGAGGTAAAAAACATTGGCGGAATTAATTCAGTCTTTCAAATACAGTCTGGATTAACTCCGCCAATAGGCTGCCACTATCGGATATCTTATTTATAAGTAACCGGTATCAACCTTACACTACCATTTAATCCCGATGGCAATGGCTGCCAATCAGTATAAGGTACCGGTTTGTATTGCAGATTCACCACATTGATTTCATTGAAGATACGCCATTTCTCACCCCGACGATCCATATCCGCAATGCGGTTGGCAGGCAGATTGGTCACTTCTATTTCTATCTTGTTATCTCCCGGTTTCAGCCATTTGCCTACTTTCAACTGAAAAGGTACGGCCCATGCTGTTCCGGCATCTTGTCCGTTGATGCGCACACGGGCACTTTCCCGCACATCACCCAAATCCAGTATCCAGTCATCGGCGGGAATATGGGGAACAGTGATGATATTAGTATATACTCCCGTCGCCATGGTAATCGGAGCGTTGGGGTGAGCAATTTCAGTCCACGAAGACGGAGTATCGATATCAAATGTACCTTCTATCTGGGGAGTACTTTTTGCAAAATGAAGTTTCCAGCCGTGATCAAGGCTGAGGCTGACAGGTTGTTCTTGAACGTATTTCCATTCGGCAACGTCTGTCAGGGCATGGTTGAAAGTTTGCAGGATGACACTTTCGCCGGAATGTAGCTGGAGGCGTACTTGGGTTTTGCCTTCTTGCTTGCGGGTTTGTGCTTTCCCTTTTTCTCCCGTCATCGGATTGAACAGCATGACACTTTCTGCGGGAACGGCTAAGGTTATCCAGTCGTTTACTCCTTTTTCCTGCAATGAGGAGATGAAATAATGATGTCCATCGGCATGGGAGCGGCGGATACATTGTAAGCCATACCGCGTTTTCATCTCTTCGGGAACAACACCGCTTTTTTCCAAGGCAGATTGATAGTTATTTCCTGTAATGATGATCCCTTTTTGATAAGGAGTTGCTACCGTCTCATCGAAAGAAGCAATTTCCGGAAGTTGCTTTTGTAATTGCGCAAAGCCTTTCCGGCGTGCTTCCAGTTTTCCATAACCGGGTACATCCTGCGGATAGTTTTCGGTAAAGATGATAGTAGCTCCGGCTTGTGCCAGCTTTAGTAAATGGCCGAGTACCTCGGACGGCATTAATTTTACAGCAGGAATGATGATGGCTTTATAGGAAGTTCCTCCTTTGGTCAGTAATTTGCCATTTACGCAACGGGTACTTTTCACAAAGTTGTCAGAGATATAATCCATGTCATAGCCGCAATTGCTGATGGTATGAACGGTCTCTATAAACTTGGGAGCACGTTTTGCCATATCATGGATGCTGAACAGCAAAAGACGGCCCGGCTGTTCCTGCCACATATCATATACAGGCAGATAAACAAGAAAATCATTGTCCGGTTTCCCCATTTGCAGGAAAGACTGGCAACGGGTGATATATTCAAAGAAAGCAGGAGCATCCTGCCAAATGTTATTGGTAGGAGACATATCAATAGAGGCATAAAACTTCCATCCCGGCCATTTGGCTTCTTTAGGACTGTAGGGGGTTCCATGGAAAAACATGTGGTTTACACCTGATACGAACATCAAATCCATATCCGGTTTGCACTGGGAAAGTGAGGTACGGAAATGTTCTGTCAGCCAGGTGAATGTTTCTGAAGACGTGTAGGGCTTTCCGGCGATATGGGCAGCGGAAGAAGCATACTTCAGCATGGAAAGGTCTGAGTCATTCTTACGGGTCAGGGAATCTTGGCGCAATCCTTTAATATGGAATTGCGACAGGCCGAATCCTTCGCATTCGGGAATATCCACAGAGGCATAGGTATCTATCAGATTGGCAGGGGAACCATGTGCTTGGTTACGGGTGATGCTGCCATGACCGTGTGCCCAGTTAGTCCATTGGGTACTGAAATTCTCAATCAATAAATCGGAGATTGTTTCGCGATAGTCACTGACTATGCGGGCGGTGGTTTCATTACGATCCTGAGCTATAAATTCAGGGAAGTGTTCTTCCAGTTTATAGCCACGACGACGGGCGAATTGTTCCAGGAAATCAGGAGTCCAGTCAGCACCATATACTTCGTAAGAGTCATTGAAAAAAGTATGTGGAAAATTGGTCTTGTTTTCTTTAAAGGCTTTGTCAAAGTTGGCAAAATAGCGTTTTACGGCTCCTTTATCCAAGTGGTTCATTACATAGCCTTCTCCACCGGGAGCGGCACGTTTCACTTTTTGGAATGTTTTACCTATATATAAGGTAATAATATGCCAATGACCTGCCGGAGCTTTCCATTGTAATTGTCCGTTCTTCGCTTTGGAAGTGAGATTAAGACATTGCTTATTGTCCGCATTATAGGCCATAACCCGGCTTAAAGTGGCTACAGGGCGTTGTTTTTCTTCTTCTACTTTCAAATCTAGCGTAATTTCTTTTCCACCCTCTACTTGATAAGATTGAAAAATAGCTTTGGTAGCAGCATCTGTCATACTCACGTGAGGACCGCCGAAGGGCCATCCGGTACCGGTGTTCATATCTACTTCAATACCGATGCGTTTTCCTTCAGTTTCAGTATGTTGCAACATATTCATCCATTGCGGGCTGAGGAAAGGGAGGTTATTCTTATCGTTGCCTTGAACACCATAAATAGGAGTGATTTCAACACCTCCCAGTCCGGCTTTGGCATATTCCTCCAGATTGTAGGTCAGATTGGTTGCATCGACAGCACTTCCCAGCCACCACCAGCGGGTAGCCGGACGGGTTTCGGGGTGTACTGCCGGCCATTCTTGTGCATAAAGGCTGCTTCCGGTCAGTAATAGGCTGAACAATAAATATTTTCTCTTCATTCTATTTGTTTTTTATAAGTTTGCTGCATTGAATTCTTTTCCATCCACTGTGATGTTCCTGTATCTGATATCATTGGCATCCTCTGTGACAAACAAGGGACGTCCGTCCGCTTTCTCGTAATGGAAATTTACATTGTCCAAGGTGATGTTGCGTGCATGGCGGATGTAGAAACCTTTGGCGGGAATCGTTCCGAACATCCACGGTTCAGGATATACTTTCTCTTGTTCGGGAGGAGTCAGAAGTCCGTCGGCTTCTGTATATCCTCCTTGGTGATAGATATGAATATCGCTCAGTGTCACATTTTCAATAAGGGCTCCCGGTATTCCGCTGATAATGGAGGAGTAGCGCGAGTCGGCATTAAATACATTGACGTGGCTGATGAGGATGCGTTTCATTGTGCCCACGGGCGTTCCTTGCGGGCTGCGCATCCGGGCTCCTAACCGCAGGAAGACAGGGGCGTTGACAATATCGCGCATCGTGATGTTGCTGATGACGATATCTTCCAGTTTTCCCCCGTCTACCGTTTCCAGGGCAAGACCTCGGCAACGTTCGAATATGCAATTGGTAATGGCTATGTTTTTAAAATCGCCACTGGATTCTGTTCCTAGTTTGATACGTCCGGTTACAAACCCGTGATCCGGTGCTTGGGGTTCGTCTCGTTGCCAGGTACAATCCAATACACTGCCACGGTCGTATCCGCTGACAAAACAATCGGAGATGGTTACATTTTCCGTATCCTTGAAATAGCCTAATCCGTAGGACGCTTTAAGCACGATAGCATCATCCCAGGGAGCGTTGACTGTACAATGACTGATGCGGACATTTTTGCAGCAGTCTATGTCAAAACCGTCCCGGTTGGTATCTACTTTCACGTTCAGAATGCTGAGATTATCTACTCCTGTAGCCAGCAGACCAAAATGACCACAATGCAACAAAGAGAAGTCTTTCAGTGTCACGTTCTTGCAGAGTTTCAAGCTGATGGCTTTGTTGCCTACACCGGGCAGGCGGCTTTCCTCACGGGTGAGTCCTTTGCCATAAATCAGTCCCGGTCCGCTGATGGTGATGTCTTCCAGACCGATTCCCCAAATAAGTGAGTTCTTCCAATGACTGTGCCCGAAATCCTGGAATTGGGTGTGTTCATTCGGTTCTGCCAGGTCATAACCTTCCGTTGCTGATGGGAAGGCGCCTACAATTTGTGCTCCTTGTTCTATGTACAAATGTATATGACTGGCCAGACGTATGGAATAGCACGCGTATTCTCCGGCGGGGAAGTAAATGGTTCCTCCACCCTGAGAGGCAGCTTCTTCAATAGCTCGATTTATGGCAGGGGTGTCAATGGTAGTACCATCGGCTTTCGCTCCGTAATCTTTTACATTGTATATCTTTGCCTGTGCTGTCCATGTGCTGAGGCATAAAAGGAAGAGTATGAGTTGTTTCATGGTCTGTCTTTGCTTTTACTGAATGGGCATTAGTTTGAATTTGTGTAAATAAGATGCATTGTCATACATGGTATGTTCATCGGATAAATTCCAGAATCCGTCTTTGGAGGTAGGGTGGGCATCCCAGTCAATCACTGCCCAGCATAATCCGATTTCATTTCCTTCTTTTAATAAAGTAGGGCGAGATAGTTCGGGACCATCGGCATCCGCATGGTCAAAGGGAGTGATATAAAATTCCAATGTCAGCTTACCCGGTTCACCCTCCTTGAAAGAGTACTGATAGGCATAATCAGCGTATGGCTTTTGTTTCAGCCATACTTGAGGACCCCATAACATACACCAGTCATTGCCGTGAGCCGGGGTGAAGATGTGATAGTTCTGGGCATGGCATCCGTGAAATTTGAACCAAGCCTGCCATACGTCTTTGGGAGCTGTGGGATGAAAACGGTCGATGAACGGTCCCCCTGAACAATCGCCATCCACCACTACTTCAAAAATATCCGTGTTCAAGGAGTTCTCACTGAACCGCCAATAATTATCGTATGCTTCATATAGAAAATACAACTTCTGAGTTTCTGCACACCAACCTACTTTGACACTGACTTTCAAGGTGGTGGTATCTGGCTGTGCATGTTTTCCCTCGTCTTCCTTTAAAGCTGTTTCCGTTATCTTATAATCAGCCGGAACGCAATCCCAGTCGTGGGTATTGCCATCTATGGCAGGAACCTTATCTGCCGGAAATTGGTACACCTTGAATTCCTGTGCCTGGGCAGACAGGCATAGGAAAAGGAAGAACAGGTATAGATACAATCGTTTCATTTTGATCGGGTTTTATGTTCTTTCTCGAATAATCCGGGTAGCATGAAATAATTATAATCTGCTCGTTGGTAGAAACAAAAGTAGAGCTTTTCTTGCGGTTTCCACGGGTATAGGGCAGAGATGACAGGGGCATCTGTCTTTTTACCGGAGTTGAATAAAGCAAGCGGGGATGCTTGTTTATGTCCGTCGGACAGACGAATATCGGAACCGATGGGAGATACCCCATGAACCGTTCTCAGTTTCATGCTTTCACCATAATAGGTAGTAAAAGCGTTTCCTTCTATACTGAATACATTATGGAAGCAGGAGGCTGCCGGAATACTGTTGTCTGTTACGGCAGGGTCGTCTGCACCGTCGCATGCACCGAAAGCCCAGCAAAGTTTGAGCTCTTCGGGTAATCGCTCACCGGAAATCTCCATGATAAAACCATTACTATCTGTCAATGGACATACAATCAGCTTTATTTCACCTTCTTTCCATAATTTATCTTTAATGGTATAAGCCTGTCCCTTTTTCTTGACACTGCATTGGTCCAGCCAGCAACTTTCATTGCCGCAAACCACTCCCAGACGGAAAGTTCCCGCACCTTTGGATAAGCGGAAGGGAAGGGTCTGGGCGTTGTTGCTAAAGACAGACAACAGCATACAGAGAAAGAACGGAAGTAGCCACCGGCTATAATTCCATGTTGTTTTCATAGCTGATATTGATTTGTGCGTTCTTATTGTTTTTTTCTTCCACACGGCTGCCGTCTTCTACTTGTAACCGGACATCTTCCAAGTGGAAGTCTTCGGTAAAGATAATGCTTCCTGCTTTATTTACCTTGGCTTTTATGCCGGAAATATGGAAATTCTGCAAAGGCAGTTCCTCATTCCAGCCTGCAGCGGTGATAAAGGTTTGCACATTAGTAGCTTTTACATCGCTGAGCCATACATTACGGAAATGCGGATACCCTTTTTCTTTAGGTGTGACAGGAGTCAGCATAACCTTCCAATGTTCGGGAATCTCTTTTCCTTCATATTCAGCCGGTAAGGTAGAATAACTATAGCTGGGGTTCCAGTTAAGGTCCGCTGCCAGTACATGGCGGACATTGTCTGCTGTTACTTGGGTCATGTAGATATTTTCTACGGTTCCACCGCGGTTCATGGCAGATTTCAGACGGAGGGTGGAAGAGGTTCCGTATGCTTGAAGGTTATATCCCAAGACATTTCGGATGCAGCCTGAAGTTTCGCTGCCGCAGGTAATAAGTCCCGCACCTTTACGTGCAATGCATCCACGAACAATGATATTTTCGGTGGGACGGTTTACACGCAGGCCGTCGGCATCCCGTCCGGCTTTCAGGCAGATATTGTCATCGTTGCAATCTACTTCACAGTTTTCAATCAGGATATTGGTGCTGGAATCAATGTCAATACCATCCGTACTGGGACCATGCCCCCCCTACGTTATTATTGATTTTCAGTCCGTTCAAGGTACATTGGTCGGAATACAGCACTTGGCAACCCCAAAATCCGGTACGCATCAAGGTAAAGTCTTTTAGTGTTATATGGCGGCTGTTCGAGATGAGCATTCCTCTTACTCGTTTGCAGTCGTAGTCCACGATCCACCGCAGTTTGCGTTTCTCGTAATCCTTCCGCATGGTCCAATATTTATCCCAAAATATTTTTCCACGACAATCCAACGTACCTGCTCCGCTGATAGCTGCGTTTTCTGCATCCAGAATATTGATGACTGCCGAGGGCCATACCATTTCGATACCTGCCACGCGGGAGCGCATTTCGGGGTATAAATCTATATCCTCGCTGGCTATCAGCGTCGTACCTTGGTTGAGGTGGAGGTTTACATTACTTTTCAGGTAGATGGCACCAATCCGGTAGTATCCTGGGGCTACTTCCACTGTTCCTCCTCCGGAACGGTGGCATTCGTCAATAGCTTTCTGCAGGGCGGCAGTGCTTAACTGGGTACTGTCATTTTTCAATCCGTAATCGGCTGCTTGGAATATTTTTCCCTCAGGATAGGTTTTGGCTCCTACTTGGGCAGTCCACGAAAGGTCAGGAGTTCCCATCCCTTTTCCCCATTGGAATCCGGAGAGGGATTGGGCATTGGTAAAGAGGGTACCTAAGGTAAATGATAGGGTTAATAATAATGTTTTGTTATTCATTTGTTCTTACTTTTAAATTAATTGCCGTCCGGCTTTTCAATTTCTGTAAACGGGCTGTCATTCCATTTGAAACTGTCCAAAGCATCCGGATGTGCAGGATTGTAACCGGAATAGTCGCTGCGCAAATAGTTAGAGATAGGTAATCCCGCTTTCTTTATCCCTTCAATGATACATTTGGAGATTTGATAAGCTCCGTAAGGATTGAAATGAGTATTATCTGCCAATACCCTGTTTTGTCCCGGATAGGTTCCGGCAGGATAATGTACGAATGCCTTTTTGGAAGGTTCCACTCCCATTGCTTCATAGAGGGTACGGGTCATTTCGTTGAGATCGATCAAAGGAACGTTTTCTTTGGCAGCTAGCCAACGCATTGCTTCGGGATAATCTTCGTGAGTATCTCTGATTTTCCCGTTTTCATCGAAACTGCGGCGTTGTGTCGGGGTTACCAGTACAGGATAAGCTCCTCGTGCCCTTGCCTCATCAATGAATGTTTTCAAGCTGGTCATAAATGAATAATAAGCTCCTTTACCGGGACCTTTTTGCTTTTGGTCGTTATGACCGAATTCCATAAAAATATAATCTCCGGGTTTCATTTGTGTCAATGCCTTTTTCAGTCGTCCTGCACCGATAAAAGTATTGGCGCTTTCGCCGGATTCTGCATAATTGGCAAAACAAATGCTGTCATTGAAGAAGCGGGGAATCATTTGTCCCCAGCTTGCCCAAGGTTCATTGTCCTGGTCTACTACGGTAGAGTTACCGCATAGGAATACTGTGGGTACATTATTTACTTTCTCAATAATCAGTTCGGACAATTGGGGGGCATCCCCGTTGAATTCCAAAGTTAGTTTGTCATCCCAGTTCAATTTTTGGCGTTCACGCGGTTTGATGCGTACATTTTCTTTTTCCGAAATATGTGTGTTGCGCTTGTTGATCACAAATGTACAAGGTTTTAACTCCCCTTTTTTTGTCTTCACATTTTCGAAGAAAAGGCGGCGTGATTCTCCTCGCACTGTTGTTTCTCCGGCAGCGCGTTTGTTTCCTATCACGACTGTGACGTGGTAGTTGCCATCGGGTACCGTAATAGAGAAAAAGAATGGGGCTGTACTTTTACCTTCCGGAGAGGGCTGTCTGTCATATCCGTATCCCTTTTCCTCCGAGTATCTGTCGGCGGGAGTTATTTTGGTATAACCGTCTTTAGTTTTTTTACCTGTGGTAAAATCGAATTTGTAAGTTTGTGCTTCGACTCCTAATGTCGCTAAAAGTCCAAGAGCTAATAGGGCTATCTGTTTCATGATTGATATAGATTGTTATTAATTGATTTTCGGTTTTAGTTCATCCGGAGAGTCATTGGTATAAGATTTTATGTCACCGGCTGTTTTTGTGAACAACTCACTGATTTGTTGAGGTGTTACAGTAAATTGCGGACGGAACTGGTCCGAATTCATATAATCCAAAATGGCTTTATGCATCTGACGAGCTACAATGCGTTTCTCTGGCTGGGAGGTAATGTCCATGCTTGTCATGAGCACTTTCCCATTTAATACATTGGCTTCGAATAACATACCTATCTTGTGGCTTATGAACCAAGTGTCAATGCTTTGAACCGTAGGTTGGAAAGCGGGTGGAAAGTGGGTGAATTGCATCACTTGAGCATGATTCAGCAGTTCCCACCATTGCAGATTGCTGTGATATTCTGTCGGAAACTGACGGAATAACGGGTGTTTGGGGTTCACTAAGATACCTGTGGTATGAGGAGGACGCATTTTGAACCAGGAGGTGTTCCAGAATACAGGAGTGAATTGCTGAACCACTTCTTTACCATAACTCACTTTGCCCGCAGCTGTAATAAGCACATTTCCACCATGCTGAAGAATTTCCAAGGCTTTCGAATCCAAGGTATCGGTAGTGTATACTTTTCCTTCGGCTATTGTCACTTGAGCGGGATAAACCCAGAAATTCCAGTCATTTACAGCTTCTGTTCCTGTAATGCGTATTTCCAGATTCAGCTTTTTAGCCTCTTGGATATCAGTAAGCGGAAACTCAAGGCTACCAGTGTGATTTAAATTTCCGATAGGGATGTCTTGTGTTGCCCAATGTGCCTTGCGCATATACTTTGCCATATTCGTCTTTTAACGTATATACAATTTCTGCTTGTTTTAATGTCTTGGCACCAAAATGAGCAACTTCAATATCCGCCTTTAAAATCTCATTGTTATTATATACAAATTTATCTGTACGCATCAGTGGAACAGTAGGTGAGCAAAAACGTCTCCATTCTGCAGAGTTGATATATCCTTTTTCTTCAAAGAAAACATCAAGAACACCTACTAGTGCAGTTCCCTGACCCGAATAATCGTTCAGTGCCAATAATTGGAAACCGGCATAATCAGGCGTGCGGAGTGTCTTTTCTATTTCATATTTATAACAAAGGGCTTGCAACTTTCCGCTGGCCATCATAAATAGATGGGCTTGGTCGCTCATGTGGTTATCAGCCAGAATGTCTTTGAAAATTTCGAAGTTCTTAGCTTTATTAACACCTGTATATTTACGTATTTCATTGAAATTAGGGAAAGCACACCATTGACCTGTTTCATGGGATACATAAGGTTGTTTCACTGTGTCAAGATGATTCTGGAAACGATAATCGTCTTGGGTGGATGGCTGTCTTCTAGACCAGGTCAGGCCACGTGCCCCTGCCTTTACATGATATTGGTTGCGGGGTTGCCATTGCCATCCGTTGCCTACCGATGCTCCGGTATATACATGTCTGGGATCCTTCTTTTCCCAATATTCTACGAACTTGGTCACCCATTCTACCCAGCGTCCGCTAGGTTCGTTTCCGCATGCCAACATGCAATAAGAGGCATAGTTGCCATATTCTTTGGTTAATGCGATGGTTTCGTTCATCAAATAGGTGTCAATAGGTTGTCCCAAACCTAATTTAGGACCATGATTGGGCCAGCTCGGACCTTCGGGTTGCAGATAGAATCCTACCCGGTCGGCAGCTATAAAAGCGGCTTCGGGAGGACAGAATGAATGGAAACGCATGTGATTCAGTCCATAACTGCGACAGATACGGAATACTCGTTCCCAACTTTCTACATCCATCGGGGCGTAACCGGTCAACGGGAAGTCACAGTTCTCAACTGTTCCGCGAAGCTGAGTTTTACGCCCGTTTACATAAAACCATTTACCTTTGATTTCAAATCGGCGCATACCGAATTGTATTTCTTTTATCTCAGTTTTTTTCCCATTGGTGACTTCTGCTTTCAGTTTGTACAGGGCCGGATGAAATTCATCCCATAGCAGCATATCATTCCCCATAGGTAATACCATTTCTGTTTCCGTTACTCCTTTGTTAAGTTTGATTTCTTGTTGTATGGCGGGAACTATATGCTTTTTATCCGTATTGAAACTCTCCGCTGATAATTTATTTTTGTAATGCCTGCACCTTTGATGACGACTTTGACACGTGCCAGTTTTTGTTCCGGTTCCGGATATATTTGAATATCATCGAAATATGTTTTCGGAGTCGTTTGCAGACAGATGCGTCCTACAATACCGTTCCAGTTTCCTTGAGTTTGGTCGGTTATGCTGTGTGAATCCGGTCCAACATTGATTTCTTTGATACGATTATCCACTCGGATGGTGATAGTACATTTTCCGGGACGGACATAACGGGTTATATCATATTGATGGGGAACGCAAAGACTATTCTGCATTCCTGTCTTTTGTCTGTTTACCCATACAGTTGTTTCTATATGGGGACGTTCCAGAAACAACAAAATACGTTCACCTTTCCAGTCGGCAGGTATATTCACCTCTTTCTGATACCAAGCAGCTCCTACATAATGTTTGTCAGGAGTCAGAAAGAATGGAAATTTAATATTACCTTCTTTACGGTATTTTTCCATGTATGGATTATAATAGTAAGAACTGTCATAGAGACTGCCTGTCCATTGGGTCTTTGCGGTGACCTCATCACCTTTCAGTTTCTCGGGCATGGAGCCGGGCAGGTTGATGCAGTCATTCAATGTGTGGCTGAACCATTTTTCTTTTTCTCCATTATCCTGACGGTCTATACTGAATGACCATTTTCCGGATAAGTCAATAATTTTTTGTGCACTTAACGAGAAGCACATCCATGTTAGGCAGATTGTCAATAACGTTTTTTCATAGTATCTTTTACTTTGAATTTGATGTTGCTAAATTAAGGTCTTTTCATTTGCATGTAAATAGAAAGAAGTACATATAGATGGAAATTCGTATAAAATAAGGGTAATGTGCGATATATTTGTACGATTTTACATGGATATGCCTTGTATGTGCAGAAAAAAGTCCAAATCTCTTTTTATCTTTGTATGCTCACAATTAAATCATTGTATACATGAAAAAACGATTATTCAGTTTGCTCTGCTTGTTAGGGGCAGTTTCCGGATTATTTGCCGGTGATACGGCTTATTTGTTCTCTTATTTCATTAATGACAGTCGGGACGGTCTTCATTTGGCTTATAGTTTGGATGGGCTGACATGGACTCCCCTGAATCATGGAAAATCATTCTTGATACCCACGGTCGGGAAGAACCGTCTGATGCGTGACCCTAGTATTTGTCAGGCGCCGGACGGAACCTTTCACATGGTGTGGACTTCCAGTTGGACAGACCGGATTATAGGTTACGCTTCTTCTCCCGATTTAATCCATTGGAGTGAGCAGCGTTCTATTCCGGTAATGATGCATGAGCCTGCTGCACATAATTGCTGGGCACCTGAATTGTTTTATGATGAACCTTCGCAAACTTATTATATTTTTTGGGCAACGACCATTCCCGGACGTCACAAGGAAGTGCCGGTCATTGAGAGTGAGAAAGGGTTGAACCATCGTATTTACTATGTTACGACGAAGGATTTTAATACATTTTCTGAAACCAAACTGTTCTTTAATCCTGATTTTAGTGTGATTGATGCAGCTATTGTACGCGATCCGGTGATGAAAGACTTGATTATGGTGGTGAAGAATGAAAACTCGTTGCCGGCAGAGAAGAATTTGAGAATAACACGGACAACACGAATAGAGGATGGATTTCCTACTACTGTTTCTCCTTCTATTACAGGAGATTATTGGTGCGAGGGACCTGCGCCACTTTTTGTAGATGATGTTCTTTATGTCTATTTTGATAAATACCGTAATCATCAATATGGAGCAGTTTGCAGTCGTGATCATGGAAAGACGTGGGAAGATGTGTCTGATCGTGTATCTTTTCCAAAAGGAATCCGTCACGGAACCGCTTTTACCGTAGAGAAGGCTGTACTTGATAAATTGCTTCGTATCCATAACTTTAATCCTCTTGTTCCGGATAATATTGCTGATCCTTCTTTATCCAAATTTGGTGATACTTATTATCTTTATGGTACTACTGATATTGATAAAGGGTTGTCACAAGCAGGTACTCCTGTGGTATGGAAATCTAAAGATTTTGTAAACTGGAGTTTTGACGGGTCACATATTGTGGGATTCGATTGGCATAAAGGACATGAATATGTCAATGCTAAAGGAGAGAAAAAGACGGGATATTTTCGTTATTGGGCACCCGGTAGAGTAGTGGAGAAGAATGGTGAATATTATCTTTATACCACTTTTGTAAAACCGGATGAGAATGCACGTACCTATGTGCTGAAGTCCGACCGTCCCGAAGGTCCTTTCCTTTTTGCCGGACGTAATTCTATATCTTCTCATTCTTTGGATGGGTTTGATCAATCTTGTATTGCTCCGGATATAGATGGGGAACCTTTTGTGGATGATGATGGAACTGCTTATTTATTCTGGCGCCGCCGGATGGCTGCCCGTATGACTGACGATTGGCAGCATTTAACCGGTGATACTATTGTGATGAGTACAGCTCGTCAAGGGTATTCGGAAGGGCCGGTTATGTTTAAACGTAAAGGTATTTATTATTACATTTATACTTTGAGAGGGAATCAGAATTATGTAAATGCTTACATGATGAGCCGGCAGTCCCCTTTGTCGGGCTTTGAAAAGCCCGAAGGCAATGATATTTTTCTTTTTTCATCCATTGCCAATAATGTTTGGGGGCCGGGACATGGAAATGTATTTTATAATGAAGAAACAGACGATTATATTTTCGTATATTTGGAGTACGGTGACGGAGGAACTACCCGCCAAGTATATGCTAATCGGATGGAATTTAATGAGGATGGCACTATAAAGACACTTGTTCCTGATGAAAAGGGAGTTGGTTACTTGGCTGTCAGCCAGGAACAGCGCGAAAATAAGGCGCTGAAAGCTTCTTTCAGTGCATCCAGCGTACGTTCTCCCCGTACTTCTAAGGTTGAAATAGAAACTCAGCCTAATCGTCCTTTGGCTGATAAAACTTCGCTTGTCAAGGTGGAACGCACACATATATATCACCCTGGAAATGCAGGCGACCAGTCTAATGGAACACGCTGGATGGCAGAAACAAATGATGATCATCCTTGGCTGATGGTGGATTTGGGTGAAGCCATGCAAGTAACGGAGTGTCAATTTGCCTTTGTACACCCTGCTGAAGGTCATGCCTGGCATCTCGAAAAATCCAATGATGGCACTAATTGGCAACCTTGTGCCGAAGTAAAAGAGGTGAAGGCATGTTCACCTCATGTGGCAACGGTGGGAGATAAAGTACGTTATTTGCGTTTGCACATAGATAAAGGTGCAGCCGGATTATGGGAATGGAAAATCTATTAAATTACTATTTTATCATGAAAAAACGATTTGTGACCGTTCTTTTGGCTTGTTCTTTGGCCGGAGGACTTTTTGCACAACAGCCTTGGTTTAAAGACAAGGATTTGACCTTGACCGGTGCTTATTATTATCCTGAGCATTGGGATGAGAGTCAATGGGAGAGAGATTTTAAACAGATGCACGATTTGGGTTTTGAATTCACCCATTTCGCGGAATTTGCTTGGGCGCAATTGGAACCGGAAGAGGGAAAATATGATTTTTCCTGGTTGGATAAAGCGGTGGCTTTGGCTGCCAAATATGATTTGAAAGTCATTATGTGTACTTCTACGGCAACTCCACCGGTATGGCTGAGCCGTAAATACCCTGAAATTTTGATTAAAAATGAAAATGGTACCGTGCTTGATCACGGAGCACGTCAACATGCTTCTTTTGCTTCTCCCGTTTATAGAGAACTGGCTTATAAAATGATAGAGAAGTTAGCTCAGCATTATGGAAATGATTCCAGAATAATCGGCTGGCAGCTCGATAATGAGCCGGCCATACAATTTGATTATAATCCGAAAGCCGAACTGGCTTTCCTGGATTTTTTGCGTGAAAAATATCATCATGACATTAAAGCATTGAATGATGCCTGGGGAACGGCTTTTTGGAGTGAGGTTTATTCTTCTTTTGATGAAATAACTCTTCCTAAAACTGCCCAGATGTTTATGAATCATCATCAGATTTTGGATTACCGCCGTTTCGCTGCCAGTCAGACAAACGACTTTTTGAATGAACAATGTTTGTTGATAAAAAAATATGCAAAGAACCAATGGGTGACTACTAACTATATTCCTAATTATGAGGAAGGACATATAGGTGGCAGCCCTGCACTTGATTTTCAAAGTTATACTCGCTATATGGTGTATGGAGACAATGAAGGTATTGGTCGCCGCGGATATCGAGTAGGAAATCCGTTGCGTATTGCTTTTGCCAATGACTTTTTCAGACCCATACAAGGTACTTATGGAGTAATGGAACTTCAGCCAGGACAGGTGAATTGGGGGAGTATCAATCCTCAAACCGCTGCCCGGAGCTGTCCGTTTATGGATGTGGAGCGTATTTGCCGGTGGAGGCGACTTTATCTGTACTTATCGTTATCGCCAGCCTCTGTATGGCACGGAACAATATCACTATGGCATTGTAGGTACAGACGGAACAACGGTAACTCCCGGTGGACGTGAATATGAGCAGTTCATGAAAGAAATCAGACAGCTGCGGGGACAGGTTGCTGCTCGTGAGGTGAAACCGGCCGATTATTTGGCGCGTCGTACTGCCATTCTTTTTAATCATGAAAATTCATGGAGCATTGAGCGCCAGAAGCAAAATCGTACATGGAATACATTGGGGCATATTGAGAAATATTATCGCACGTTGAAATCTTTTGGTGCGCCTGTAGATTTTATCAATGAAAGCAAGGAGTTTTCCTCTTATCCTGTGGTCATAGCTCCGGCTTATCAATTGGCTGACAAGGCATTGGTAGATAGATGGACTGATTATGTAAAGAAGGGTGGTAATTTGGTCTTAACTTGCCGTACAGCCCAAAAAGATCGCCATGGACGTTTACCCGAAGCTCCTTTTGGTTCCATGATTAATGAACTGACCGGTAATGAAATGGAGTTTTATGATTTATTACTTCCTGAAGAACCTGGCAAATTACGGATGGATGGAAAAGAATATACATGGAATACTTGGGGGGAGATATTGAAACCGGGTAAGGATTCACAAGTATGGGCTACTTATACACAGGAATTTTATGAAGGAAAACCGGCAGTCACTACTCATAAGTTGGGAAAAGGTACTGTTACTTACGTGGGAGTGGATAGTACGGACGGATTATTGGAGAAAGATATTTTGAAGAAACTATATGCGCAATTGAATATTCCTGTGATGGATTTACCATATGGTGTTACTTTAGAGTACCGCAATGGTATGGGGATTGTATTGAATTATACAGATAAACCTTATAAATTCGTACTTCCCTCGGGAGCCAAAGTGTTGATAGGAGAGCCGGTAATTCCTACAGCAGGAGTATTGGTATTTTCTATTACTGATTGAAAACGTATGATTGATAGAACAAAAAGGAGCGGCTTCACAGTCGCTCCTTTTTACTTAACCTAAATCTAACCTTTAAATCATAGTCTATGAAAAATCGATTCACTAACCAATCATATTATTAATTTAATTTGTAAACTTCACTTCCGGCAAGCAGGAAACATCCTACTCCAAAATCTTCAAAATCGGGTACTTTGTCGTATGTGACAGGTTGACTGTCTTTCGGTTCTTTTCCGGTTCCTTGTACAAGTCCTAGGAAGCCGTTAGGGTGAACGGCATCTTTCACCATAGCATTCCATGCTTCCAACAAGACTGGCAGGTATTCTTTTCTGTCCAACAGTCCGTTACGTACCCCCCATGCCATGCCATATACAAATAAAGCGGTGCCACTGGTTTCTTTACCTCCGAAGTTTGATTCGTCATGCATACTTACATTCCAAAAACCATCTGTGCGTTGGCAATTTTTGATAGCTTTACTCATGGTCAGGAAATCATTGATATAGTCGGCACGATGTTTTTCATTAGTAGGAATTTCATCCAGTACACGTACCAGTGCTGCATATACCCATCCATTGCCACGACTCCAATAGCAATTCTTACCGTTAGGTTCTTTGTAGGGGGATCAAAGTCTTGGTCCCTCCACCACAGACCTTCTTTTGGTTGTACATGCCATTCTCGCCATGTTTGTTACGGGTATATTCATACATATCCCACATCTTGTCGAAATATTTTTGTTCTCCGGTCAATTTTCCAAGTTTGGCAAATACAGGCATTCCCATCTGGATGGCGTCAATCCACCACCAATCATTTACTTGAGGAGTGTTAACCAGCATATCTA
>ENA-OQJB01000564-OQJB01000564.1-human-gut-metagenome-genome-assembly--contig:-NODE-564-length-17211-cov-4.307598_pt1 | contig 17211 bp, 19 predicted proteins | sample MGYA00242599_ERZ504765 | MGnify/ENA primary metagenome ERZ504765 (study PRJEB26092, sample SAMD00036354) | human gut metagenome | host: Homo sapiens | study: EMG produced TPA metagenomics assembly of...
ATGAAGGCGAACGATTTTCTTTTTAAATTCAGGTGTGTAACTTTGTGACATAATACTTCCTCTTTTCTCTGTAAGATGATTATATCTTATTAGCCACTTCTGTTACAACTTTATTATAGCACTTCAATGGGGTGGATACTAAGTCAAAATCTTCTGTGTTGACATCGAAAGTAAATGTTTTGCCTTTTACTTCTGGAAGGTTTTTGATGGTTTCCATAAGCTCTTTGGCTTCCTCTGGAGAGTGCGTATAAATATCAAGATTGTCATATCCCTCCAATTTTTCATTTACTCCGTCATAAAACTTTTTCAGACCATCCATATCAATATAACCACTGTTTGCAGGAATCCCATCCGGTGTGATCGCTTGTTTTGTCGTACCCTCTGTACCACTATAAATTCCTACAATGGTAAAGGTACTTTCCGTTTTTCCTGTTTCAAACTCTTGAAAAGTAATTTTATCTCCTACAGAAAGATTGTTTTTGTCTGCCAATTCTTTTGAAATCAAAACTGTGCAAGAGTCATCAGGATTAATATGTCGTCCTTCTTCCAGTTTATATGTTCCATTTAAAAATTTTATATCTAAAGAAGAATCCAATACTGCAGTATAAGGGACTGACAAACCTGGTGCATTCACCATGCCCGGAATCGGCTCGAAATTTTCCGGAATCCCCCAATAGCCACCATCTATTTTAGCGTTATAGCTCACAACATTGGGAAGTTTTGAAATTGCACTTATCATTTTTTCTGTAATACGGTCGCCATTATAGGTATATCCAGAAGCCCCATTTCCGAAATCCTCAGCCGGGCCAAAATTATTCTGATTGTTCATGTCAATTTCCATACGAACGGAAGCACCTACAGTTTCCTCTATCTGCTTTGTTCCTTGCAAAACAGCTTCCTCGCTGGAAACTGCAATCAAAACGGTTGTAGACAGCAGAGTAAATGTCAAAAACAGCAACAGCGTACGTAATCTCTGTCTGACACAGTATTTTATAGCGCGTTTCAAAAAATTCATTGTAATACCCTCCTAACTCATTTTGGTTAAAATCTCTTTCGGTTTTAATGACAGGATCGCTCCACTGCACACAAGAACTGTCAGAAGAACACCCAGATTTTCTAAAATGAACAATATGACAAAATGCAGGAAATCTGGCTGTAAGTAATTCTTATGAATCGTTGATTGTGTTATGGAATCAAACAGGAATGAATTTAATGTATCTGCAAGCGGAAGAAAGATAATGATTGCTACTAGAAAGCCGATCCACAGCAGAATCATTGCCTCTATCAGAAATTGCCCGATAATCCGCTGTTTCGGTTTTCCTACGGCAAGTAAAATGCCGGCTTCCTGCATTCTTCCACGAATCCTGAATGTCAGTATCAGCATAAATACCAGAAATCCCAATACTGCAGCAACCGCAATCAGTGCGACAACGATCTTTTGCATACTTTGAAGCTGTTCTGCAATCTTAGAATACTTGAAGTCATTCGTATTGATGACATGGTTGTTCCAGGCAATCGAATCAATCCCTTTTATTTCTGATACCATCTTGTCAAGATGCAGTGGGTCGGCAATGAAAAAAGAAATCTCGCCCTCATAAACACCTTGCTCCTGCAAGTTGATTAACAGTTGACTATCTGAAAAAATAGATTTTCGGCTTTTTTCACTGTCGGATTTAACGCATTATCGGAAGCATTTTTTATATCGTAGATTCCTTTGATTTCCACTGTTTCATATGCACTTTTTCTTTCATCAGGTCTGTATATACACCATCGTCTGAACCCAGTTTTGCATGGGTAAGGGTTATCTTATCTCCAACAGCAAGATTGTTTTGTTCGGCAAGGGCTTTACTGATAAGAATTTTACCGTTGTCCTCTGATCTGATATGTTCCCCCTCTGCCAGTTCGTATTCCTCATCCAAAAAGGCTTGGCACAAGCTGGAATCACGCACTGCTTTTACAGTTCCCATATTGCTTTCTTCACTGTGTCCTGTCCCTGCGAGAAATGACAGGTTTTCTCCCTTTACATAGCCGGAGTGTTCTGTATTGTAGCATTTCAGATCTTTTCCAACGATGGAAATAACCCGCCGAATGGACTGCTCATCAATGACAGGTGTCCCCTTACTGGAAACCTGTCCGTTATTCATATCAAACTGTTCATAAGGTCTGATATTGAAAGAAGCACCAATATTGGAACGCAAATCCTCAGAAACCTGCCGGATCCCCAAATAGACCACACTTCCTGTCAGCAAGGAGAATGAAATCAATAGAAATACTATTCCAAGCAATAAATTTTTTCCTTTTTGCGGGTCAGATAGAGAAATGCCCGCTTTCCTACATTCATAAAAACACCGTCCTTTCTTTATATCTGCAGTATAAGAAAGGACGGTTTAACTTCGATTTAGATTCCATTTAATTTTAATTTAGATTATGTGAATTTAATGTGATTTTGAAGCAGACACTGTCTTGCCGGTTCTCAATCGTATATGACAGACCATGCTGTTCCAAGATAATTTTTACAAGATATAGTCCCAACCCGCTTCCGCCGGTCAGTTTATTATGTGATTTTTCCACACAATAGAATGGAGTAAACAGTTTATCCAAATCTTCATCCGGAATATTTACACCACTGTTTCTGACAAGAAGAGAATCAAAAGACAGTTCTAACCCCAGTTCGGCACCAACAGGGGAGTGCCGTATTGCGTTGCTGATGATATTATGGACTGCTTTTTCCAAAAGCAGCTCATTTCCCATCATCATAACATCTTCTGAAATATTCTTCTGAATACGGATATGTTTTTCATTGGCCAGTGGGATAAGATGTTTATATACACGTTTCAGAATATTGGAAAGAGAAAGAAGCTCCGTATGACTCATTGTATTCATTTCCAGCTTTGATATCGACAGGATTTCCTTTACAAGCTGTTCCATATTTTCAATTTCTTTTAATGTTTCCGGAAGTATCGTTCTCGTGTCCTTATATCTTCCAATTTCCATAATCATACTTTCCACCTGCCCTTTGATTATGGTGATCGGGGTTTTCAATTCATGGGAAGCTGTCGCAAAAAAATACTGACGCTGTTTATTCAGTTCGTCAATATGCTCCATATCCTGCTTTAACTGTCTGTTTGCTGTTTCCAGTTTCAGCATGGTATCTGACAGATTTTGGGACATGGAATTCAGACTATTTGCAAGAATACCAATTTCATCTGTACGGTTTATCTTACATTGCCAGGTCATATCAAGCTTTTCCATTCGTTTTGAAACTTCACTGATTTCTATCACTGGTTTTACGATCAAACGGCTGCAAATCCATGCCCCTGAAAATGAAACCAGGAAAATAATTATCAAAAGAAACGGCAATAATTTTAATAACGCACTTATTAACTCATGACTGGAGGAAATCTGGGCAATGATATTGAGCATATATGTCTCTGCTCTGTCAGAGAATTGAATCTCCTGAGCAAAGGATAACATTTCTTCTTTCTCTGAAGAAACTTCGTCAGGCGTTCCATACTGCTGTTCTTCTCCACCACCTTGAACGATGATAGTTGCCTGATGATCTGAACAAAATTTTTCCAATACATCTTTTGCATTTTCAAATTTTGTTTTAGAAAGTGTTTCTGTCAGTTCTTTTATTTCCGTGTTGATATGTTCTGATGATACAGCCACATAACTTTTCGGCAGGAAAAACAGAATACTTCCATAAATAAGAAAACTACATAAAATTAAAGAACCTGCGATCCATAAGAAAACTTTTGCACTCAGGCTGTCATTAATTTTTGCTCTCAAATTTATATCTCACCCCTCGTATTGTATGAATACATCCTGTATCTAATTTTCGTCGCAAATTCATAATATGTATATTTACTGTTTTTTCGTCGCCGGCAAAATCATAGCCCCATACTTGTTGGATCAGATTATCCCTCGTGAGGACTTGATTTTTATGGTTCAAAAAGGTCAGTAAAAGTTCAAATTCGAGTTGTGTTAAATTGACAGGAGCACCGTTTTTATATACCTCATGACTGTCTTTATTGAGTTCAATTCCTTGCGCAGAGAGTATTTTTTTGTTTTTCTGATTTTTCCTTGATCCGTCTAAGTACAGCTTCAATTCTCATTAAAACAAGTTTTAACGAAAAGGGCTTTGTGATATAATCATCAACCTGCAATTCAAAAGCTCTTATTTGTGCTTCTTCTTCGTCCATAGCCGTAAGCATGATAATCGGAATCCGGGACTTTTTACGAATAAATTCACATACCGCATAACCGTCTATTTTAGGCATCATAATATCTAACAAAATGAGCGAAAAGGATTGTGACTGAAAAAGCGAAATTCCTTCCAATCCATCACTTGCTAATGAAACTTCATATCCCGCGTCAGTCAACAACTCATATAAAACAGACTGTATTGCTGTTTCATCTTCCATAATCAATATACGTTCTTTCATGTAAGCACCACCTGAGAATTTATAGATTAAAGCAATTCTAACACAAAATGATTTAGATTTGATTTAAAAAATGTCCGAATAACCTATAAAATGAGGTTATTCGGACATTTTTCATAATACCAGCGGCAATCACCGGACTTTTTTCATACAGGTCACTGCCATAGCCCCTGGTCCGATGTGACAGGCAACGCTCAGAGAAAGCGGACCTTCTACAATTTCGTATTCCGGAAACTTCTCCGCGATCTCCTGTTTCCATTCCTGTGCCTCTTCTTTGCTGCAAGTATAAGCCATTCCCAGCACCATATCTTCCCGGACATCTGCAAAGCGGTCATTCAGATCTTTTTCTATCGCCTTGAGCATAGTACGCTTTGCGGCTTTCCATCCTCTTACTTTTGAAAATGCATCCAGTTTTTCTCCCTGAATCTGAAGCACCGGTTTCAGGTTCAATACCGTTCCGAGCGCCGCGGCAGCCGGTGTAACACGTCCGCCCTTTTTCAGATATTTTAACGTATCCACGGTAATATAGATACTTGCCTGCAGCTTTTCAGCCTCCAGTATCTCCTTGATCTCAGATGCAGATTTTCCTGCATCCCGGAGCACGATCGCATCTTCCACCGATTGCTTCTGTGTCACAGAAATTCTCTGGTTATCCACTACACAAACCTTTCCCTCGTATTCCTGAGACAGAGACTGTGCCGCATGACAAGTGCTGCTCAGTCCGCTGGACATTGGAATGTGCACGATCTCATCGTACTCTTTCAGCAGCTCGTCCCAGCATTCCATGACTTCACCCGGAGATGGCTGAGACGTGGAAATATCAGAATCTTCTCCCAGACGCTTATAAAAATTCCTCCTGCGTCAGCGTAATATCTTCCAGAAACAACTCCCCGTCAATAAAGAACGGCATGGGAATCACATGAATTCCCATCGTTTTTCCCATTTCCTGCGTAATACCACTGTTGCTGTCCGTTACGATTGCAATTTTTTCATCTTTTCTCCCCTGTTTCTAGTTTTTAAAACTATGAATCGGTGCCGGAATTCTTCCTGCCCGATTTACAAATGCCTCACAGCCGAACTCATTCACCGGCATGATCGGCGCATAACCCAGAAGTCCGCCGAATTCGACAATCTCTCCCACATCTTTTCCGATCACCGGAATGAGACGGACTGCTGTCGTCTTCTGGTTGACCATACCGATCGCCATCTCATCTGCAATGATTCCGGAAATTGTCGCTGCAGATGTCTTTCCCGGAACCGCGATCATATCAAGACCAACTGAGCAGACACAAGTCATGGCTTCTAATTTTTCCAGTGTCAGTGAACCTGCATTCACTGCATCGATCATTCCCTGATCTTCACTGACCGGAATAAACGCACCACTGAGTCCTCCTACATAAGAGGATGCCATCACACCGCCTTTTTTCACCTGATCGTTGAGAAGTGCCAGTGCCGCCGTCGTTCCCGGCGCACCTACCCGCTCCAGACCAATCTCTTCTAAGATCTCTGCCACGCTGTCTCCGATTGCCGGAGTCGGTGCCAGTGACAAGTCAATGATTCCAAACGGAATTCCCAGACGTCTGGATGCCTCTCCGGCTACCAGCTGTCCTACTCGTGTCACCTTAAATGCCGTCTTTTTGATTGTCTCGCAAAGCTCTTCAAATCCTTTGCCGCGCACCTTTTCCAATGCTTTTTTCACAACTCCGGGACCGCTGACGCCGACATTGATCACCGCATCCGCTTCTGTCACTCCAAGGAATGCACCCGCCATAAACGGATTGTCATCCGGCGCATTACAAAAGATAACAAGTTTTGCACATCCGAAAGAATCACGCTCTTTTGTCGCTTCTGCTGTTTCTTTTACCATTTCTCCACAAAGACGTACTGCATCCATGTTGATTCCGGTTCTGGTGGAACCTACATTGACAGAACTGCACACTCTCTCCGTTCTTGCCAGTGCCTGCGGGATCGAACGGATCAGATTCTCATCACTTTTTGTCATTCCCTTGGAAACCAGCGCAGAGTATCCTCCGATAAAATTAACTCCAACTTCCTTAGCCGCTTTATCCAGTGTTTCTGCGATGGTCACAAAATCTTCCGGACACTTACATGCAGCACCGCCGATCAGAGCGATCGGTGTAATAGAAATTCGTTTGTTTACGATCGGAATTCCAAATTCTCTTTCAATATGTTTTCCTGTTGACACAAGGTCTTTTGCAGTTACTGTGATTTTTTCATAAATCTTTCTGTTCAATTCATTCAAATCCGAATCAATACAGTCCATCAGGCTGATTCCCAGTGTGATGGTACGAACATCCAGATTTTCCTGCTCGATCATCTTATTGGTTTCGGAAACTTCATACATATTAATCATGGTCTTTATCCTCGTCTCTGCTTATTCTTATAATCTGTGCATCTTTTCAAAAATCTCTTCTTTCTGGCACTGGATCTTTACCCCGATCTCTTCGCCCATCTGCTCCATCTCATCACAGATCACTTTAAAATCTTTTTCGATTTCTGAAATATCTACAACCATCATCATATTGAAATATCCCTGTACGATCGTCTGGGAAATATCTAAAATATTGATCTTACTTTCTGCAAGGTATGTACACACTTTCGCGATAATTCCCACAGTGTCTTTTCCTACTACGGTTACGATACATTTTTTCATGGTTTTTCCTCCTCAAGTTAAACGGTGATAATCTCTGAAATACTGTCCCTTTTTGCCACTGCCATATTCAAGTCTTCCCCTTTATATGCATTATCCCCTAATGTCACTTCCAGTTTGACAGTCTCATATGCCAGACTTTCATAATTATTTTCTTTGCTCAAATGCCCCAGAACAATATGTTTCAAATTATCATGTAGTATATCACAAAGGAGACGTCCTGACAATTCATTCGACAAATGTCCTTTGTCTCCCATTACTCTTCGCTTCAGCGGATATGGATATGGTCCCACTTCCAACATATGCAGATCATGGTTTGCCTCCAGAAGAACTGCATCCAGATTCTGGAGATGGGACACCGTATATGCATCATAGATTCCCAGATCTGTCGCCACTGCCACAGATTTGTCTCTGCACTCCAGACGGTATCCGGTCGGTTCGTTGGCATCATGGGAAATTGCAAACGGATTTACCCTGATATCCCCCAGCATAAAGGATTCATCACTGTGTATCACATGATACAATCCTTCCGGCATGGCTCCCAGTCTGGAATACGCCTGAATCCCCGCAATCGTTCCCGGAGTTGCATAGATCGGGATCTCATATTTTCTGCTGAACACTCCAAGTCCCTGAATGTGATCTGAGTGCTCATGGGTGATCAGAATCCCGTCCAGCTCCTCCCCTTTAATCTCCAGCTCCTTTAAACCGGCATCAATTCTTTTTTACTGATTCCGGTATCGATCAGTAAATGTGTATTGTCACTGCCTACATAGATGCAGTTTCCACTGCTGCCACTGGCAATGCTGCATAATCTCATAGTATCTCTCCTATTTGTCGTCTTGTTTCTTCGATCTCTCTGCTGTTGTCGATCACCCGGGTACAGTTTTTCCGAAAATACGCTTCCGGACTCTGGCTGCGTATCATATCTGTAATTCTTTCATCACTATATCCCCGGGATGCTTTCAGCCGCTCTCTTCTTACCGATTCCTCTGTATAGATAAACCATGTTTCTTCGCAGATTTTGGCATATCCTGCTTCCAGAAGAAGAGCAGCCTCCAGTACGTACAGCTCTGTCTTCTCTTTCTTTTCTTCGATATCCAGAAGCACCTGCTGTTTTACCGCAGGATGGACGATCCCATTGAGCTGTTCCAGCTTTTCACTGCTCTGAAACACAATTTGGGCCAGTTTTTTCGGTCCAGCTCTTCGTTTTCATCTAAAATCTCTCTTCCAAATGCTTCTACGATCGCTTTCCAGCAGGGAGTGCCCTTTCTCTGCAGCGCTTTTGCAACTTCATCAAGCTGTACTACAACTGCATGATATTCTTCCTCCAGCAGCTTTAAAACTGCACTTTTCCCGGAACCCACTCCACCTGTAATTCCAATTACCTTCATCACTATTTTGCCTCGTACCAGTTTTTTCCGACCTGCATATCCGCGATCAACGGCACATCTAAGGAAGCCGCTGTTTCCATCTGCCGTTTGAGGATCTCTTTCACTGTCTCGATCTCATCCGGATGTGTCTCGATCAGAAGTTCATCATGAACCTGCAGGATCATACGGGATTTCATCCGTTTTCTTTCAGTTCCCGGTTGACTCCGATCATGGCAATCTTCATAATATCTGCCGCAGTTCCCTGGATCGGCGCATTCATTGCCACACGTTCTCCGAAATTCCTCTGCATAAAATTGCTGGATTTTAACTCCGGTATCGGACGTCTTCTTCCAAACAATGTAACGGCATATCCTTCTTCTTTTGCATGCGTCACGGAATCGTCAAGAAACTTTTTGATTCCCGGATACGTCTCAAAATAACTTTCAATATACTGAGACGCTTCTTTTCTCGTGATACTCAAGTCCTGACTCAATCCAAACGAACTGATCCCGTAAACAATTCCAAAGTTGACTGCCTTGGCATTTCGTCTCTGCAGATCTGTCACCTCGTCAAACGGAGTCTTAAACACCTGAGACGCTGTCATTCGGTGAATATCCTGTGCCTCCCGGTATGCCTGGATCAGATGTGCATCTCCGGAACAATGCGCCAGTATACGCAGCTCAATCTGCGAATAATCCGCATCAATAAATACATAGCCTTCCTGAGGCACAAATACTTTCCGGATCAGCCTTCCCAGTTCCATTCTTACCGGAATATTCTGCAGATTCGGTTCTGTACTGCTGATCCGCCCGGTCGCGGTAATCGTCTGGTTAAACGTTCCGTGAATCCGTCCATCTGGTCCGATATAATTTGCCAGTCCGTCTGCATACGTAGATTTTAACTTTGTAAGCTGACGGTATTCCAGAATCTTATCCACGATTGGAAATTCCGGAGCCAGCTTTTCCAGTACATCCGCCGCAGTCGAATATCCTGTTTTTGTTTTCTTGGCATGAGGCATCTGCAGCTTCTCAAACAAGATCACACCCAGCTGTTTCGGAGAATTGATGTTAAAATTCTCCCCTGCCATCTCGTAAATCTCGGATTCCAGCTGTACGATCTGTTCGCCCAATTGTTCTCCATATTTTTTCAGCTCCTCAGCCTCAATGCGCACCCCAGCCTGTTCCATATCAAATAAGGTAAAAACAAGCGGCATCTCAATTTCCAGAAACAGCCTGTCCATCTGCTCCTCTTTGAGTTTTTCCATCAATTTTTCAGATGCCGCATAGGCAGTATATGCTTCATAACAGCTCTTTGTCCACTCATCTGCCTTGTCATCCATCATCAGTCCCAGCTGTTCTCTTGCCACATCTTCATAGGTATAATCATTTTTCAGCGGATTCAGAAGATAGGCTGCCACTGTTGCGTCAAAGCAGTTTTTCTGACAAACCGCGCCCAATACCGGAAGATATTTTTTCAGATCAAACATGACAAAACGACCGGCAGAACGTGCCACATCCGAAAGCTGTGCAAACAGTGCATCCATATCTGTATCCATACTGCATGCAATGGAATACACCTGATCTTTCCCGTATGCCAGAGCAATCCTGCCGTATCCTGACGGATGTGCAAATAACGGCAGCACATTCCCGTCACATTTGATCAGTGCAGCTCCCACACACTCTGCCTTTTTTGCCTCTGAGAAAATTCGCTCGATTTCTTCCTGCTCTGTTACTTCCCGGAATGCTTTTTCAACTTCATTTTCAGCTGCTTCCACATCAAACTTTCCGAGCAGATTTTTAAACTGCAGTTTCTGGAACCACGTATATGCCTCTTTGGTGAACATATTTCCATGCTTTGCATCTTCCAGAGAGAACTCCAGTTCTGCATGCGTATCAATGGTCGCCAGAACTTTACTCAGTTTTGCCTGTTCCCAGAATTCTTTTAAATTCTTGCTTGCTCTCGGCGGCTTTAACTCCTCCACATGTGCATAGGCATTCTCCAGTGATCCGTATTCCACAATAATCTTGGTGGCAGTTTTCTCACCAACTCCCGGCACTCCCGGAATATTATCCGCTGTATCCCCCATCAGCGCTTTTACATCGATAAACTCTGTCGGTGTCACTTCATAACGCTCTTTGACATCTGCTGCATAATAATCTTCGATTTCCGTGCGTCCGCCCTTTGTCTTCGGAATCCGGATCTTTACATGCTCCGTAGCAAGCTGCAGAGTATCTCTGTCTCCTGAAATAACAGCAACCTCCATCCCCTTTTCCTCACAGGTTCTGGAAATCGTACCGAGCAGATCGTCCGCCTCCAGTCCGGCTTTCTCGATGATCGCAATGTCCATCGCCTTCAGCACCTCTTTGATGACCGGAACCTGCTGACGGAGTTCTTCTGCCATCGGCTTTCTTGTTCCTTTATAATCAGCAAACATCTCATGACGAAATGTCGGTGCATGAACATCAAATGTGACCGTCAGATACTCCGGTTTTTCTTCTTCCAGAATTTTAAACAGGATATTCAAAAATCCGTACACCGCATTCGTATGAAGGCCTTCCGCATTGGTCAGATCCGGCACTCCATAGAAGGCCCGGTTTAAAATGCTGTGTCCATCTATCAAAACAATTTTTTCACTCATGTCGATTCTCCTAATTTTACTTACAGAGATTACTATACACCAAATATCCTCTTTTTTAAAGGCTGTTTTTCTCTTCTTCTCTTGTCCAGCGCATCAAAACACCCTCACGTCCCGTCGTTTCTTCCTTTTCAAATGCTGCCGTTTGAAACCCTTCTCGTTCATAAAACCGGACTGCTCCTGTGTTCTCTGCATAAGCGTGAAGTGTCAGTTCCTGCCGTCCCGATTTAGCAGCTTCCAGAAGCAAGCGGCCAATCCCCCTGGACCGAGATGCTTTTTCCACAAAAAGTCCCGCGATATAACTGTCCTGTAATCCCAGAAATCCAAGAACTGTCCCCTCTTCTTCATAAATCAGAATATCGGCCTGCGGCAGAGCCTCTTTTACAGCTTCATACTGCTCGTTCCAATACTCTGCCGGGATAAAGCCATGAGCAGCAAGATTTGTCTCCAGCCAGATTTTCATTATGTGCTCTAAATCCTGTGGTTGATATTTACGTATCACGTGTTTCTCCCTTCATTACTAATTGTAAAGAAGGCTGCAACTGTTTTAAGTCACAACCTTCTTTATTTCAGGACTGCTCGTTTCCTGATCGTCCTGTTTTCTTTTTATTCCTGAACGTATTTCTCCCGCAGTTCTTTTACTTTATCACTGTAGACTTTATTCTGTCTCTGCTGCAAGAGCTGGTTCCTGATTGAATTCTTTACTTCCTCGAAATCTGCAACTGCCGCATCCTTTTTCTCTTCCACTTTGATCAGATGATATCCGAACTGTGTCTGAACCGGTCCCACAATCGCACCGATCTCTGCTGTAAACGCAGCATCTTCAAACTCTTTTACCATCTGTCCTTTCCCAAACTCTCCAAGATCTCCGCCTTTTGCTCCGGACGGACATGTAGATTTTTCTTTTGCAGCATCTTCAAAGGATGTCTCTCCGCTCTGGATCGCCGCTAAAATCGCATCACATTTTTCTTTGGAATCTGTCAGAATATGTTTTGCGCGAACAGTCTCTCCTTTTGTAAACTGCTGCTTGTGCTCCTCATAATAATTTTTGACATCCTCTTCTGTCACAACTGCATCTTTCATCACTTCTCGCATTGTCATCTGTGCAAGGATATCTCTCTTGGCATTTTCTACCATCTCCTGATATTCTTCTGTCTCTTCCAGCTTCATCTCCCCGCCGAGCTCCGCAAACATATGAAGTGCTACAAACTGATCCAGACACTGCTGTCTGAACTGTGGATTGGAAAGATACGCCTGCTGCTCTCTCGGTACATTCTGCAGGAATTTTTCAAAATCAGATTCTTTGATTTCTCTTCCTGCCACAACTGCTATTATTTTCTGTTCCATAATTCTCTTTCTCCTTTATCTCGTATCGTTTTATTATAAACGGTATCGTGATAAATAGCAAAACAAAATTTCTGTCTGATTCTTTTTCAGATTCCCTTTTTATAAAGTACAAACGAATAGATCATCGGGATCGTCACAACAACGACTATGATCACAATTGGTACCATGTTGTTTTCAAAAAATACACTTCCCCAAAATACCAGTCCTGCCAGAATCCATAATTTTCCTGCCATTCTATGCGTACGATTCCAATTCTCCTCACTGTTCAAGGTCCATGGAAGTTTGATCCCCACCGTATAATTCTGATGATTCTTCGACATATAATTTCCCAACAGGATAAATATGCCACCCATCAAAATACTGACGATCACCTCCATATTCACATCCATGCCAAGTGCATATCCATAAATAGACAGATTAGACACGACAGACAGAACCGGAACGATCCAGAAGATCAGCGTCATCATCGCTCTTCCGATATTTTTCTTCTTGGGATCATTTAAGGTCACACCCAGGCAGAACAAATGGATGACTAATAATATGAGCGGGAAAATCACCACTGCAAACAGCTTTGTACTCCATCCATCTGCCCCTTCACTCCCGAAATGTGTTGCAATCTTTTCCGGCAGTCGATTCCAGAGCAGAAAACCGATCACCATTGGAAAAACAGTAACAATGCTGGTAATGATAACTTTTGATTTATTTTCTTTCATAATGTTGAATCCCCTTTCAAGTCTGACAGCCAGAGCATCAGCTCTTCCACCACAGAAATATTCAGCTCGTAATAAATAAAATTCTTGTATTTCGTTTCCCGTATCAGATCTGCCTTCTTCAGGATTTTCAGATGATAGGAGATCGTTGCTCCTGTCATTTCAAAATGTTTCCCGATTTCTCCTACTGAAAGTTTTTCTTTCTTCAGAAGAACAAGAATCTCCCTGCGTACCGGATCCGAAAGCGCTTTGAAAGTCTCCGCAAATGCCATCGGCACCATCCTTTCCCGGAATCTATTTAGAATATTTTCTAAATTCCTTACAAACACTATAATCCATTTTTCTATCGTTTGCAACAGGTATTTTGAAATTTTTCTAAATACTTTCCAACTCTATTATTTTAACACTTTTCACATATCATATTGACAAACCAGATAAAAAATGTATATTTATACCAGAAATTGACTTGTATAAGTTCGTGATCGGATGAACGTTTCTACCAACTGCCGTAACAGTTGACTACAGGTTTTTGGGATTCCAAAAATTTGTGGTTATCTGTTACGGCAGTTTTTCTCTGTTTTTGCCGGCGCCAGAGGAAACCATGATTCTGATATCTGTTCTTATACCCGTTCAAACAACAAAGCCCAATCGGAGGAAACAATCTATGAACAGCTTATTAATCAAAAATACTTCTGCTGTCATCACCTGTGACAGTAAAGACACCGTTATGGAACACGCCAACATCCTGATAAACAACGGTGTTATTTCTTACATCGGTCCCGAAGCACAGACCGCAGACGAAACGCTGGATGCATCCGGATATCTCGTTTATCCGGGACTTATCAACACGCATCATCATCTTTATCAGACATTCAGCCGGAATCTCCCTCAAGTACAGAATATGGAACTTTTCGACTGGCTCACCACCTTATATGAAATCTGGAAAAATCTGGATCAGGATGTTATTTACCACAGCTCTATAACCGGCATGGGAGAACTCTTAAAAACCGGATGTACTACTTGTTTTGATCATCATTATGTATTCCCGGACGGAAATTCCGATGCACTTCTGGATGCACAGTTTTCCGCCGCAAAAGACCTTGGGATTCGTATGTACGCTTCACGGGGCAGTATGGATCTAAGCAAAAAGGATGGAGGACTTCCCCCAGACAGCGTCGTACAGAATGTGGAGGAAATTCTGAGAAAATGACGTCTGGTATGCTCATGGAATTCATTTTCAGGATGAGGAATTACGTCTTCTGGCAGAAACCGGCACCGGTGTGACACATTGTCCAATCTCTAACATGAAACTCTCTTCCGGAATCTGCAGAATTCCTGATATGTTGAAGCTCGATGTACCGGTTGGTCTTGCCGTAGACGGAAGTGCAAGCAATGACGGATCAAACCTTTTGGAAGAATTGCGTGTCGCTTTTCTGCTACATCGCCTGAATTCTAGTAGCCACGCACCAAGTGGATATGATATACTAAAGATTGCTACGAATGGAAGCGCTAAAATACTCGGACGAAACGATATCGGTTCTCTTGCTGTGGGAAAAGCCGGAGATATGTTCCTCATTCGTCGGGACCGCCTCGACCTTATCGGGGCAGATCTGGATGTAAAATCTATGCTTGGTACCGTTGGACTAAAAGGTTCTGTTGACTACACGATCGTCAACGGAAAAATGGTTGTCGAGAACGGGCATCTTGTAAACATTGACGAGGAAAAATTTATATCTGAAGGTCGGAAATCCGTCACAGACTATTTAAGCCGCTCCTAAGTACAGTGAAAAACAAGTTACTGATACACTGTACGAACTTCTGTATAAACATTTATAACCAATCACAGGAGGAGACACTCTATGAATCATTCTCAGAATTCAAAAACAAAAAGATAAAAGGACCGCGAAATGGTCTATCAATTAGAAGGACGTCCGGGGCTATCCACAGCTGTACCTCTGGGTCTTCAACACGTACTTGCAATGTTTACTTCCAACCTTGCTCCCATACTTATCATTGCCAGCGTCTGTGGACTGTCCGGAGCTGATACCGTAATCATGGTACAATGTGCAATGTTTGTTTCTGGACTGACAACTTTTGTTCAGCTGTATCCCATTAAGCTTGGAAAAAACCGTCAGATTGGAGCCAATCTTCCTATTGTAATGGGTACTTCCTTTGCATTCGTACCTACAGCCTCGGCCATTGGAGCTGCCAGCGGAATCGGCGCTGTTCTCGGAGGATGTCTTGCAGGAAGTATGATCGAAGTTTTGATGGGATTTTTCTACAAATACATCCGTCGCTTTTTCCCGCCACTTGTTGTGGGTTGTACGCTCGTGACGATCGGTGTTAATCTTCTGGACGTCGGAGTGGACTATTTTGCCGGTGGTTCAGGAGCCGAGGATTATGGTTCCATTCAAAACCTCAGCGTTGCATTCTTTGTTCTGCTGATCGTTGTACTGCTTCAGCGTTTCGGAAAAGGATTATTAAAAAATTCTGCCATTCTTGTCGGTCTGGTCGCAGGATATGTCCTCGCTTACTTTCTCGGAATGGTAGACACTTCTGTAATCGCAGATGCCGCATGGTTTGGAATCCCGCTTCCTATGCAGTTTAAACTGGAATTCCACCTTTCCGCTATTTTAAGCTTTGCCGCACTGTTCGTAACTTCCGGTCTGGAGACGATCGGCAATACTTCCGGTATCACCATCGCCGGTTTCGACAGAGAAGCTACCGAAAAAGAAACTTCCGGTGCAATCCTGGCAGATGCACTTGGTTCCACAACTGCTGCTGTATTTAACGCACTTCCAAATACAGCATTCGGACAGAACGCCGGAATTGTCGCCATGACAAAAGTAGTAAACAAATGGTGTATTGCTACCGGAGCATTTATTTTAATGATCTCCGGGTTTTTCCCAAAGCTTGGCGCTATTTTTCAGCAATTCCAAATGCAGTCCTCGGCGGTGCAATCATTACCGTATTCGGTATGATTTTGATCAACGGTATCAAGATGATCGCCAAAGCAGGATTCAGTGAGCGCAACATTCTTGTCATGGGCCTTACCTTTGCATTCGGTCTTGGTATGACAAGCCATCCGGACGCAGTTGCACAGCTGCCATCCGCATTAAGATTTATCTTCAGTGATTCTGTAACAGGAACCTGTATTGTGGCAATCGTTGCAAACTTTTTATTTCCTATGAAAGACGAAGAAGATATTAAAAAAGCAAAAGAGGCTATGTTAGATTAAGGAATTCTTTCCGTTACATAACACTAAAAAACGCAGCAGATCTCATTAAAATGTCTGCTGCGTTTTATTTTAAATAAAACTATGTAACTGTTGTAATCGATATTCCAGCTCATATACTGCCCGGACAGCCTACAGTGTTCTCGCCACCTCAAATCCTTCTGCAATCGCATCCAGCGCTCTTCTTGCCGATTTTGCGTCTCCGATCACATAATATGGAAGCTTTCTCTTTTCACACACTTCTGCAAGCGGATGAGAATCGTTTGCCAAAAATCCAACCGCAAATACTGCACATTCACATGGAACCTGCGTTCCGTCTTCCAGCACGATTCCCTCTTCTGTAAATTTACATACTTTGCTGTTTGGCAAGAGTTTTACCTGTAACTGCTGCATTTTCATCATAACAGCTATCTTACGCAGGCTTCCCAGATCACTTCCGATACTGTCTTTCATCTCCAGAACAGTGACTTCACATCCGTCTGTCGCAAGCGTGTCTGCTGTTTCCAGACCGACCAGACCGCCTCCGATCACCGCTACCTTTCCTTTCGGACAGACTTCATGCCGAAGCACCTCCGGTGCAGATACATGCCAAAGCTTATCCATTCCCTCCAGATTGATGGTAATCGGAGAAGATCCGATTGCCAGGATCACTGCATCGACATCTGCCTGTTCCAGCATCTGCGCATCAACTTTTGTATTTTATGAACCGTCACCAGTTTTCTACCTGCGCTGCCATCTCCATCGCTGCAGATTTCATCTCAGCTTTCCAGGCGCCTCTCCTGCAAGAAGGAATTCTCCTCC
>ENA-OQJB01000565-OQJB01000565.1-human-gut-metagenome-genome-assembly--contig:-NODE-565-length-17171-cov-4.563893_pt1 | contig 17171 bp, 16 predicted proteins | sample MGYA00242599_ERZ504765 | MGnify/ENA primary metagenome ERZ504765 (study PRJEB26092, sample SAMD00036354) | human gut metagenome | host: Homo sapiens | study: EMG produced TPA metagenomics assembly of...
ATCCTATCTATCACATCGAAAACATCGTTAAACCGGTTTCTAAAGGTCCTCAACGCAAAACAAGTTATCTTCTTGTCTGCTGATGCGTTCGGTGTATTGCCTCCAGTATCTATCCTGAACCCGGAACAGGCTCAATACTACTTCTTATCTGGATTTACAGCTAAATTGGCTGGTACAGAACGTGGTATCACTGAACCGACTCCGACATTCTCTGCTTGCTTCGGTGCTGCTTTCTTGTCATTGCACCCGACTAAATATGCAGAAGAACTGGTTAAGAAGATGGAGATGACTGGTGCTAAAGCATACTTGGTGAACACTGGATGGAATGGTTCTGGTAAACGTATCTCTATCAAAGATACTCGTGGTATTATCGACGCTATCCTTGACGGTTCTATCGACAAAGCTCCTACTAAGGTTATTCCTTTCTTCGATTTTGTTGTTCCTACAGAACTTCCGGGTGTTGATCCGAAGATCCTTGACCCACGCGACACTTACGAATGTGCTTGCAAATGGGAAGAAAAAGCTAAAGATTTGGCTGGACGTTTCATCAAGAACTTCGCTAAATTTACTGGTAACGAAGCTGGTAAGGCTTTGGTTGCTGCTGGTCCGAAACTCTAATTGGAGAATCAGATATAATATGGAAGGCGGTTCGATTTCGAACCGCCTTTTTTATTGCTATACTGTGTCTTTCTATGAAAAGGAATACTGTCTGCTTAGTTTTTTTCCTATATTTGTCAAAACGAGACTATTTACTTTTAAAGACAGCTATGACGTATCTGGATACAGACAAACAGACCTATGCGGATTTAAGCATAACGGAGACTGCAAACAATGAGCAGTTTCTTTTCTCTTTGTTTTCTAGAACAGAGACGAAAGAAGGAAAGTCATTGATGATGAACTGGATTATGTATCCGTTAAGTGATTTGGATATGATCCGCAAAAGGCAGGAGGCTGTTGCGTGGGATGCTTTACCTGAACTTCTTTTGAATGAAGAAGAATTGGATTTTATTGAATATTATCTGGCTTATCGCGACCAGATCAGGGAAGCACACGTCTTACTGTCATGTGCTACTGTCATAGATCGCCTGTTGAGATATGATTCAACCCGTTATGTTATTTGTCGGGGAGTGAAATTGGTAATACATTTGCTGCATTGTTTGGAGAGATGGGCGAAAGAATTGGATGAGGATGCCCCACAATTGATGAAGGAGTCAGCCCGTATGGTGAATGATATTTTGTCCGGAAGTGAATTAGGTGAAGTCTTGGAACAGACTTCTGGCGAAGAAAGGCGGCTATCTAATTATACGATAGATAAATACGATTATCTATTTCGCTGTACCCGTTTGTTGTCTTTGAAAGAGTTATTATCAGTTTTTGTATTTATTGGATGTCTGTCGGACAGCTCATCGGGTAGCGAAAGAGAAAAATTTCTGTTGTACACCGAAAGTGGTGGAAACAATGGATTTTTCGGTCGAGGGTGTAGTTCATCCTTTTGTGAAAAATGTACGGGAGAATAGTTGGGTGATGTCCCGGGGAAATATCAGTATTTTTACGGGTTCTAACATGGCGGGAAAGTCAACCACTTTAAAAGCACTGACTTTGGCTGTCTGGCTGGCACATTGCGGACTGCCTGTCCCGGTGAAGTCAATGGTTTGTCCTCTTTACGAAGGTATTTATACTTCTATTAACTTGCCGGACTCTTTACGTGACGGGCGAAGCCATTTCATGGCAGAGGTACTTCGTATAAAAGAAGTGATGCAAAAAGCGCTTACAGGAAAACGTTGTTTGGTCGTCTTGGATGAAATGTTTCGCGGAACTAACGCTAAGGATGCTTTTGAGGCTTCTCTTGCAGTCAATGAATTATTGAAAAGATTCTCATGTTGCCATTTCCTTATATCAACTCATATTCTGGAGTATGCGAAAGCATTTGAAAAAGATCCTGCCTGTTGTTTTTATTATATGGAAGCGGAAATTATTGACGATGCATTTGTTTGTCATCATCGGCTATTGCAGGGGATTTCGGAGGCTAGGGTAGGATATTGGGTCGTGAAAAAACTACTGGCCGGTTTGATATAGTTTCACCTTATTATTGTGTCCATTAAGACAGTATTTTATTTTTATTAAAGGCATATTTTACTTACTTTTGTACAGACTATATAAGAGCATAATCTTGAATAATAATGCGACAACCATGAAGAAACTCTATTTCTTTCTTATCTGCTCTTTGTTTCTTGTCACCGGACTTTACGCGGGTGAAACTGATTATACCAAAGGACTTTCCATCTGGTTTGATACTCCCAATACTTTGCAGGGGTATGCCGTGTGGTATGGGGGAAGACCGGATCTGTGGAAAGGTGGTGATAAACCGGAAACAGCAGGAAATGCAGGTCATAATCCGGATCCCGCTTGGGAATCGCAATCATTACCGATAGGGAATGGTAGTTTAGGTGCGAATATCATGGGGTCGGTGGAAGCTGAACGTATTACCTTTACGAAAAAACGCTTTGGCGTGGCGGCCCGAATACGGCGAAAGGAGCGGACTATTATTGGAATGTCAATAAACAGTCGGCTCATCTTTTGGATGAAATACGTCAGGCATTTACGGAAGGAAATCAGGAAAAGGCTGAAATGCTGACACGTCAGAACTTCAACAGTGAGGTGTCTTATGATGCTGACGGAGAAACACCTTTCCGTTTCGGCAGTTTTACTACCATGGGAGAGTTTTATGTAGAAACGGGATTGAATATTATAGGGATGAGTGACTATAAACGTATTCTTTCTTTGGACTCTGCAATGGCAGTTGTTCAGTTTAAAAAGGATCATGTGGCTTATCAGCGCAATTATTTCATTTCTTATCCAGCCAATGTGATGGTGATGCGTTTCAGTGCGGATCAACCGGGTAAACAAAACTTGGTTTTCAGTTATGCGCCTAATCCGGTGTCTACCGGGAATATGGCTTCTGACGGTAATAAAGGACTGGTGTATTCCGCATCTCTGGACAATAACGGAATGAAATACGTCGTTCGTATTCAGGCGGAGACAAAAGGCGGAACCTTGTCTAATGCAGATGGAAAACTGGCGGTGAAAGGTGCGGATGAAGTAGTGTTTTATATTACGGCTGATACTGATTATAAACCTAACTTTGATCCGGATTTTAAAGATCCGAAGACGTATGTGGGTGTCAATCCGGAAGAAACAACCAAGGAATGGATGAATAACGCAGTGTCACAGGGCTATACTGCTTTGTTTAGTCAGCATTACAATGATTATGCTGCTTTGTTCGACCGGGTTAAGTTGAATCTGAATCCGGCAATCAAGGGAAAGAATATGCCGACTCCCCAACGCTTGAAGAACTACCGGGCAGGACAGCCGGATTATGATCTGGAAGAATTATATTTTCAATTCGGCCGCTATCTGTTGATTTCAAGTTCCCGCCCGGGCAATATGCCGGCGAATTTGCAGGGTATCTGGCATAATAATGTCGATGGACCGTGGCGTGTGGACTATCATAATAATATCAATATTCAGATGAATTATTGGCCGGCTTGCTCCACCAACCTGAATGAATGTATGCTTCCATTGGTCGATTTCATTCACACGTTGGTAAAACCGGGTGAAAAGACCGCGAAATCTTATTTCGGTGCCAGAGGATGGACGGCATCTATTTCCGGCAATATATTCGGATTTACCACTCCGTTGGAAAGTCAGGATATGTCGTGGAACTTCAATCCTATGGCAGGTCCCTGGTTGGCTACTCATATCTGGGAATATTATGATTATACAAGAGATCTTACATTCCTGAAAGAAACGGGTTATGAGTTGATAAAAAGTAGTGCGGACTTTGCTGTCGATTATTTGTGGCATAAACCGGATGGAACATATACGGCTGCTCCATCTACTTCGCCGGAGCATGGCCCTATCGATCAGGGGGCTACCTTTGTGCATGCCGTTGTACGTGAGATTTTGCTGGATGCAATCGAGGCGAGCAAAGTGTTGGGCGTAGATAAGAAAGAACGTAAGCAGTGGGAGCATGTGCTTGCCAATCTCGTTCCTTATAAAATAGGGCGGTATGGTCAGTTGATGGAATGGTCGGTAGATATTGATGATCCGAAAGACGAGCATCGGCATGTGAATCATTTGTTCGGACTGCATCCTGGGCATACGGTTTCTCCGGTCACCACTCCCGAACTGGCGAAAGCCGCTAAAGTAGTACTGGTGCATCGTGGTGACGGGGCTACCGGTTGGAGCATGGGCTGGAAGTTGAATCAATGGGCGCGTTTGCATGATGGTAATCATGCTTATACCTTGTTTGGCAATTTGTTGAAGAACGGTACGCTGGATAATTTGTGGGATACACATTCGCCTTTCCAGATTGACGGAAACTTTGGCGGAACAGCCGGTATTACCGAGATGTTGCTTCAAAGTCATATGGGTTTTATTCAGTTGCTGCCTGCTTTGCCGGATGCATGGAAGGGTGGGGCTGTCAGTGGTATCTGTGCAAAGGGGAATTTTGAAGTGGATATGGTTTGGGAGAATAATCAGCTGAAAGAAGCTGTGGTTCATTCCAATGCGGGAGGAAACTGTGTGATAAAGTATGCTGATAAGACTCTTTCTTTTAAAACAGTGAAGGGGCGTAGCTATCGGGTTGAATATGATGTGACTAAAGGACTTATTAGACAGTAAATAGAAAATATCGGAAAATTAGAAAGTAGGAATGGTATTAGAGTATTTGAAATTGTTCGTGACGTTTGCGAAGATTGGAATGTTTACTATTGGTGGCGGTTATGCCATGATTCCGTTAATTGAACGGGAGATCGTTGCCAAACAGTGGATGAGTAAGGAAGAGTTCATGGAGATGTTTGCCTTGACGCAGTCACTACCGGGTGTGTTTGCTGTGAATATTTCTATTTTTGTAGGATATAAGTTGTATAAAGTGGGCGGGAGCCTGGTATGTGCTTTGGCTACGATTCTTCCCTCCTTTGTTATTATGATGCTGATAGCCATGTTTTTTGCACGGTTTCAAGATAATGAAGTGATGATTCGCATCTTTAATGGAATACGTCCTGCCGTGGTAGCGTTGATTTTGTTTCCTTGTATTTCTGCTGTAAGAGCTCTGAAACTGAAATACCTTCAGTTGGTTGCTCCTGCCATAGCTACTCTTTTGATTTGGCAGTTTGGACTGTCTCCTATTTATATTGTATTGGCAGGAATTCTGGGAGGATTGGTATATACATTGTGGTTGAAAGAAAAAATAATGAATAAAGAGGTATGATATATTTGCAATTACTTTGGGTGTATCTTAAAATAGGTATGTTCGGTTTTGGAGGTGGATATGCGATGCTTTCCCTTATTCAACATGAGATAGTGGATATTCATCATTGGCTGACTCCCCAACAGTTTACGGATGTGGTGGCGATTTCGCAAATGACTCCGGGGCCGATTGGTATCAATAGTGCTACTTATGTAGGGTATGCGGTAACGCAAAGCGTGTGGGGAGCGGTGCTAGCTACGGTAGCGGTTTGTTTACCTTCTTTTATTCTGGTGTTGCTCATTTCTTATTTCTTTGCGAAGTGCAAGGATAACAAGTATATTAAGGCGGCTATGTCCGGACTGCTACCTATGTCGGTTGCTTTGATTGCTTCGGCTGCATTGCTTATGATGAATAGAGAAAATTTTATGGACTATAAAAGTATCGGTATTTTTGCGGCAGCCTTTTTGGTTACATGGAAATGGAATCTTCACCCTATCCTGTTGATTTGTCTGGCGGGTGTGGTAGGATTGTTGTTGTATTAGTAATGCTTGTGATACTTGCAGAAAAAAATAAAATCCCGGTAAAACACAGCGTTTCACCGGGATTTCTATTATAATATAATGAAAGAATGGTTAGTTCTTGTTGGCACGTTTACGTTCGATTTCGTCCAAAATCACTTTACGCATACGCATTGCCTTTGGAGTAACTTCTACATATTCGTCTTCCTTAATATATTCCAGTGCTTCTTCAAGTGAGAACTGGATAGGCGGAATCAGACGTACTTTGTCATCCGAACCGGAAGCGCGCATATTCGTCAGCTTCTTCGATTTGGTTACGTTGATAACCAAGTCGTTGTCGTGAGAGTGCTCGCCTACTACCTGTCCTGCATAGACTTCGTCCTGCGGGAAAATAAAGAACTTACCGCGATCCTGTAATTTGTCGATGGCATAAGCAAAAGCTGTTCCGCTTTCCATAGCAATCATAGAACCATTGGTACGACGTTCAATTTCTCCTTTGTGCGGCTGATATTCTTTGAAACGGTGTGCCATAATGGCTTCACCGGCAGAGGCCGTCAGTACATTGGTACGCAGACCGATGATACCGCGTGAAGGCATATTGAATTCAAGATTGATGCGTTCGCCTGTATTTTCCATCTTTACCATTTCACCTTTACGGCGGGTAACCATATCAATAATCTTGCTGGAATATTCTTCCGGTACGTTGATGGTCAACTCTTCAATCGGTTCGCATTTCACACCGTCGATTTCTCTGAAGATAACCTGTGGCTGACCTACCTGCAATTCATATCCTTCGCGACGCATTGTTTCAATCAATACAGAAAGGTGGAGTACACCACGGCCGGAAACAATCCATTTACCGTCTTCTTCACTCTTTCTTACGCGGAGAGCCAGGTTCTTGTCGAGTTCCTTCATCAGACGGTCGTGGATGTGGCGTGAAGTCACAAACTTACCATCCTTACCGAAGAAAGGAGAATCGTTGATAGCAAACAACATACTCATGGTCGGTTCGTCAATTGCGATGGGTGGCAGTGCTTCCGGACTTTCGAAATCACAAACTGTATCTCCAATCTCGAATCCGTCAATACCTACCAGCGCGCAGATGTCACCGGAAGAAACCTCATTTGTTTTCACACGGCCTAAACCTTCGAAAACATGGAGCTCTTTAATTTTGCTCTTGAACATATCGCCGTTACGTTTCACAAGCGTTATATTCATACCTTCTTTTAATGTACCACGATGTACGCGACCTACGGCAATACGACCGGTATAAGAAGAATAATCCAGAGAAGTAATCAACATCTGGGGAGTACCTTCCAACTGTTGCGGTGCCGGAATGTTTTCGACGATACAATCCAGTAGCGGAGTGATGCTGTCAGTTTGTTGTTGCCAGTCGGTGCTCATCCAGTTGTTTTTGGCGGAACCGTAAATCACGGGGAAGTCCAACTGATCTTCCGTTGCGTTCAAGCTGAACATCAAGTCGAAAACCATCTCGTAAACTTCTTCCGGGCGGCAGTTAGGTTTATCTACCTTATTAACTACCACAATGGGTTTCAAACCGATTTCGAGCGCTTTTTGCAGTACGAAACGAGTCTGTGGCATCGGACCTTCGAAGGCATCTACCAACAGAATACAGCCATCGGCCATATTCAATACACGTTCTACTTCACCACCGAAGTCGCTGTGTCCCGGAGTATCAATAATATTAATTTTTGTACCGTTGTAATTGATGGATACGTTTTTGGAGAGAATCGTTATACCACGTTCACGTTCCAAATCGTTGTTATCCAGGATAAGTTCACCACTATTTTGGTTGCTGCGGAATAAATTTCCGGCCAATAGCATCTTGTCAACCAGCGTTGTTTTCCCATGGTCAACATGGGCAATGATTGCAATGTTTCGAATATTTTGCATATAATACCTATTATTTGGCTGCAAAGGTACGAAAATAGGATTAGAAATATGCGCAATGATAGCAATTTTTTCTTGTAAATCGTTGTGTGATATAAAGATAATGCCTATCTTTGCACGCTCAAAAGAATAATTTATCAATTAAAATTCTAAGAATTATGTATTTAGACGCTGCTAAAAAGCAAGAAATCTTCGGAAAGTACGGAAAGTCTAACACTGACACCGGCTCAGCTGAGGCCCAAGTGGCATTGTTTTCCTACCGTATTTCTCACCTGACTGAGCACATGAAGCTCAACAGAAAAGATTATAGTACTGAAAGAGCGTTAACAATGTTGGTAGGTAAGCGTCGTCGCTTACTCGACTACCTGAAAGCAAGAGATATCGAAAGATATCGTGCTATTGTTAAAGAGCTCGGTTTGCGTAAGTAATCTACTTGTCGCGAAAAGATTTAAAGCCGTTCCTCATGATAGAGGAGCGGCTTTTTTTTAGTTTCTTCTTTTTCTTCCTGACAATCGTATTTTCTTCGGTTATAATTGTGTTCATCTAAAGATTTTGCTATTTTTGCAGCTTAATTATTATAATTTATCACCTTTGATAACTAAAATGCTTTCAAAATGGATACAAGTAAGATTGTTGGCGAAAAATTAAAGCCCTCCGCGAAGATAAATCAATAAGCATAGAAGAGTTGGCGCAACGTTCAGGTTTGGCTATCGAACAGATTGAACGTATTGAGAATAACATTGATATACCTTCTCTCGCACCGCTGATTAAGATTGCGCGTGTGTTGGGAGTACGTCTGGGTACTTTCCTTGATGATCAGGATGAAGTCGGACCGGTCGTATGCCGTAAGAAAGAAGCCAAAGATGCGATCAGTTTTTCCAATAATGCGATTCACTCTCGCAAACACATGGAATATCACTCGTTGTCCAAGTCAAAGGCGGACCGTCACATGGAACCGTTTATTATCGATGTGATGCCGACGCAAGATACCGACTTCGTGCTTTCTTCTCATGAAGGAGAAGAGTTTATCATGGTTATGGAAGGTATCATGGAAATCAGCTATGGCAAGAACACCTATCTGCTGGAAGAGGGTGATAGTATTTATTATGATTCCATTGTTCCTCATCATGTACATGCTTATGAGGGACAGGCTGCAAAAATCCTGGCAGTAGTTTACACACCGATTTAATGAAATAGTAGGAACCAAGACTTAAGTATAATTACATGCAATTATTTGATCGTACTTTGGGGCAGTGGCTGGAACACTGGGCTGAAGAGACTCCCGATAAGGAATATATCGTATATTCCGACCGAAATCTCCGTTTTACCTGGAGTCAGTTGAACCGTCGTGTGGATGATATGGCAAAAGGGCTTATTGCCATTGGGGTGGAACGTGGTACTCATGTGGGTATCTGGGCGGCTAATGTTCCCGATTGGTTGACATTGCTATATGCCTGCGCGAAGATTGGTGCGGTATATGTTACAGTGAATACGAACTACAAGCAATCGGAGTTGGAATATCTTTGTCAGAACTCGGATATGCATACGCTTTGTATTGTGAATGGTGAGAAGGATAGTGATTTTGTGCAGATGACATACACGATGCTTCCTGAATTGAAGACTTGTGAGCGTGGACATTTAAAGAGCGAACGCTTTCCATATATGCGAAATGTAGTATATGTAGGTCAGGAAAAACATCGTGGTATGTATAATACAGCGGAGATCCTGCTGTTGGGAGATAATGTGGAAGATGACCGTTTGAACGAACTAAAAAGCAAAGTGGATTGTCACGATGTAGTAAATATGCAATATACGTCGGGCACTACCGGCTTCCCGAAAGGGGTGATGTTGACACATTATAATATCACCAATAATGGATTTCTGACGGGGGAACACATGAAGTTCACGGCAGATGACAAACTTTGTTGTTGCGTTCCGTTGTTCCATTGTTTTGGGGTAGTATTGGCTACCATGAACTGTCTGACTCATGGTTGTACACAAGTGATGGTAGAACGTTTCGACCCGTTGGTTGTGCTGGCCTCTATTCATAAAGAACGTTGTACGGCTCTTTATGGTGTGCCGACTATGTTTATCGCCGAGTTGCATCATCCGATGTTCGATCTCTTTGATATGTCTTGTCTTCGTACAGGTATTATGGCCGGTTCGCTGTGTCCTGTCGAACTGATGAAGCAGGTAGAAGAGAAAATGTATATGAAGGTGACTAGTGTATATGGACTGACGGAGACTGCTCCGGGTATGACAGCTTCTCGTATTGATGATCCGTTCGATGTACGTTGTAATACGGTAGGACATGATTTTGAATTTACGGAGGTGAAAGTGATTGATCCTGAAACAGGTGAAGAATGTCCGGTTGGGGTACAAGGTGAAATGTGTAACCGTGGTTATAATACCATGAAAGGATATTATAAGAATCCGGAAGCAACGGCGGAAGTGCTTGATGAAAACAACTTCTTGCATTCCGGCGACTTGGGTATTAAGGATGAAGATGGAAATTACCGGATTACCGGACGTATCAAAGATATGATTATTCGTGGTGGCGAGAATATTTATCCGCGCGAAATAGAAGAGTTTCTTTATAAGCTTGATGGAGTGAAAGATGTTCAAGTAGCTGGTATTCCTTCTAAAAAGTATGGTGAGGCAGTCGGAGCATTTATTATTTTGCAGGAAGGAGTACAAATGCAGGAAGCCGATGTACGTGATTTCTGCAGAAATAAGATATCCCGTTATAAGATTCCGAAATATATCTTCTTTGTGAATGAATTCCCGATGACGGGTAGTGGAAAGATTCAGAAGTTCAGATTGAAAGATCTGGGACTGCAACTTTGTAAAGAGCAGGGTATAGAGATTATTTAGAGACTCATGATTATTTAAAGACACACAAAGTTTTTCGATTATAAACAGTGAACGGTGAACTCTCTGCAATCAATTATGCAGTTTGTTCACCGTTCACTATTTGTATGCTCTTATCCGGTTTTGTCTCCGGCGTCAGGTTGCGTGTTATTAAATGAAATCATCGCCCAGTTGCATTTGGGCGTCGTTTACATATTTACGGATGGCATGTTCTTCATCTTTGCGGCAAATCAAAAGAACGTTGTCCGATTCGGCTATCAGAAATCCTTCCAGTCCATCGATAACGGCCAGTTTGCCTTTCGGAAGTACTACCATATTATCTTTACTATTATATATAAGTGAATGGCACTTCAGCGTAACATTGCCTTCCGGGTCTCTTTCCGATAAATCATAAAGTGATCCCCAAGTTCCAAGATCGGACCAGCCAAAATCTCCTAATGATACATACACATTATCCGCTTTCTCCATAATGCCGAAGTCGATGGATACATTAGGACATGCTGGGAAGTTTTCTTCGATGAATGCTTTCTCCTTGTCGGTGGCATAAATATCTTTTCCCGGTGCCAGTTTGGAAGCTAATTCAGGCAGTAAATCTTCACTTGCTTTGATGATTGTATTTACATTCCACATAAATAGGCCGGAATTCCAATAAAATTCTCCGCTCTCTACGAATACTTTAGCTAATTCCAGTTCCGGTTTTTCAGTGAATGTTTTTACTTTATAGAAGTTTCCTCCTGCGGGTTCGTCTATTTGTATATATCCGTACCCTGTTTCCGGGCGATTGGGTTTAATACCTAATGTCAGTAGCTTTTCCGAGCGTGAAACAAAATCAAGTCCTTTTTCGATAGCGGCAAGAAACTCATCCTCTTTTAAAATTAAATGGTCTGAAGGAGCGACTACGATATTGGCGTTCGGGTTCAGTGCCCGGATGTGGTAAGCGGCCCATGCTATACACGGAGCGGTATTTCGTCTTGCGGGTTCCAGCAGAATCTGTTCTTCGTTCACTTCGGGCAATTGTTCCTTCACTAAGTCCGCATACATTGCATTGGTAACGATGAAAATATTTTCTGTTGGGATAACCTTTTGGAACCGGTCGAAAGTCTGTTGTAAAAGTGAACGGCCCGTTCCGAAGAAATCTAAGAATTGTTTGGGCAATGTTTTGCGGCTAAACGGCCAGAAGCGGCTTCCAATGCCGCCACCCATAATCACGCAATAATTATCCTGGTTTGTCATGATAGTGACTCTATTTTAAAGTTTCTGCTAATGTACGGTTTATTCTCTGAATAGAGAAGTGTTTAAGATATGTTTTATTATTTTTTCTCCTTTTTTTGCCAAACTATTGTGGAATCAAAATAATGTCGTATCTTTGCACCGCAATTGAGAAATCAAGTATGCGCCCAGATGGCGGAATCGGTAGACGCGCTGGTCTCAAACACCAGTGGATTCACTTCCATCCCGGTTCGACCCCGGGTCTGGGTACGAATAAACCCTGATAATCACCTGATTATCAGGGTTTTCTGCTTTTATAGGGCGTACTAAATGTGTACTGAATGACGAATACAAAGAAAAGGTGTACTTTAATAGTTTTCTTCCCCATATCTTTATGATTTCTTAACGCTTATCCTATCTTTATCTACCTTATTATTGCCGATGTTTTCGGGAAAAGTGAGATTCTTACCTTATATTTGTAGTAAGAACGTTTAAAGGCGCACGATTATGGAAAATCATATGGAAAACAATTTCAGAGAAATACAGAAGATATTAGATAGTTGTATAGCTCATGACTATAAAACTAAAGTAGATGCACTATTTTTAAAACGTGAATATTTGACGCAAGCTCAGCTAAAGGATTATTTGCGGCAAGAAATTTTCCGTGTGACTGAAAATATTGTAGCCATCCAACAAAAATACCGTGTCGTGCGTAACATTGTATTGGATATGGATATTCCCGATTTTTTGTGGGAAAGCGGTTATTTTGAGGACTTGAATTCTTATGAAAGAAAAAAGTATATCGGTTTCCGCTGCTCTGATTTTGATATGGACGCATATTTGCATGAACCGTCCTGTTATGATGGGCGGCTTCCCTATTTGTCTATTATCGTTAATCTTGTCGTGCTTTCCAAGTATTTGCGCTATCTGCAAGAACAGGAAAGCAATTACCATACAGATGCGGTTGCCATCCAAGAGCAAGTCTTGCCAAAAGAGAAAGAGGAAAGTGCAGATACTAATCCAACCAAGATTGTGGGCAAAAGCAATCCTTTCAAGTCCACGTTGAAAGCCAATGAAATCAAACTTCTGACCGACTGTGTGAATGAAGCGAATATGTTTACTACTACCGTCAGTGCCAAAATACTTACCGATTTTTTCAACTGCAAACTGAATGGGGTATTGAAAGTTAATAATACCCGTCTGTTAGCCTATCTTATGATGCAACTTAGCTGTTATAATTACATCGTTTATGAATGGCAGTCTGTCATAGCAAACAATAAGCTGATATTGAAGAAGATAAAAGGAGAACCGCTTACACGTACTGACCTGTCGAGTGCGACAGACCAAGCAAAAAACATCTATCCGAAAGGATATGAAATCATAGACAAATACATCAAACAACTGAAAAAAGGTTGAGCATAGATTGAACGCTCAAACAAAGGTCAATTAGACTTCATTTTCAACCTCTTAACTTTGCCCCCGTTAACAAAAAAACGAGGGTGCGCACCTTCATATTGTTTCACCTAAATTCCTAAACAATATGGAAAGAGATTTAGAGTTAAGAGTTTCCGAACTCGAAAAGATGTTGTTCCTTTCAAAGAGTGTGCTTAGCTTCGATGAAGCGAGCAAGTTCTTGAACCTTTCTAAAAGTTACCTGTACAAGTTGACTTCGGGTAACTTGATACCCCATTACAAGCCGCAGGGCAAAATGCTTTATTTTGAGAAAGCGGAGTTGGAAGCATGGTTACGTCAGAACCCGGTCAAGACGCAGGCGCAGATAGAGCAGGAAGCGCAGAAGTATATCCTTAACCGTCCTCTAAAGAAATAACGGCTATGGAAAATAGAAAAGCGACAGAAGCCGGGCAGGACGTCACTATGCAGAAAGAGGATTTCGCAGTTCTTTGGAAAACCATTCATCTAAAGGTGACGGACACTTACGAAGTACCGCCCGAAATACTCTGGGTGAACGGCTCTACCATTGGCACGCTGGGTAATTTCAGTGCATCCACGGGTAAAGCCAAGAGCAAAAAGACATTCAACATTTCCGCTATCGTTGCGGCAGCGTTGAAGAATGACGAAGTACTGAAGTATTCGGCATACCTGCCACCGAACAAACGGAAAATCCTCTATGTCGATACAGAGCAGAGTAAATACCATTGCCACAAGGTTATGGAGCGTATTTTACGACTTGCGGGACTGCCTACCGACAAGGACAGAGACGATTTTGTTTTCATCGTGCTAAGGGAGCAGACACCCGACAAGCGGAAACAGATTATCGGCTATATGCTTGAAAATATGCCCGATGTGGGGTTACTCATTATTGACGGAATCCGTGACTTGATGTATGACATCAACAGCCCCAGTGAATCGACTGACCTAATCAACCTCTTGATGCGCTGGTCAAGCGGATATAACCTGCATATCCATACTGTACTGCATTTGAACAAGGGGGATGACAACACAAGGGGACATATTGGTACGGAGCTGAACAACAAGGCTGAAACCGTCCTGCAAATCACGAAAAGCCAGCAGGACGGCAACATAAGCGAGGTAAAGGCGATGCACATACGTGACCGGGAATTTGACCCGTTCGCATTTCGTATCAATGACAACGCTTTGCCCGAAATCATGGATGATTATGTATTCCAACAACCTAAGCAAGACAGGAATTTTCCGCTTACGGAACTGACTGAACAGCAACACCGGGAAGCGTTGGAGAACGGTTTCGGCAAGCAGGTGGTACAAGGCTATTCCAATGTCATAGCGGCATTGAAGCAGGGTTATGCGAGTATCGGCTACGAGCGTGGACGCAATGTCCTTGTGTCACTTAACAAGTTTCTTGTGAACAAGCGTATGATTGTGAAAGAGGGCAAGGGCTACCGATATAATCCCGATTTCCATTATTAAAAGTCAGTTTGGTTTAGTCCGGGTGTATATATAAGAGGAACGGACTTACTATTTCCCTGTATCGGAACAAGCAGGTTTAGTATAGTATGGGTATATATATAACGGACTAAACAGGACTGGCGCACTTTTCAACTATTTTTAATCCCCCAAAAAGAAAATGTTATGAACATCGAAGATGTGAAACAAATACCCATCGCAGACTATCTGCACAGTTTAGGTTACTCTCCTGTTAAGCAGCAGGGCAACGGCTTATGGTACAAATCACCGTTAAGGGAGGAACACGAACCGTCTTTCAAGGTGAACACTGACCGCAACCTTTGGTATGACTTTGGTGTAGGCAAGGGCGGCAACATTATTGCACTGGCAAAGGAACTCTATTGCTCCGACAGCCTGCCATACCTTTTAAACCGGATAGCGGAACAGACACCGCACGTCCGCCCGGTCAGTTTTTCTTTTCCCCAGCGTAGGACAGAACCGAGTTTCCAACATTTGGAAGTCCGTGACTTGACCCATCCGGCATTGCTCCGTTACTTGCAGGGGCGGGTATCAATATCGAACTGGCAAAAAGAGAATGTAAGGAACTCCATTTTACAAATAACGGCAGACCGTTCTTTGCTATCGGTTTCCCGAATATGGCAGGAGGTTACGAGGTTCGCAATTCCTTTTTCAAAGGCTGCATCGCCCCGAAAGACATCACCCATATACGGCAGCAGGGAGAGCCGAGAGAGAAATGTTTGGTATTCGAGGGTTTTATGGATTATCTTTCTTTCCTCACGCTCCGGATGAAGAACTGTCCGACCATGCCCGACCTTGACAGACAGGATTATGTCATACTCAACTCTACTGTCAACGTGCCGAAAGCCATTGACGTGCTGTACCCATATGAACGCATCCACTGTATGCTTGACAATGACGAGACGGGGTATAAGGCGACACAGGCTATTGCATTGGAATACTCCTACCATGTGCGTGACTTCTCGGACAATTATAGGGGCTATTCAGACTTGAACGATTACCTGTGCGGCAAGAAGCAGGAACAGAAGAACAGCACCAGCCAAGTACAGGAGATAAAGCAGGAAACCGGACAACGTGCCGCCCCAAGACAGAAAAGGGGCAGGGGGATTTAGTCCGGCAGGATTACCAACGGCAGGCGGTTTAATTTGGAGAGCAAGGTTATGTTTCGGTAAACCGAAACTACCTTGCTTTGCTCATCGCAAAGAAAATTTCTCCCGTTGGTCGCAATTTTTAAGACACCATTTAAACGTAAAAACCTATGACGAATATAAAGGATAAGCCGGGGGACGTCCGGCAAAGAAACGGATAGAGAAGCAGCAACGGGTTGTCAGTACGAAACTGACCGAGTTGCAGTATTACGCCATCAGAAAGAGAGCCGGAGAAGCCGGGTTGCGTGTCAGTGAGTATGTCCGGCAGGCAGTTGTTTCGGCAGAGGTCATACCCCGGCTGAATAGGCAGGATGCGGACACCATCCGCAAGCTGGCAGGGGAAGCCAACAACATCAACCAACTGGCACACCGGGCAAATGCCGGAGGTTTCGCACTGGTGGCGGTGGAACTGGTGAAACTGAAAAACAGGATTGTCGAAATTATAAACCAGTTGTCGGATGATTGGAAAATAAAAAGGGAAGCGGGTTTAAGGGCTGCGTAAACTATGTGTTGGGCAAGGAACAGGCGGCTTTGCTCCATGCGGACGGGGTACTGACAGAAAGCCGGGGAGATATAATCCGCAGCTTCTGTATGCAGACCGGGATGAAGCCCGACTTGAAAAAGCCAGTCGGACATATTGCGTTAAGCTATTCGGCAGTGGATGCACCCAAATTGACAGACGAGAAGATGATACAGCTTGCACAGGAATATATGCGTGAAATGAAAATTACCGATACGCAGTATATCATCGTGCGCCATCAAGACCGGGAACACCCACATGTGCATATCGTGTTCAACCGCATAGACAACAACGGCAAGACCATTTCGGACAGGAACGATATGTACCGTAACGAGCAGGTCTGCAAGAAGCTGAAAACCAAACACGGGCTTTATTTTGCTGGTGGAAAAGAACAGGTAAAGCAGCACCGCTTGAAAGAGCCGGACAAGTCGAAATACGAGATTTACACGGCTGTAAAGAACGAAATCGGGAAGTCCAAGAACTGGCGGCAGTTACAGGAACGGTTAGCGGAAAAGGGTATTACTGTCCGGTTCAAGTACAAGGGGCAGACAAGCGAGATACAAGGTGTTTCCTTTTCCAAAGGCGAATACACGTTCAAGGGTTCGGAGATAGACCGTAATTTCAGTTTCTCCAAACTGGATAAGTGTTTTGGGGATGTAGGGCAGGCGATAGTCGGAAGCAATAAGCAGACGGTTACTGCACCTGTTCAGAAATCAGTATCAGCACCCGACAAAGCGGATAATTCTTTTATTGCAGGTTTAGGCAGTCTGTTTTCCGGTTTGTCAGCCCCGGCTGATGAAATGCCCGATGATTCCTTTTTG
>ENA-OQJB01000567-OQJB01000567.1-human-gut-metagenome-genome-assembly--contig:-NODE-567-length-17116-cov-7.798517_pt1 | contig 17116 bp, 14 predicted proteins | sample MGYA00242599_ERZ504765 | MGnify/ENA primary metagenome ERZ504765 (study PRJEB26092, sample SAMD00036354) | human gut metagenome | host: Homo sapiens | study: EMG produced TPA metagenomics assembly of...
GAGGTTTTGAAATCTTTGTTAGATAAAGATTTGATTTGGAAGTTTCAACTTGATACTTATGAACGAGAGATAGAACGATATAACCCATTGCTTATTGATAGTGTTGAATCTATATTTTTTGTAGATAGTGTCTGTGTTATTAAAATTCTTGATCAGCTTTTAGACGTTACAAATAATAATGATCGATGGTTGATTGCGGCAAAATTGATAGATAATATATTGGATTGTTTTAATGTTACACTTTTGAAAAAAGAAGATTTATTGTTATTAATTAGCTCTGAGTTTAGAACTGAATTTGGTTTTAACAAATTCAATTCTAAACAGCTTAATGATAAGTACAGAGAAAATAGACCATATCTTGAGGCTGCATTGGAAAATGAAGATTATTTTGAGAATATGTTATTATATAAAGCGATTTCTGATAGATCTGTGAAAATAAAGGATATACTTACTCGTATGAATCCGATATTTGATTTAAATAACTTGAATGTGGAAAATTATATTGGTATTTATATACATATGACAATGAATCGATTGTTTAGGACAGAAAATAGATTATATGAATTAATTATATATGATTTTATGAGAAGATATTATATGAGTAAATGTGTGCTATCTAATAGTAAGATAAAATAAGAGTGTATAAAGCTAATTTTTATCTTTGTGAAGTTTTTTTGTATATATTATCATTTAAATCAATTCAAATGTCAATTACCTTTTTTAAAATAGCATTGCGTAACATACGGAAGAATTTTGTTCAGTCGTTTGTCGGTATCTGGGGCTTGGTTTTTGGCTTGCTCTGTTTTGTCCCTGCACTTTACTGGTTGAGGTACGAAGTATCGTATGATTGTTTTTATCCGGACTCGGATCGTATTTATCGCATATATTCTTATGATAAACAGAGCGGAAAGACAAATGATTTGGTTTCAGGCATTTTAAATCGTGAATTACATGATCGGCTTCCGGCAATGCAGCACACGACTGTGTTTTTCGTAGAGACCAATCATTGTAGCGCAGGGAATGTGCCATACGTTTCGTTGCGGACTGTATTTACGGACAGTACTTTTTTTTCAGTGTTTCCACAAACGGTACTTGCTGGTAATAGCGTGCAGCCTTTGCCGGTTGCCAATAATATGGTACTGACAGAGTCTATGGCTGTACGCTTGTTCGGGAGTGTCCAAGCTGCTATCGGACAAGGGGTGAAAAGCCAGGATTTGGATGAGTCTTATACTGTGACAGCTGTAGTAAAAGATCCTCCGGTGAATACGAACGTGCCGTTTGATGCACTTTTGTTTCATTCGCAGGTTGAGATGCAAAAAAACTTTGTAGATGAATCCGGACAGGCGATATGGGCATTTGCCATGTTGCAGATGTACGTGAAATTACCTCCTCATATGGTTGTCAAGCCTCTTCTGTCGGAACTTCGGGAATATCCGTCCGTCCATCTGGCTAATGAGAATGTGGAATTGTGTATGTTGCCGATTGGGGATGTTCGCTATATGCTGAACAGAGATACGCCGTTTACCTTGAATTTTATTCATCTTTTCGTGATTTCGGGTTTGTTGTTGCTGGGGTGTGCCTTGTTTAACTTTCTGAGTCTTCATACCGGGATGTTCCGTCAACGCATTCGTGAATTCCGGCTACGAGCCGTAAATGGAGCAACGCGGTCGGAGCTTATCCGGCAGATGTTGGCAGAGCAGACTTATGTACTTCTGGTGGTATTACTGCTCGCCGCTTTCCTTGTTATAACCGTATGTCCGATATTTTCTCGTTTCTTGGGACTTAAAGTAGAGTTAGGTTACCTGATAAGACTTTTAGCTATTTGTGGGGCTGGAGTTCTGGGGGTTGTCTGGATTGCAGGTTTCTTTTTTTCGATCGATTGAGCCGATCGGCCTTGTTTTTTCGATCGAAGGCGATCGTATCGGGCCATTTGGCGTTGCAGTCGTGGGGTGTTATTTTGCAACTAGTGGTGAGTATTGTGTTCATTATAGTGACATCGGTGGTATTGCTGCAAATGCGGTTTATCGGACATAAGGATTTAGGATTCGATCGAGAGGGACTTATTTATTTGTTCGGTATATCTCCCTTTCGAATCGGAGAGACCCGGATGGCATTGAAAGATTGTCTGGATGCGATACCGCAAATAGAGAATGTCTCCGAAACGGATTTGGTAGTCCAGCATAATTTAGATCCCTTTAAGACTACTGCCGATGTGGTATGGCCGGGTAAACAGCCGTCTGAAAAAAAGATGTTTAATTTCGTAATGACAGATCCCGGATTTGCTGAAACTTTCCAAATTGGAATGAAAGAAGGCCGGTGGTTTGAGGAGGGAGATCAAGGGAAGATTATTCTGAATGAAGAGGCTGCCCGGGTGATGGGACTTGATGAACCGATAAGCAGTGTGGTTCGATTGACATTGAACGAAACGAAGGATTATAGTGTTGTGGGTGTAGTACGTGACTTCCATACCTTATCGTTCCGTAATCGGATTCAACCGATGCTTTTTGTATTGTCGGACAATCCGGCCGGTTCTCTATACATGCGTGTCACGCCCGGTATGGAGCAAGAGGTGATTCGCCAATTGAACCAGCGGTTATCAGCAGTTGATGCCTCTTTTTGGGATGTCCATCCGCTTGAAGTAAGTGAGTTATATGATAGGCTGAACGATTCGGAACAGACCGGCCTGAAACTTCTTTTCGTGCTTTCGGTCGTTTGTCTGTTGATTTCCGTTTTTGGTGTTTATGCTGTTGCAACGGCGACAATGAAGCGTCGTCGCAAAGAGATAGCCATTCGTAAGGTGGTTGGAGCAGACACGGGAGATATTATTTATCTGTTTTTCCGTCATTATATTTTGCAAGTGGTTGTAGCTGGTATTATCGGGATTCCGATCGCGTATGCAATTATGAACAGTTGGCTGCAAGGGTATGCATATCGGACGGATCTTCCGGGATGGTTGTTCGTGGGAATCTTTGCAGGGATTGTCGTGGTTGTACTATTGACAGTTTGGGGACAAATTAAGCGGGCCGCTGACAGCAATCCAGCTGAGGTCGTGAAGTGTGAATAGAGGATAATGTAAAATTGATGGAATTTTTAAATATTCGTAAATGCCGTGATAGGGCAGTTTGGTTGGCTTTGACCGGTGAAGTCGTGAACCTTTCGGAACCCTTATTTTTTATCGGTGGCATCCGAAACAGATATCTCAGCGATATCGGAAAGAGCAAGCGGAGTATGCGCGGGAAATACGTGCCCATTACCAAAAAGACTTTATTGACTATTTCAGAAGAGACGGACAAAAAAGTGTTGAATGGCCGGATATTGCTTATCCGGATATGGGGATGGTGATTGCATATTACACCTATGGCATTTATAGTGAGAATAGTAAATATGGCCAAATAGCAGAGCAAAAACTGGACCGAATTGTTTCTTCTTTGTCGTTGGATATGCCGTTTCGGTTGAAAGATGGAATTTTGGGAATTGCTTGCGGTATCGTTTATTTGCTTCGTAACGGTTTTATAGAAGGGGACGAAGATGAGATTTTAGCAGAAGTCGATGAATTGTTTTTCCGGAACTTGGTTTGTCTGACAGATGAAAGTGTGGTCGATTGGTATGGTTGGCTTTATTATTCCCGGTTGCGTTTGTCTTATAAGACTCTGGAGGAGCGTGGGCTGCAGGGGATTATATTTCAACAAAATTTTATCTATCTGTTAGATTGTTTGGCTAGGAGTATGCAGAAAGGAACTTGTCTGGACGAAAGAATGCGGTCGGAGGTCGAATGGTTTCATGCGCATAAGATTTGTCCGGTAACAACAGAAAAAATCTTAGCTTTTCGGAAATCTGAAGACCAGAGTGATCCGGCTGTTCCGATAGCGTCTGCTTCTGTTTCGTTTTTGATTCCGCTTCGTGTGGATTCGGAAGAGCGTGTTCGTAATTTGGATCTGTTGTTGGCTGAATTGACCCAAATCGAAAATGCTACTATCTGGATATTGGAAGCGGATCGGACTTCAAGTTACAAGCTAAAAGTTCCAGCTTCGAATATCCATTATACTTTTGTAGAAGATCGGGATCCTGTTTTTCACCGGACGAAATATCTGAATCGGTTGTTGCGGGAAGCGGATTCAGATATTGTGGGTATTTGGGATACGGATGTGGTGATTCGAAAAACGCAAATTAGTGAAGCTGTAGAGGCAGTAAAAATGGGACGTGCAGTAATGAGTTTCCCTTATGACGGGCGTTTTTATATGTTGTCTTCCGATCTGTCGGATGTTTATTGTAATGAAAGATCGTTTGAGAGTTTGGAAAATAATATTGGACAGCATAATTTAGTGCACGGCCCTCATTCTGTCGGTGGAGCTTTCCTTGTGAATCGAAAAGTTTATTTGGAAGCCGGTGGCGAGAATGAGTGTTTTTATGGTTGGGGACCGGAAGATGCGGAGCGGGTAAAGCGGATGGAAGTATTGGGGTTACCTGTTTGTCGGGCAAATGGATCGTTATTCCATCTATATCATCCTCGGGGAAAGAATTCTTGGTATCAGAATAAAGAAATAGAGAAAAGAAATCGTTTGGAGTTTTTAAAAGTATGCGGGATGACGCGAGAGGAACTGCAGGAGTATGTGCGGACATGGAAGATACAAGCGGCATTTAAGAATGATGGTATTTCAAATGGTTCTATGCCGGACGAGAGGAGAAAAATCTTTTTCTGTATTGACAGTTTGGGATGTGGTGGGGCGGAACGTTTGCTAATCGATATTTTAAGACGTTTGGATTATAACCGGTTTGATGTAAGTTTATTCGTATTGAGCAATATCGGAGAATATATTGCCGATATACCTGAACAGGTGAAATGGTGTACTTCTTTTTCGGTGGGACGGTTTGGAGAACTTTTAAACGACAGGTATGATGTTGAAGTCGCATTTTTGGAAGGCCTTGCCGTAAAATATATAGCAGGCAGAGACAGTAATGCTGTCAAGATAGCATGGATTCATACAAATATGGAGCGTTTCAATTGGCCGCGTCGGTTTTATAATACTGACGAAGAGGAGTGCGGAAGTTACGCAAAGATGGATAAGTTGGTCTTTGTATCGAACGACAGTTTAAACGGGTTTAAGAGATTGTTTCCTTCTGCGGATAATGAAAAGAGCGTTATTCATAATCTGATAGACACTTCGGCTATTGTTGAAAAATCTTTAAAGAAAGCGATATCGAAAACAAAGTTTACGATTTGCAGCATTGGTCGTTTGTCCGAAGTAAAAGGACATGAACTATTATTAAGCGTTATATCCCGTCTCCTTAAAGAGAAATTTGATTTTCAGGTTTGGATTCTGGGAGAAGGGGAATTGCGTGAAATGTTAGAAAAACAAATACGAAGATTGGGCATTTCGGAACACGTGACGTTGAACGGTTTTGTGAAAAATCCATATCCTTATTTGGCCCAGGCAGATTTATTTGTGTCCTCTTCGTTGGTAGAAGGGGCTTGTCTGGCTATATGTGAGGCATTGAGTTTAGAGATACCTGTTTTGGCAACAAGGTCCGGAGGAGCCGATGAGATGCTGAAACAGGGTGAGTATGGAATGTTGGTTCCTGTTGAAGAAAATTCTATTTATGAGGGAATGAAATCTCTGTTGGAGAATCGTGTATTATATGAAAATTTGAGGCGGAAGGCACGGCTGGGGAAAAAATGTTTTGATGCAAATCGAACAATGGGTATGATAACAACTCTTTTACAAAGCGTATGATAAAGTCATTTCCCCATTACCACCAACTCGAGTCCGCCGACTGCGGCCCTTCGTGCCTTCGGATGATCTCGAAATACTACGGTCGCAGCTATTCCGTCCAGTATCTCCGCGAACAGGCATTCATTACGCGCGAAGGGGTGTCGATGTTAGGAATCAGCGATGCCGCCGAGCGGATCGGTTTCCGGACGATGGGTGTGAAGATTACGTTGGAGCAACTTAGGGAGGAAGTGCCTTTGCCTTGCATCCTTCACTGGAACCAGAACCATTTCGTCGTATTATATAAGGTAAAGAACGGGAAATATCATATCGCCGATCCGGCTACCAAGAAATTGGTGTATGAGGAATCCGAACTGGCGCGTTGCTGGTGCAGCACCGTGACGGAAGGAAAAGATACGGGAGCGGCATTGCTCTTCGAACCGGGACCTGACTTTTACGATCGCGAGGAGGAGGATACGCGGACAGGGAAAGGCCTAACCTTTTTCTTCCGTTATCTGACTCCTTACCGGCGTGAACTGTTCCAGCTGGTATTGGGAATGCTGACGGCCAGCATCCTGCAACTGATCCTGCCGTTCCTGACGCAGAGCATGGTGGATACGGGTATCCGGGACGGTAATCTGAGCTTTATCACATTGATATTGGTCGCGCAGTTGGTGATCTTCGTGGCCAAACTCTCCGTGGATTTTATCCGTAGCTGGATTCTGCTGCATGTCAACACGCGGATCAATATCGCCTTGATCTCCGATTTCCTTGCCAAACTGATGCGGCTGCCGCTTCATTTCTTCGATACGAAAATGGTGGGCGACATCATGCAGCGCATCGGCGACCATAACCGTATCGAGACGTTTATGACGGGTTCGTCCATCTCGACGCTTTTTTCGTTTGTCAATTTTATCGTGTTCGGATTTGTGCTAGCCTATTACAACCTCGCGATATTGGGATTGTTCCTGGTCGGCAACGGCTTGTATGTGGCGTGGATACTTGCCTTTATGAAGTACCGGCGCGAACTGGACATCAAGCGGTTCGCGCAGGCTGCGGGTGAACAGAGCAACCTTTTCCAGTTAGTGACTGGCATGCAGGAGATCAAGCTGAACAACTGCGAGACGGAGAAGCGGTGGGAATGGGAACGCATCCAGGTGAAGCTCTTCAAGATCAGTATCAAAGGCTTGGCCCTGCAACAATATCAACAGCTCGGATCGGTGTTTTTCAACCAGACGACCAATATCCTGATCTCCTTTTTGGCCGCCCGTGCTGTTGTTTCCGGAGAAATGACGTTGGGCATGATGATGTCGCTGACGTATATCGTAGGTCAGTTGACGGCCCCGATCGAGCAGTTCATCGGTTTCGCGCGTTCGTTCCAGGATGCGAAGATCAGCTTGGAACGGCTCGGAGAGATTCATCAGAAGGAGGATGAGGAACAGACGCTTGCTTTGAAGGTGAACCGGATTCCGGAAGAGCGGACGCTCCGTGTGGAGGATGTGTGTTTCAGTTATGACGGGGCGGACCGGGATTATGTGCTGGAACATGTCAGCCTCGCGATCCCGCAGCACAAGGTGACGGCCGTCGTGGGGGCGAGCGGCAGCGGGAAGACGACGCTTGTCAAGTTGCTGCTAGGCTTCTATGAGCCTAACAAGGGTACGATCCGGGTGGGGAACGTCTTATTGAAGGATTTGAACCCGCATGTGTGGCGTGCTCATACGGGTTGTGTGATGCAGGACGGCTTCATCTTCTCGGACACGATCGCGCGTAACATAGCGGTGGGGACTGAATCGATCGACAAGGACCGTTTGCTGCATGCCGTCACGGTGGCGAATATCCGGGAGTTCATCGACTCGTTGCCGTTGGGCTACAACACGAAGATCGGCATGGAAGGCAACGGGGTGAGCCAGGGGCAACGGCAGCGTATCCTGATTGCCCGTGCGGTGTACAAGGATCCGGAGTTCATCTTCTTGGACGAAGCGACGAACGCCTTGGATGCCAATAACGAGAAAGAGATCATGGAGCATCTGCACCGTTTCTACCGGGGCCGCACGGTGGTCGTGGTGGCGCACCGGTTGAGCACGGTCAGGGATGCGGACAACATCGTCGTCCTAGACAAAGGCCGCGTGGCCGAAGAGGGGACGCACGAAGAGCTGACGGCCCGGCGTGGCATATATTACAAGTTAGTGAAGAACCAATTGGAGTTGGGTAATTGAAAGCTGGAAAAGACATAGAACTACGCAGTGAAGCGGTGCAGGAAGTGATGGGTCATGTGCCGTCCCGTATCGTGAGGTGGGGGAGCACGGTGTTGTTTGCCGTGGTGCTCCTGCTTGTCGGGGGGAGCTTTTTCTTCCGTTATCCTGACGTGGTCGAGGCTGAGATGACGTTGACGAGCCGTAATCCGGTGACGGAGGTGGTGGCACGTGTTTCGGGGAAGGTGGGGAGCCTGTATGTCGCCGACGGCCAGTCGGTGAAGGAGGGCTTGCCGCTGGCGGTGGTGGAGAATACGGCGGTGACGGAAGACGTGCTGCGGCTGAAGAAGTTGCTGGTTCGTTATGCCGGTGAACCGGAGCGGCTCGGCTATTACTTGTTGCAGGATGTATGGCAGTTGGGCGATATCCAGCCCACCTATACCGCTTTGGCGTCGAAAGACCCGGCGTCGCGTGATTACCGGGCGGTATTGGGGCAATTGCTGGCTGCAGTGAGGCGTTGGGAGATGGATTATTGCCTGGAGGCGTCGGCATCGGGGCGCGTGCAGTTGCTTCGGCAGGGATACCCGAACCTGTACGTGCAGGGTGGCGAGCTGTTTGCGCGGATCGTACCGGAAGAGCCCGGCGAATGGATCGGGTTGGCATCGATGCCGATCGCGAGTTCCGGGAAGGTCCGGAAAGGGCAGCGTGTGATCGTGCGTTTCAGCAATTTTCCGGACCAGGAGTTCGGCATCGTGGAGGGGCGTGTGTCGTCTGTCTCGATGGTGCCGTTGGAAGACAATTACAGGGTGGAGATTGTCTTCCCCGGCGGACTGACCACCAATTACGGAATCTGTCTTCCTGTGATGCAGGAAATGAAAGCCACGGCCGGAATCGTAACAGAAGAATTGCGTTTGATAGAGCGTCTCTTCCAGCCACTGAGGAAGATCATGAAGGAAGGGCTTTAAGGCGTTTGGAGGTATAGCCGGTCTGTTCCGGTGGCTTTCCGGGCGCGAGGGATCAACTTTCCCCCTCCGGAAATTGTATGAAAGAAGAATTGGTTGCGCTGTTCGGTGGCGCAAAACCTACCGTCCGTCTGTATCATGAGTTGTTAAAGTATATGCCTCTTGAAGAAAGGGGCATTTTTTTTGACCGTACGTTTGGTCTTGCCCTGTCGGGTTGGACGGATCTGTCAGTGCCTTACCGGTTGTTTTTGGTGCGTCTGATCAAGGCAAACCGCCAGCGTTTTGTGGATTATGTCCGTCAAAAGACGGTGTTCGGTGAGTTTTTGTATAGGATGGACGAGTTAAATTTGTTCCTGAAGGTACTTAATTTATTAGTGGATCCGTATAAAAAACTAAATCTTCGTATACGGAAATCTCTTTTTCCTTTTTACTTGCTTTCGATATGGATGTGTCCGTCAAGTATTTGGCTGACAAAATCCGGTATGCCCGGATGGATTCGTACGATTTTGCCGGCCTGATGGAGAAAAGTAGTGAGATGGAGTAGTTGAAAGTTGACAGTTGAAAGGTGAAAGTTGATAGTTGACAGGTGAAATACCTCTTGTCGCAACTTTCAACTGTCACCTGTCTTGTTTCACTGCTTTTTTAACAGTTTTCGGGTACTCTATCTTTGCAGTGTGATCAAAAACAAATTATCAATCATTTAAAAATTAAAGATTATGGCATTGAAGTACAAATTGGTGCAGAGAAGAAATTTGGGTAAGGATCAGGAAGAAAATCCTGAAAAGGTGTATGCACAGATGGTCAGTGGCGATTTGGTGACGTTTGAAGAACTGTTGGAGGAGGTGAGTGACAGTACGGTTGCCGGTAGTGCCGGCATAAAGGCTGTATTGGATCGTCTGAATGTAGTTTTAGGTCGTCACTTGCGTAACGGGCGTCGTGTGAATGTGGGCGAATTGGGGACTTTCCGCCTGAATTTCGGTTCGCAGGGTGTGGCCGGTTCCGATGATTTTAATACGGGGCTGATCCGTGAACCCCGTGTGCGTTTTCTTCCGGGTAAGGCGTTGCGCACCATGAAAAGCCGTACAAGTTTCGAGCGAATCATGACGGAAACCGACGGAACGGGGTCTGGCGGGGGAGAGGACGACAGACCGGGGGAACTCTGAAATTTATGATTTATGATTTATGCGTTGGTAGTAATGTATAAATCATAAATCTCAAATCATAAATTATGAAGAGGTTGACGATTCAGTTGACAATGGCAGTCCTGCTCACAATGAGCGGGATTGTTCTTCTCTTCTGCGGATTTTGGATCGATCCGAGGGGAGAGGTGGATAACAGTGTGTTGGTGGCTTTTGGGGAGATCAGCACGTTTGCAGGGGCGCTTTTCGGGGTAGATTACTCTTATAAATTAAAAATTAAGAATTAAAATTGAAAAATGGGAGGATGGGAAATGAGAGATGAGAGGCTGAGTGAACATTTTAGGTTGGAAGAGATGTGTTATAGTAGGACTGCGATGGAAAAAGGGATTGAGAATATACCGGGAAAGGAAGCCCTTGCGGCGTTGAAATATATAGTTACGAGGTTGTTGGAACCGTTGCGGAAGTTATATGGCAGACCGATTGGGGTGACAAGCGGGTATCGTTGCGAGGTAGTCAACCGTCTGGTGGGAGGTGTACCCGACAGCCAGCATACGAAAGGGGAGGCAGTTGATTGTTATGTTCCTGACGCGGCGGAATTGTTGGTGGTCTTACGGCAGTCGGGGCTTGAGTTCGACCAGGCGATCCTTTACCGGAAACGGAATTTCCTCCATTTGTCGCTAAAGAAAACCGGTAAAAACAGGATGCAGGTGCTTTTACGTCTTTTAGCATTAGTTTTTCTGTTGTCGGGATGCGGATTGAGCAGGCAGAATCATCGGCTGGAATCGGTAGCCTGTTTGGATAGTATCCGTTTGTATAACGGAGAGATAGGGATGCTGAAAAAGGATATCCGCCTGATCGATACGGTCGCCTGGAATTTGCAACGGATTGTTTATTTCGCTCCTGACAGTACGGGTAGGCAATACACGGAATCCGTCACGACATTGCAAATGGATCGCAGTCGACGGCTTGCCGATACCGGGAAGGTTATGACGTACCGGCAGACGGACTATACCGGACAGCATACGGAGGAAATATTTAGCCGGACGGAGACCCGCCGGGCAAGCCGTTCACCGGGTTATTTTTTCTGTGGGATCGCCTTTTTATTCGTCTTGAGTCTCTTCCTTTATAAAAGATTGAATCCTGGATGACACAATAAAAACTTTTTACCTAAAAGTTCTGTTTAACAAAAAAGAATGCTAAATTTGCATCCTGATTAATTTTTAGGAATTTATAGTGAACAGATTATGATAAAGATTACATTTCCGGATAATTCCGTAAAAGAATATGCCGAAGGAACGACCGCTATGCAGATTGCGGAAAGCATCAGTTCCCGTCTGGCACAGGAAGTTCTGGCTGCGAGCGTGAATGGTGAGATTTGGGATTTGACCCGTCCGATCAACCAGGATGCCGCCATCAAACTTTTCAAGTGGGAAGACGAGGAAGGTAAACATGCATTCTGGCACTCCAGTGCTCACTTGATGGCTGAAGCTTTGCAGGAATTATATCCCGGCATTAAGTTCGGTATCGGACCGGCTATTGAAAACGGATTCTACTATGATGTGGATCCGGGTGACGCAGTTATCAAAGAAGGTGATTTTCCTGCTATCGAAGCAAAAATGCTCGAACTGGTAGCGAAGAAAGAGGAAATCAAACGCCAGGATATTTCGAAGGCTGATGCTATGAAAATGTTCGGTGACAGAGGCGAAGTGTATAAAACAGAACTTATCAGCGAATTGGAAGATGGTAAGATTACAACCTATACGCAGGGTTCGTTTACCGACCTGTGTCGTGGTCCGCACTTGCCGAATACTTCTTATTTGAAGGCTGTTAAAATAATGAGTGTTGCCGGTGCTTACTGGCGTGGTGACGAAAAGCGTAAACAGTTGGTTCGTCTGTATGGTATTACTTTCCCGAAGAAAAAGATGCTGGACGAATATCTGGCATTGATGGAAGAAGCCAAGAAACGCGACCATCGTAAGATAGGTAAAGAGCTGGAACTGTTTACATTCTCGACAGCAGTGGGAGCAGGGCTTCCGTTGTGGTTGCCGCGTGGCACGCAGTTGCGTCTGAAACTGGAAGATTTCTTGAAACGTATCCAGAAGAAATACGGCTACCAGCAAGTGATGACTCCGCATATCGGTGGCAAGCAGTTGTATGTGACTTCCGGCCACTACGCTAAATACGGTAAGGACTCATTCCAGCCGATCCATACTCCACAGGAGGGCGAAGAGTTCTTGTTGAAGCCGATGAACTGCCCTCACCACTGTGAAATATTCAAATCGTTCCCGCGTTCATACAAGGACCTGCCTCTGCGTTTCGCGGAGTTCGGAACCGTGTATCGTTATGAACAAAGCGGCGAGTTGCACGGTTTGACAAGGGTACGTGGCTTTACGCAGGATGATGCTCACCTGTTCTGTCGCCCCGATCAACTGAAAGACGAGTTTTTGAAGGTGATGGATATTATCTTTATTATCTTTAAGGCTTTGGATTTTGAAAACTTTGAAGCACAGATTTCTCTGCGTGACAAGGTGAACCGGGATAAATACATCGGTTCGGAAGAAAACTGGGAGAAAGCCGAAAGTGCTATTATCGAAGCTTGCCAGGAAAAAGGCCTGAAAGCCAAGATCGAATATGGCGAAGCTGCTTTCTATGGTCCTAAATTGGACTTTATGGTGAAAGATGCCATCGGTCGCCGTTGGCAGTTAGGTACGATCCAGGTTGACTACAACCTTCCGGAACGTTTCGAGCTGGAATATACGGGCGAAGACAATAAGAAACATCGTCCTGTTATGATCCACCGTGCACCGTTCGGTTCTATGGAACGTTTCGTTGCCGTGCTGATCGAACATACGGGTGGTAAGTTCCCGCTGTGGCTGACTCCGGATCAAGTATCGATCCTGCCGATCAGCGAGAAGTTCAACGATTATGCTTATGAGGTAAAACGTCAGCTCGAAGCTGAAGATCTGAGTGTTCTGGTTGATGACCGTAATGAGAAAATCGGACGCAAGATTCGCGATACAGAATTGAAACGTATCCCTTATATGCTCATTGTTGGAGAGAAGGAAGCAGAAAATAATGAAGTTTCTGTAAGAAAACAGGGCGAAGGTGATAAAGGTTCGATGAAAATTGCTACCTTTGCAGCGCTTTTGAAAGGTGAGATAGAGGAACAGATGAATCACTGGAAGAAAGATAATAATTAATTAACTAATAACGAGGAGAATAAATCTTTTTGAATGAAGAATGACAGTCTGAAAGAACAGTATAGAATCAACGAACGTATTCGTGTTCGTGAAGTTCGTTTAGTAGGTGATAACGTAGAACAGGGAGTTTATCCTACTTCTCAGGCATTAAAGATGGCTGAAGATCAGGGGCTCGATCTGGTTGAAATTTCACCGAATGCTGCGCCCCCCGTTTGTAGAATTACTGATTATCAGAAATTCCTTTATCAACAGAAGAAGCGCCAGAAGGAACAGAAGGCGAAATCAGTGAAAGTGATCGTGAAGGAGATCCGTTTCGGACCTCAGACAGATGATCATGATTATAACTTTAAGTTGAAACATGCCAAGGGATTTTTGGAAGAAGGAGCAAAAGTAAAAGCATATGTGTTCTTTAAAGGACGTTCCATTCTTTTCAAAGAGCAAGGAGAGGTATTGTTGCTTCGTTTTGCCAATGACTTGGAGGAATACGGAAAGGTAGAACAGTTACCGGTACTGGAGGGTAAACGTATGATTATCATGCTGACACCGAAGAAAGCCGGAGCTGCCGCCACTCCTAAACCTGCCGTTTCAAAACCGGTAGTGAAAAAGGTGGTCGTGACTCCCAAGCCTAAGACTGAAGAGTCTGAATAATAAAGAAAGAAACCACCCGATAGAGGGTGTAAAGTTTAATAATTAAAATATATTGGAAAATGCCTAAGATGAAGACTAATTCCGGTGCCAAAAAAAGATTCGCTCTTACCGGAACAGGTAAAATCAAAAGAAAACACGCTTTTAAAAGTCACATTCTGACAAAGAAGACTACAAAGCAGAAGAGAAATCTTACTCACACAGGCCTGGTTGCCAGTGTAGACGTGAGCAACGTTAAGCAGTTGCTTGGTTTGAAGTAATCTTTTTTAATTAAGCGAGTTTTACAAGATTTTTATTAACCGAATGTATTTAGCAAAATAAGATCATCCGAGAGTGATGACGCTAACATTCAAAACAGATTAGTATTATGCCTAGATCAGTAAATCATGTTGCTTCAAGAGCAAAAAGAAAACGGATTTTAAAACTTACCCGTGGTTACTATGGTGCACGTAAGAACGTGTGGACCGTTGCTAAGAATACATGGGAAAAAGGTTTGACTTATGCATTCCGTGACCGTCGTAACAAGAAACGTAACTTCCGTGCATTGTGGATTCAGCGTATCAATGCTGCCGCACGTCTGGAAGGTATGTCTTACTCTCGTCTGATGGGAGCTTTGCATGCAGCAGGTATCGAAATCAACCGTAAAGTTCTTGCCGACCTGGCTATGAACCATCCGGAAGCTTTCAAAGCAATCGTTGCTAAAGTTAAGTAATTGACATTATATAGCAATTGGAAAAAGAGCTCCTAAATGGAGCTCTTTTTTTATGTCAAAAGTTTGGTGGTTTCATTCCTATTACATATCTTTGTGATAAGAAAAATGAGTTAGCCGCACATGTTCGATTGGGAAACTCATCAGTTTATTTTAATTCCGAGACACAGCTCTTGTCGTCAATGGCGGGCCGCACCCTTCGGGGCATGCTTAGCACGGCGGATTACAAAGATGGCAAAGCACTCAAATCCTGTCATACGGAGTTTGTTCATATCTACGGTGCGGCTTTCTTTACATAGGAGGATATGTCAGAACAGGCATATCCTCTTTTTGTGCCTAATAAAGCATAGCTTTTTGTTTGAAATAGGAGCTTGTCTGTTTTTTCTTCGTATATTTACCCTCCAAGAATTAAACACACTAAACTAAATATTTATGTTATTGCCAAAACAATCTCACAATTGTGTAACCGGGCTGGCTGTCGCCTGCTCGTTGCTATTGGTTGCCTGCTCTCCGAAGGAAGTCCAGCAGGTCAATCTTATTCCCAAACCGGAACGGATGACAATGACAGGAGGAACCTTCAGGGTCGATAGTCTTGCTTTATTTGGCGGACGGTCTTCCCAAAGTGTCAAAACTGTGATCGATGATGCTTGGTCCGGTAGCCCGGAAGGCTATCAGTTGGATGTGACGCCGAAAGGAATTGACCTCCGTGCCGGTTCGTCGGACGGTCTGTTTTATGGAATGCAGACGTTACGCCAACTCTATTCCGGAGGAGAGGTGCCATGTGTTTCGATCCAGGATAATCCTCGTTTTGGGTATCGAGGGTTGCATCTGGATGTTTCCCGTCATTTTTTCTCCAAAGAGGAAGTGATGAAATTGTTGGATGTGATGTCTTTTTACAAGCTGAATACCCTACATATGCATCTGACAGATGCCGGAGGATGGCGTATTGAGATAGACAAATATCCGAAACTTACTTCCGAAACGGCATTTCGTACCGAATCCGATTGGCGGAAGTGGTGGGACGGCCGTGACCGTAAGTATCTGCCGGAAGGAACGCCGGGCGCTTATGGGGGTTACTATGCGAAGGAGGATATCCGGGAGATTGTGAAACATGCAGCTTCCAAACATATAAATATAATACCGGAGATCGAATTTCCCGGGCATTCCGAAGAGGTCCTGATGGCTTATCCCGAACTGAGTTGTTCCGGTAAGCCTTACCTGAACGGCGATTTTTGTATCGGCAACGAGCAGTCGTTTGCATTCATGGAAGACGTACTGGCAGAGGTGATCGATCTTTTCCCGTCCGAATATATACATATCGGCGGTGATGAAGCCGGGAAGTCTGCCTGGAAAACGTGTCCGAAGTGTCAGGGGTTGATGAAGAAGAATGGAATGAAGAGCGTGGACGAACTTCAAAGTTACATGATTCACAGGGCTGAAGAGTTTCTGATTTCGAAGGATCGCAAGTTGATCGGCTGGGATGAGATCCTGGAAGGTGGTTTGGCTCCCGAAGCGACCGTTATGTCATGGCGGGGAGAAGACGGTGGAATCAAATCGGCACGGATGGGGCATGATGTGGTGATGACGCCGGGTAATTATATGTATTTGGATTTCTATCAGGCCGATCCGAAGACACAACCATATGCCATCGGTGGCTATACGCCGATAAAGAAGGTGTATAGCTATGATCCTATCCCAGCAGATTCGTTGACGGCGGAGGAGTGCCGGCATATTTTGGGGGTGCAGGCTAATACCTGGACCGAGTATATTCAGACTCCCGAACATCTGGAGTATATGATGTTCCCACGTGCCCTTGCTGTAGCTGAGATTGGATGGACGCCGCAAGAGTTACGGACATGGGAAGATTTCAAACCTCGTATGAATGCTCATATCTCTCGATTACAGGGAATGGGGGTTCGCACTTTTACCCTTTCGAACGAATTGGAAGTGACCATGCAGGTCGATACGGCAGGCAGAAAGATAGAAGTTATACTGGATGCAGAGAAATATCCGGCGGAAATTCGCTACACGACAGACGGTTCTGTTCCGGTAGCATCTTCTGTCCTTTACACCGGACCGATAGTCGTGCAAGATTCCGCCCATATCAAAGCCGCTATTTTCCGGGCCGGAGTGCTTCAGGGAACACCGACGGAAAAGAAGGTGGATTATCATCGGGCCATCAATAAGCCTATACATTATAATAGTAAGCTCTACGAAGGATATATGGCCGGAGGGATGAACGCCCTGTTGGATGGTTATCGCGGTGGCTTGACTTATCTGGACGGACGTTGGCAAGGTTATTTGGATAACTTGGATTGTGTGATTGATATGGAAGGGGAGACGGATATCCATAAAGTATCTATCCGTTTCATGCAACTGATCGGTCCGGGTGTGTTCCAGCCAGGACAAGTGGAATTGTTGACTTCGGAAGATGGTGAAAACTTTATTTCCTGCGGAATTGTTCCGACAACGATTCCGTCTGATGATCCGAATCTCCTGTTTCAGGAATATACATTCAAATGGAAAACTGGAAAAGCCCGTTAATGTTCGTTTGAAAAGCG
>ENA-OQJB01000570-OQJB01000570.1-human-gut-metagenome-genome-assembly--contig:-NODE-570-length-17091-cov-3.180795_pt1 | contig 17091 bp, 17 predicted proteins | sample MGYA00242599_ERZ504765 | MGnify/ENA primary metagenome ERZ504765 (study PRJEB26092, sample SAMD00036354) | human gut metagenome | host: Homo sapiens | study: EMG produced TPA metagenomics assembly of...
TCAATGTGTTCGGCTTGTGGTTTCTTGGGTAATCCCGGCATACGGAGAATTTCACCGGCGATGGCTACAATCATTTCCGCACCGTTATTGACCACAATATCCTTGATGTGGAACTCAAAGTTGTTGACTGCACCGTATATCTTCGGGTCGGCAGAGAAGGAGTACTGCGTCTTGGCAATACAGACGGGGTAATGGCTGATACCCATCTGCTCTATCAGTTTGATAACCTTGCGGGAGTGGAGACTGTAAGTCACTACGCTTGCCCCGTAGAGGTTGCAGGCTACCTTTTCTATTTTACGTTCCACGCAATCGCTCTCTTCGTAGGTGAAGGTCAGCGGTTCGGATGGTTTGTTCTCGATAGTATCTACTACCAGATTGGCAAGGTCAACGGCTCCCTCTCCTCCTTTGGCAAAGGCGTTGTTCACGGCAAAACCTACCTCAAGCTTTTCTTCGCAATGGCGGCGGATAGCTTCCACCTCCTCGTCCGTATCACTGGCAAAACGGTTGAATGCCACGATGACCTGCTGGCCGAATGAACGCAAATTGCGTACATGCTTGTCCAGATTGCCGAAGCCCTCTTTCAGTCCTTCCATATTGGGTTCCTTGATGCGGTCCAGACTGACACCGCCATGCATCTTCAGTCCTTGTGCGGTAGCAACGATTATCGTCAGCTTGGGCTGTAGGCCGCTCTTGCGGCACTTGATGTTGTAGAACTTCTCCGCACCCAGGTCAGCCCCGAAACCGGCTTCCGTCACTACATAATCGCCGAATGTCATGGCCATTTTTGTGGCAAGAATGGAGTTGCAACCATGGGCAATATTTGCGAACGGTCCTCCATGAACAAAAGCAGCAGAGCCTTCGGTAGTCTGTACCAGGTTGGGGTTGATAGCATCTTTCAACAGTACGGTAATGGCACCAGCTACTCCTAACTCCTTCACTGTGAAAGGAGTACCATCGAAACGGAATCCCAGAATAATATTTTCAATACGGCGACGGAGGTCATCGAGGTCCGTTGCCAGACAGAGAATAGCCATAATTTCGGAAGCCGGGGTAATATCGAAGCCCGACTCCTCGGTAATGCCGTTGGTGCTCGGTCCCAATCCGGTGACAATGCTCCGCAAGGAACGGTCATTCACATCAAGTACGCGCCGCCAGATGATTTCTTTCAGTCCGAAGCCGTCCGCCTGATGCTGGTACAAGTAATTGTCGAGCAAAGCGGAAATCATGTTGTGTGCGGAGGTAATGGCGTGAAAGTCGCCCGTAAAGTGCAGATTTATCTTCTCCATGGGCAGCACCTGGGCATATCCTCCACCGGCAGCACCGCCTTTCATGCCGAAGCAAGGACCTAACGAGGGTTCGCGTAAAGCCACAATCGCTTTCTTGCCAATCTTGTTCAGCCCCAATGCCAGCCCGATGGACACGGTTGTTTTACCGATACCCGCTTTCGTAGCCGTGATAGCCGTCACCAGTATCAGATTGCTCTTCTTCACTTTCTCTTCATCAATCAGATGCGTAGGAATCTTGGCTATGTAACGGCCATAGTTCTCTACTTCGTCACGCGGGATATCCACACTTTCAGCCACCTGCTTTATCTTCTTCAGCTCTATGCTGCGGGCTATTTCAATGTCCGATTTCATACAGAGTCTTTTCTTTAAATAACAACTTTAATGTTTTGAAAGTTGCAAAAGTACGAAAGATGTGGCAAAGTACAAAAGAATACCGTATTTTCACCTGACCACCTGCATCTTCTATCTATTTGAACCGCGACGTATCCACCGCCTCCCGTTGCTTCTCCTTATATCCACCGAATTTATAAGTAAACGATACGCCGAATTCGCGGAAGCATGAGTAATGATTCGTCACATTCTGCGTCTTGAAACGGATGCGGGGAGAAATCTGTCCCGTCTCAAAAATATCGTTGCAGTAGAGGTTGAGGATGGCTTTGTTCTTGGCGAAGCCGTAGCGCAGGGCAATATTCACATTGCCCGACGTGGGCAGGTCGTAGATGCCCTGAATGGCTTTGCTATGCACAAATCCGGTCACCGTCAGCTTCAAGTCGGGCTTGGTGGAGAGAGTAAAAGTATTGTTCATCTGGGCAATGCCATAGCATTGCTTTCTGTCGAAAGGAATATCCCAGAAATCACCATCCTTTTCGCGGTGCCACAAGCCGATAAGGGTAAGGCGCGAATTCAACCAGTTCTTCACCTTAAACGGGATAGAGGCTTGTATGCCTGCTTGTTGCTGATAATCGAAATTGAGTGTCTTATAGATTTCAACCAGACGTTCGGAAGATTGGTAAAGCGTCTGTACGGAGTAGTCTTTGGTGTGGTTGAACCAAGCGCTGAAGATGTATTTGCTTTTCAAAATATAGGTCATTTTCAGCTCATACTCTTGCGCCGGTTTCAACAGCGGATTACCATGCAGCTCAGAGTATCCACCGCCGATGTAAGAGACGGCATCCTGCACCGCCCAGTAGTCGGGATAGTCCTTGTCGCTGCTCAGAGAGAGCTGAAGGATATGTCCCGGTGCCGGCATATAGTTCAAGTTGACGATGGGATACCAGTCCCACTGGTTCCAGACGGGAGTCTTGTAATGCTCCACAGCCAAAGAAGCGTCCAAAGCAAGTTTGTCGCCGAAACTCTTGCTGAAACCTGCATAGATATTCCAAGTTTGCTCGCGGCGGCGGGACTTCATATTGCTCAAGGCATCTGATGAGGTCAACTGTTCACCGGTATCGGGATCGTAATAATATTGGTAGCTATTGTCAATACTGGTAGTGTAGACGGCTCCATAATTCAAGTCCCAGCCTTTCCCCAAGTTATGCTCCTGGGCCAGAAAGAACTTCCAGCGGTTGATGCGCTGACAGTCTTCCGTGTAGAAATCGAGTTCCTCATCCTGCATACGGCTATGCAGTAGTTGGTTGGACGGAGAGCGGTAGTAGGTCAGTTCGGCACCGGCTTTGAGGCCGAAAGGGGTACGATAGTCCAGACGGCCGTTGTGCAGCCAGTCGGTGCTATTGCTATGAGTTGTGGACACCTGCGTGCCCGTCACGCCCTTCCAGTTGTGGAGGTGGAATAGCCACCGTTATAGACGAAACTCAGCTGATGGTTCTTGGCGATATTATAGTCGCCCCTACCCTGAAATTATGGGTATGGCTGCGGCCACGGCCCACCTCATCTGTTGTCATGGGGTGAACCGAGCCGTCCGCCAGGGTGTGCACAGCCTCTTTGTCGGTAGTAGAGTAGCTCCGGCCATGGCTGTGCGAGTAAAGAAAATCTGCTGAGAATTTATTTTTGCTGAAGAGCAGGCTGGCGCGTTCCTCAAAGCCTTCGTTATGCTTCTGGCGATACTTGGCATAGAGTTCGCCTTGCCAGGAGCCGGGGCCGCCTGCCGATTGTTTCAGGGTGATATTGATAAGTGCGCCACGCACCTGGTAGCGTGCAGGGGCGTTGTACATCACTTCCGCCTTCTCTATGCGGCTGGCAGGGATGCTGCGCAGCAAGGAATAGAGCTGCTCTGTGCTGAGGGTGGTTACTTTGCCGTCCAGGATAACGGTGACTCCCTGGCCTGCCAACTGCAGCCCGCCATTCATCTCGATGACGCCGGGAAGCTCTTTCACGGCATCGTAGGCATTGTCTACGGGGAGGTTCCGGATAAGGCGGGGCAGGTCGTACACCAGCTTGCCTTGCGCTGCCTTTACGATGGGGCGTTCACCGGTAATCATCACTTCCGGCAAGGTCTGATAAAGGCTGTCCAGACGGGCATCGGTCGTGATAAGGCTGTCGGCGCTGAGGATACGGTTGTCGTCCGCACCGGAGGTGGTTGCAGTGCCGTTGTTCTCTTGTGCCGAAAGGCTGATGCTCAAAGCACAGCATACAATAGGGAGTAAATAGAATCGTTTCATGTTCTTCTTTTTATTTATGTTCATATTCTTCTTCTGTAAATCTTCGTCTGCAAAGTACGGCAGAATCAGCAGAAACTTGTGTTATCAGCGGCTTACCAAGTGTTATCCAGTGTTATCGGGAGTGTTATTTAGTCTTATCGGATGATAGGGTTCACAATATTAGTCTTACCTTTGTATGTATAAAAGTAACCGGAAACAAACATGAAACTGCCATTCAAATATATTGCCATACTTGTCATCGTCTCCCTGGCCGGCATCTTCGCCTACCAAGCCTACTGGCTGACGGGGCTCTACCATACCATGCACAGTGAAATGGAGAGGGACATCACCGAAGCCATGCGCATGAGCGACTATAACGAAATGATGATACGCGTGGATAAAATGAAGCAGGACGACATAAACCACGGTGAAGTCAGCGTATCAGCCGGATACAGCGATGACGGAAAATCATTTGTCCGTAGCAGTACCACCATCTCCCGTGAAGATTCTTTGGACAACACCACCCTGCACGAAACCTTCATGCCCAAAGGAGACAGTGTTTACGTGACCCACCCGAACGATTCAACCCGCGTGGAAGTCAGTGTCAAGGACTCGGACAGCTCTCCCCAATCCGCATTGAGTGCCAAAGGGGGACTGGATGTGATTTTGCGCGACCAAAACAGTATGCTGGAACTCGCCACCTACTTCCAGCGCGGACTGCATTCGGGACTGGACATCATTTCCGACCCCGACGTAGTGCTTTATGACAGCCTGCTGACTTCATTCCTGCATGACCGTAACATCAATCTTCCCCATAGGCTGCTACATCTTCACAAAGGCAGTAAATGGGACTCTACCATTCTCTATATAGATACATTGGTAAACATCGGTACTCCCGGCTATGTGCCTACCTCAAAAGCTGTGGAATATAATTATTCTTTCGACATCAATACAAGTCAAAGCTACCGTCTCATCATGGAACCGGCCGGCACGTTGGTCTTGCGACAGATGTCGGGCATTCTCACCACATCATTCGTTATTCTGATCGTACTCGCTTTCTCCTTCTGGTTCCTGATACGCACCATCCTGAAACAGAAGACACTGGAAGAGATGAAGAGCGATTTCACCAACAACATCACCCACGAACTGAAAACCCCCATCGCCGTAGCATATGCCGCCAACGACGCTCTGCTCAACTTCAACCAAGCGGAGGAAAAGGCCCAACGCGACAAATACCTGCGTATCTGCCAGGAACAGCTTCAGCGCCTCAGTGGACTGGTTGAACAGATACTTTCCATGAGTATGGAACGCCGCAGGACTTTCCGCCTGCACCCGGAGGAGTTTGCAATACGTGATATTCTGGAAACGCTCATCGAACAACACAAGCTGAAAGCGGAAAGCTCCGTCCACATATCGGTGGACATCGAACCGGAAGATTTGAGCGTACTTGCCGACCGTACGCATTTCAGCAACATCATCAGCAACCTGATAGACAACGCCATCAAATATTCGCACGGAGAAGCCGAAGTGGCCATCCATTGCCGCAAGGTAACCGTCGAAGGGCAGAATGAACAGACCGAAATCTCCGTCAGCGACCACGGTATCGGTATTGCTCCCGAGAAGCAGAAGCACATCTTCGACAAATTCTACCGCGTACCCACGGGTAATCTGCACGATGTGAAAGGCTATGGGCTGGGATTGTTCTATGTGAAGACCATGATAGAGAAGCATGGTGGCAGCGTATCGGTAAAGAGTGAGTTGGGAAAAGGAAGTACCTTTACGATAAGGATATGATAACATTATTTGTTAGGGTACTTTACATTACTTGTTAAGGAGCTTTACATTACTTGTAACAAAAGCGACAATTATGGAAAAGATAACCGTACTTCTGGTTGAGGACGAACAGACCCTCGCCATGATTATCAAGGACACATTGGAAGGGCAGAACTTCATCATCCACACCGCAGCAGACGGTGAAGAGGGATTGCGCAAGTTCTTCGACCTCCGTCCCGACGTGCTGGTGGCAGACGTGATGATGCCCCGCATGGACGGCTTTGAAATGGTGCGCCGCATCCGGCAGACCGACAAACAGACCCCCGGTACTGTTCCTCACCGCCCGCTCCGCCATCAACGATGTGGTGGAAGGGTTTGAGCTGGGTGCCAACGACTACCTGAAAAAGCCTTTCGGAATGCAGGAACTCATTATCCGCATAAAGGCCCTGGTAGGCAAAGCTTTCTCCTTTACAGAGGAAAAGCCCAAAGAAACTACCGTTTTTGAAATCGGTGACTACCGTTTCAATTCCGTCACTCAACGACTTGCTTTTGCAGGCACCCCGACTTCACCTAACGCGGATACGGAAGTGGAACTCTCCCACCGCGAGTCCGAAATACTGAAACGCCTTTGCGAGAACCGTAACCAGGTGGTCAACACCCAGAACGTATTGCTCGACCTCTGGGGAGACGACAGCTTCTTCAACTCCCGCAGCCTGCATGTGTTCATCACCAAACTGCGGCATAAACTGGCCGGAGACGAGCGCATCCGTATCGTCAATGTGCGGGGAATAGGATATAAACTAATAGTGAACTAAACTAAAACTAAACTACTATTTATGAAAAAGTTATTATTCATTACTTTTATCTGTTCCTCACTCTGCGCCTATGCACAGAGCGAGATTCCGGAAGACACAATAAAGAACCGGCCTCCCGTAAAGAAAGAGCAGATTCCCTTTTCTCCAAAAGAGAACAAGCGTACGGGCCTTGATGAAAGCCAGCCCAACAAAGTCTGCAGGGCGAACAGCAGGAAGAGATAAATCTCCATCTCCCTCCCTCCGACTATGTGGAGCCCCTGCCCTGGACGGACATGAAGAAGATACACTTTCAGAGACATCTTTGAATGGGACTTCCAGCGTTTCGCCGATTTCCTGCTCTCGCCGGAAGTCGTACTGACGATGTACGGCAGCCATAACACCTATCCTGCAATGGGCTCCATCATGCAGGCTGGCGCAGGAGTCACTTATTACAGTCCCGACGGACATTGGGAACTGAGCGGCGGAGTGTATGCCGCCCACTATTCCATCTCCCAACCTTCATCCATTACAGGTGCCCAGTATGCCAAAAGGGATGCCCCCGAGGTACTCAATGGGACATAGGCTACAATGCCTCCGTATCCTACCGCATCAATCCCTACATGCGCCTGCATGCCTTCGGCCAGTATTCGGGCTACGGGAGAAGCAACTCCTTTCATGGATATATGAACCCGATGTATCCGCAAAGCGGTTATGGCATGGTACTGGAACTGAAAGTGACGGACTGGCTCGACCTCAACGGAGGGATGGAACGAAGATACGACCCCACCAAAATGAAATGGGTAAATTCGCCCATCTTCGCCCCTACCATTCGTATAAAGAAATAGAAATAATACAAAGATATTTCCAGAAATAGAGGGAAACGAGTATCTTTGTTCAGTCTGCCCCTATGCGGCAGACAGCAACTGAAATTGTGAACAAAGAACTATGAAACGAATCTTCTTCTGCATCATCATTTTACTTGCAGGCATGTCATCCGTCAGCGCACAGAGCGAGATGCCTGCCGATACGGTACGTACTGCAGTACGTGGCGAAGCGTCTCCCGAAAGCATGTCTCCGTCTGAAAAGGAGCTTCTGCCGGACGTGAAGAATTACGACGGCTTCCTGCTGGATATGGGGCTGATGAATCTGTCCGCCCCCACTCTTCCCAAATTCACTTTGGAGATACCGGATGCCAGCAAAGACTATAGCCGCATCTTCCGGTTGAACCCGAACGTGACTTATTCACAAGGTCTTTCGAACATATTCTCACTCAGCAACTCCCGGTATTTCAGTTCAAACCCCTTCGGACTGACGGGCTTCTGGGGCTCTACTGACAACCTGCAAATGGGAAGTTTCACTTTGAAGAACGGCATGCGCATCCATACGTACGGCGAATATGACAAGGACGGCTGGAAAGTGCCCAACCCTTCCGCACTGCCTTGGGAAAAGAACAATTTCAAAGGGGCGTTCGAGCTGAAGTCTGCCAACGGAGCCTTCGGTATACGCATTGAAGTGCAGCAGGGAAGGAACTATCCATATTGAAAGGGGCCGAAGTGACAATGTGACTCTGGCAGCCCCAGCATGCTTCTTTTGTCTGTCTTCAATCGCGCATTTATAAACGTAATTATGAAAAGGAAAATATTGGTGATAGGCGCCAACGGTTTTACCGGCAGGCGCATCCTGGACGATTTATCCCGTAATCAGTCTTACCAGACAACGGGCTGTTCCCTGCACGACGACATCTGTCCTCATTCGGGCGACTATCGCTTTATCCGTACGGATATATGCAACTGCCAGGCGGTGGAAAAGCTTTTCCAGGAAGTACAGCCGGATGTTGTAATCAATACCTCCGCCCTCTCCGTCCCCGATTATTGCGAAACGCACCATGCAGAAGCGGATGCCGTCAACATTACTGCCGTGGAGCATCTGGCAGAATGCTGTGAGACAAGAGGCAGCCGTTTTTATCCATCTTTCCACCGACTTCGTTTTCGGTGGTGTTACGGACCGGCCCTATACGGAGGAGGATATTCCCGCTCCCGTTAATTATTACGGCTACACCAAACTGGAAGGTGAGAAACGTATCGCCGCCGTTTGCAGGGATTATGCCATCGTGCGTGTAGTGGTAGTGTACGGTGCCGCTCTGCCCGGACAGCATGGCAATGTGCTCCAACTGGTGGCAAACAGATTAAGGAACAATGAGGAAGTGTTCATCGTATCCGACCAATGGCGTACGCCCACCTTCGTGGGAGACGTGTCGCAAGGAGTGGAGAAGCTGATAAGTCATCCGCAAAACGGTATCTATCATCTCTGTGGCAGCGAGTGCCTGACCATTGCAGACATCGCTTATCGGGTAGCGGACGTATTGGGGCTGAATCGCTCGCTCATCCGTCCCGTCACTACGAAGGAGATGAATGAAAAGACGCCACGTCCCCGTTTCAGCGGGCTGAGTATAGAAAAGGCAAGCCGGGAACTGGGGTATCAGCCGCGCACGCTGGAAGAAGGAATAAAGCAGATGTTCGGATGGTAAATAATGCAGGTGCGGATGGCAGCAGATTCGACTACAGCAACTCCGGCTCTGCCAGTCCTTTCTCTTTGCGATACACACGTACCATCTCCAGAATCACATCTCCATATTTCTCCACCCCTTTTTTTCCGAAATACGGAATGCGTACAAGCATGGCCTTATCCGAAGGAAGCAGATTGCTGATGCCTAGAATTGCCTTCTGCTGAATGACGGTGTATACGGGCAGCCCTAATGCGGAAGCTTCTGCATTGCGCCATGCTACCAAGCGGTTGTAAAGTTCCGGATGCAGCACATCCGTGGGTACTTCAACAGCCGCAGCATCGCGTTTCCGCTCACGCGGACGTTTCTCTTTATCAGCCTGCTTACTGCTTCCCTGCCCTTCTTTGGCAGAAGCACTTCTCCCTTTGCCTTTACCCTTCTGCGAAGCCGAATCATCAATGGAAAGCAGTGCTTTCTGCTTCAAGTATCCTGCCATATGGAAACCATTCTCCAGCACATAATCCAGCAAATCAGTCTTCATGTCAAACACTTCCTCCAGCTCCTCCATGGCATCCCGGAGCTTCTTCTTCAACTCTTTATTATCAGAAGTTACCGTACTCGCCATCACCGCATCCAGCGGTTGCAACTGCTCTTGAAAATAAGTGGCGGCAGAGTGTATGCGCCCCTGCAAAGTCGGGTCGGCTGCATAGTCCTGCGCAGTATCAATCAGGCGGGTATACTGGATACTGAACTTCTGGGCTACTTTCGTCACTTTGTCGTGAAAACGTTCCATTTCCTCCTTACAGGCTGCGAGTTGCTTGGGAAAGAGCTTGTACAAGTGTTCGTCTATCAGCCGCACATACCGCCGCAAAGCCTGCTCCATGGGCTGGAAATCGAACAAGCCCGACAGCAGTTCCAGGAAATAGGTCTGCTGCAAGGAACGGAAGCGTTTCTCGTCCGGCTCGTTTCTCCGTGCCTCCATCGTGAAGGTATCTACTGCATGGTCACTGATAACGGCCTTTGCAGAAAGCGGGGCACTGAGCACCACTCCCTCCAATGTCTTGCAGCGGCTCAGAGCCACATAGGTCTGTCCATGCGCAAAGGAGGCACTGGCATCAATCACGGCACGTTCAAACGTCAGTCCCTGGCTTTTGTGAATGGTAATCGCCCACGCCAGCTTCAGCGGATATTGCCGGAATGTTCCTTCAATATCTTCTGTAATCTCCTTGGTTTCCTCATCAAGCACGTATTTGGCATTCGTCCACTCTTCCTCCTGAAGTAAGAAGGTAGCGTCGCTTCCCTTACTGCGCACTTCAATTCCATCTGCCGACACGGCTGTCACCTCTCCAATCATGCCATTGTAGTAACGGTGCTCACCGGAGGTGTCGTTCTTCACAAACATTACCTGGGCACCGCGTTTCAGTTCCAGTACTTCATCCGTGGGATAGGAATATTCGGGAAACTTTCCGTCAATCTTGGCACGAAAGGCATACGAGCGTCCCGGAAGTTGTTCCAGCTCATGGTCATTAATCCGTTGGGCCTGATAATTGTGGGTCACCAGGCGGATGTATCCTTCTTCTTTATCTGGTACGAAATTGGGAATATACCGGCGGTTCAAGGCTTCCAGCACTTGCCCGTCACAACGGTTTTCGCGAATGCGGTTCAGTAATTCAAGAAAAGTCCCATCGTTCTGCCGATAGACTTTCTTTAGTTCTATGGTGCAATATTCCGTCTGCTTCAAAGCCTGGCTGGAGAAGAAATAAGGCGTGTCATAGTATTTGCGCAGCATCTGCCACTCATCGTCTTTCACTACGGGAGACAGCTGCTGTAAGTCGCCAATCATCAGCAGTTGCACGCCGCCAAAGGGTTTGTTCCGGTCGCGGAACCGCCTCAAGACGGCATCCACCGAATCGAGCAAGTCGGCACGGACCATACTGATTTCATCGATGACCAATAAATCTATGCTGCGTATAATGTTAATTTTCTCTTTCCCGTAACGAAAACGGTAGGTTGCCTTGCCATCTGCGCTGAATGAGCTTTCGGGCACATAAGGAGCGAAAGGTACTTGGAAAAAGGAGTGGATGGTGACACCGCCTGCATTGATAGCGGCAATTCCCGTCGGTGCAAGTACAATCATCCGTTTCGGACTCTCTGCCCTCAGTTTTCGCAGGAAAGTTGTCTTACCGGTACCTGCCTTGCCGGTCAAAAAAGATGAGTGCCTGTGTTTTCAATGAATTGCCATGCAAGCGCTATTTCGGGATTATTCTCCATTGATATGTTTATTATTCAACCAATCCGCTCTCTCTCAGAATGATACGGATTTCATCAGTAGCCATATATGATAATAGGACAAAGATAGCGGTTATTTCGTTATCCTTGTCCTATTATTCCATTTATTTGTACCCATCCTGAGAAAGCCCTTTACGGGGCAATCCGGACTATTTCAAGCTACCGCCGATAATATCGAGCAGCTCATTCGTAATGGCCTGCTGACGGCTCTTGTTATACTGTTTCGTCAAATCTTGAATCAACTCGTTGGCATTATCTGTCGCCGTCTGCATGGCAAGCATACGGGCAGCATGTTCCGAAGTATTGGAATCGAGAAGCACGGTAAATATCTTCTGACTCAACACTTTTGGCAGAAGTTCCGCTATCAGTTCGCCGACGGAAGGTTCCACAATGTAATCATTATTAAAACTGCGGGCATCCTCCGGTACATCTTCTGCCGCCTCCTGCGCTACTTGCGTCAGGTCAATGGGCAGATAATTCTCGCGGAGCAGCACCTGCGAACCCATCGATTTGAAGTGATGGTAAATCAACTCCACATGGTCAATCTGCTTTTCCACAAACTCATGCATCAACTTCTCTGCCAGCTCATACGCTTCAACGTACGAAGGCTTGTCTGCCATCACCTGGTAGCTGCCTTGCGGCACATATCCCATTTTCTTGACGGCTTCCTCCATCTTTCTCCCAACGGGATATATCAGAATATTCTCCTTGCCCAGCGACTGGTAATCTTCCAAAGCCCGTTCCAGCATCTTCGCCACATTCGAGTTGAATGCACCGCACAAGGAACTATTGGACGAAAACGCCACAACCGCTACTCTCGTCACGGGTCTTTTCTCGGTATAGGGCGACTCGAAGGAAGCATCCGTACGCAGAAAGTTCGTCAGAATCTCATTCAGCTTCCGTTGATAAGGCAGCATATTCTCAATCCGCCCCTGCGCCTTATGCAGTTTGGCAGATGCCACCATCTTCATAGCCGATGTTATCTGGCGTGTACTCTTGACGGAGCTTATTCTATTTTTTACCTCTTTCAGTGAAGACATATATCTATTTACGATTTAATTATTTACGATTTACGATTGAGGTAACTTCTGCCTGCGTCCGATTTACAACTTACCATATAGAGTAACTCCAATCGTAAATCGTAAATCGTCCAATCGTAAATCACATGAATTGCCTTGCAACCGCCTCTGCCGTCTCCTCAATCTTCTTGCAGACATCGTCATTGATGGCACCCGTCTTTAAAACGTCGAGTACCTCCATGCGATAGTTCATCTCAAGAGACTCAAGGAAGTTGCGTTCAAACTCGCTGACCTTGTCCAAAGGAACATTCCTCAACAAGCCGTGCGTGCCGCAATAAAGAATGGCAATCTGCTTTTCTACCGGCATCGGGCTGTATTGGGGCTGTACCAGCAGGCGTGTATTCTTCTGTCCCTTGTCGATGGTCAATGCCGTCACGGGGTCCATATCGCCACTGAACTTGGTAAACGCTTCCAGCTCCCGGTACTGTGCCTGGTCAATCTTTAATGTACCTGCCACCTTCTTCATAGCCTTGACTTGGGCATTACCACCCACACGGCTCACAGAGATACCCACGTCAATGGCCGGACGGTTACCCTGGTTGAAGAGGTTCGTATCAAGGAATATCTGCCCGTCAGTGATTGAAATCACATTCGTTGGGATATAGGCGGACACGTCTCCTGCCTGAGTTTCGATAATGGGCAATGCAGTCAGCGAACCGCCACCTTTCACCTTGCCTTTCAGACTGTCCGGCAGGTCGTTCATCTCGCGTGCCACTTCCTCCTGGCTGATAATCTTCGCCGCACGTTCCAACAAACGGGAGTGCAGATAGAAGATATCACCCGGATAGGCCTCACGTCCTGATGGACGGCGCAGAATCAGAGACACTTCACGATAGGCCACCGCCTGCTTGGACAAGTCGTCATAGACCACCAGCGCATGACGGCCGGTATCACGGAAATACTCTCCGATGGCAGCCCCTGCAAAGGGAGCGTAATACTGCAATGCAGCCGGGTCGCCCGCCGTAGCAGCCACCACAATGGTATAGTCCATCGCACCGTACTGGTGCAGGGTATTCACAATAGAGGCAACGGTAGAACCTTTCTGACCAATGGCCACATAAATACAATACACCGGATCACCAGCTTCAAAATTGGCACGCTGGTTGATGATGGTATCGATGGCAATGGCCGTCTTACCGGTCTGGCGGTCACCGATAATCAGTTCACGCTGTCCGCGGCCAATAGGTATCATGGCATCCACAGCCTTCAGACCGGTCTGTAGCGGCTGATTCACCGGCTGACGGAAGATAACTCCCGGCGCCTTGCGTTCCAGCGGCATTTCATAAAGTTCTCCGCCTATCAGTCCTTTGCCATCGAGCGGCGCACCCAAAGGGTCTATTACACGGCCCAGCATACCCTCTCCCACCATGATGGAAGCAATACGCTTGGTACGCTTTACAATGAAGCCTTCCTTGATTTTATCCGTAGGGCCAAGCAACACAGCACCCACATTATCCTCTTCGAGGTTCATCACAATGGCCTTGATGCCGTTGTCGAACTCCAACAACTCGTTGGCTTCGGCATTGCGCAACCCATAGATACGGGCTACACCGTCACTGACTTGCAGTACCGTGCCAATCTCGTCCAACTGTACGCGGGTGTCAATCCCTTCCAGTTGCTTGCGGAGAATATCGGAGACTTCGCTTACTTTTATATTTTCAGACAACATCTTAGTATTTACTATTTTACAATTTACTATTTACTATTTGAAAGAACCCGAATCATATACTGTTTGACCTCTACAACTTACGCATCACAAGACTATTAAATAAGTAAATTGTAAATTGTCAAATCGTAAATCACACGATTCTTCTATTCTTATCAATGAACTGCTGTTTCACTTTCTTAAGCTGCGTAGCAATACTGGCATCCAGACGGAAGTCGTTGATGTCGAAGATAAAACCACCTTCAATGGAGGGATCCACTTCAGTCTGCAGCTCCATGCTGGCATGCAGCAGGGAGGAAGCACTGTCATGGATGCGCTCCCGCACTTCCTGACTGACGGGAACGGCTGTTATCAGCTTTTCCTACACCGATATGCTTGTCTTTCCGGTACAAATCCAGAAACTCAGGCAGATGTACTGGAGAAAGTTTTTCCCGCCGGTTCTTCAACACCAGGGTCATGAAACGCGCAAACTCACGGCCCGCAGGAGCATCCCCCACAGCAGCGGTACAGATAAGTGTTAACTTCTCACGTATCGTCAGGATGGGGTTTTCCAATGCCATGCGCAAATCCGGATGTTTCCTGAAGCTACGGTCGAGCATACAAAACTCCTTGTACAGAGTATCTTCTGCCCCCATGCTCTTGGCATATTCCATCAATGCTTTCGCATAACGCATCGAAACGATTCCTATATCCATTTCTTTGAGAATTAATTGTTTTTACTTGCGGCCAGCACTTCATCCAGCATCCGGTCTATCATCTCCATCTGCTCATGTTTCTCGTCCAGATTCTTGCGGATAATTTTCTCGGCTATATCTACGGACAAGACTGCCACCTGGCGGCGAATATCGCGGATGGCCTCTTCCTTCTCTTGCTGTATCTGCTTTTTAACTTCGTCCAGCTCCTTCTGCGCGGCGGCTTCCGCCTGCTTGCGTGCTTCGACGATAATCTTGTCACGCTCATGCATCGCCTCCCGCAGAATACGTCCTTGTTCTTTGTTGGCAGCAGCAATCAACGCTTCACTCTCCTCTTTCAGTTTGGAGAGCTGGGCATTTGCTTCGCGTGCCACTTCCAAAGACTGGTCGATGTAGGTCTTGCGACCTTCCACCATCTTGGTGATAACGGGAAAACCGTACTTGGCAAGCACCACAAACACCACACCGAATGAAAGGAGCATCCAGAACAGCAGACCACTATCGGGTAATAACAATGACATAATTTTATTTACTATTTGACAATTTACGATTTACAATTTGGCTGCGCGGTGATGCTGCACGGACAAATTGTAAATCGTAAATGGTAGATTGTACATTATAAAAAGAATACCAATAAACACACAACTACTGCCAACAAAGCAACACCTTCAATCAAGGCAGCGGCAATAATCATGTTCATACGGATATCTCCGGATGCTTCCGGCTGGCGGGCAATGGCCTCCATAGCAGAACCGCCGATTTTACCAATACCTACACCAGCACCAATAACAGCCAAACCAGCACCAATGGCTGCACCCAGTTTACTAACTCCCACACCTGCCGCAGCAGCTTGCAATAATACAGATAGTAACATAACTTTCAGTTTTTAAATGGTTATTTTTATTAATATTTATATTCCCAATAATCGTATCACTTCACCGCCTTCTCCTTATGCTCTTCCTGCGCCAGACCGATGAACACGGCTGACAGCATGGTGAACACATATGCCTGGATAAAGGCAACCAACAACTCAAGTGCATTCATAAAGATATTGAACAACACCGATGCCACGGTCAGCGTTCCGTTCAAAGCAGGTCCCATACTGGCCGAGATGAATATCAGGCAGGTAAGCACCAGCATTGCCATGTGCCCTGCCAGCATATTGGCAAAAAGACGTATCATCAAAGCAAACGGTTTGGTGAAAATACCGAAGAACTCGATAAACGGCATCATGGGGACCGGTACCTTCAGCCACCAGGGCACATCCGGCCAAAAGATATCTTTCCAATAAGTCTTGGTTCCAAAGATATTCACGGCCAAGAAAGTACAGATGGCCAATACCATCGTAATGGCTATATTTCCCGTCACGTTGGCCCCTCCGGGAAAGAAAGGAATCAGCCCCATAATGTTGTTGATGAAAATAAAGAAGAAGGCCGTCAGCAAGTAAGGTGCGAATTTACGGTACTTCGGACCGACACAGCTCTTTATAATATCATCGTTCACCATCATGATAAACATCTCCATAAACCCGATGAAACCACCGGGAGCGGCACTTCCCTGCGGGTGCTTGCGATACCAGTGCGCCACACTCAAAATGATGAGAAGCAGCAATGCGCTGTTGATGAGCAAAGCCAGTGTCACCTTCGTGATGGAGATGTCCAACGGGCGTATTTCGTTTCCGGTGGCATCATACTCCACCAGCTTGCCTTCGTACTTGCTTCCTGCGGGAGCGATGGAAAAGCCTTCATAACTTCCACCGTTCTCCTCTAGACGTGAGGATAGAAAGGCATGCCATCCGGTGGTAGAGCTATGCACAATTACCGGCAAGGGAATCGTAACGTGAGTTTCGCCCCACGTCGTGATGTGCCATTCGTAAGAATCGCCGATATGCCCGAAGACAATCTCCTTCACGTCCACCGTATTCTCGGCCCGCACCGTGGCGGGTAGCAACATGCCCAGTGCCAGCAGAACTACAGTCAGTATGTTACGCAATCTTTTCATTGTTACTTTTCTTTTTCAGTTTCCGATTCGCCTCAAAAGTGAAGAAGAACCAGGAATCATAAATCAAATATATCAGATAGTTGGCTATAAACGTCAACAAAAACGCCCTGGCTTCCTCACGTACTGCAACGCAATAAACCAGCATCACAATCATGGAGACCAGCATTCTCATCACACGCATCAGCAGATAAATCTGCAACATTCGTCCTGGCATCCGGTGACGGCAGCTTTCGGTCATATTAATCATGAATACTCCGAAAACAAAGAAGAAAAGCGGAATCAGCGGATAACCGCCGAAATAGTGATGCGGATTTATCGAAAATACGCCCAACCGCCTACAATTCCTATCAATACCGTCAAGAGCGCTGTATGCAATAAGTAGTTTCTCTTAGTAATAGTCACGCCAACAAC
>ENA-OQJB01000571-OQJB01000571.1-human-gut-metagenome-genome-assembly--contig:-NODE-571-length-17074-cov-3.639051_pt1 | contig 17074 bp, 13 predicted proteins | sample MGYA00242599_ERZ504765 | MGnify/ENA primary metagenome ERZ504765 (study PRJEB26092, sample SAMD00036354) | human gut metagenome | host: Homo sapiens | study: EMG produced TPA metagenomics assembly of...
GAAGCTGGGACTGTATTACTCGTTGTGGGACAGGAAAGTCAATGCGGATGTTGACAATGTGGAGTCGGACAGGAAGTACAATACATACATGTTGAAAGCAATTGGACGAACTGATGGACATCACGGAAAAATATACTAAAATAGTGGAGTTCTGGTTTGATGGAAGTTGGGTGAAACCCGGTTATCGCTGGCCGGTAGAAGGCATATACAGAACCATCAAAAGCCGTGAGCCGCAATGCCAGATCGGAATTAACTGGACGATAGGCGAGGATGCGGATCCCCATAATCCGAATGCGCCGGAGAAATCATATAAAATTATTCCGGAGGAACAGAAGGAAGGGGATCCTATCCGTTATTTTCCCAGTGACTTCCGCTTGGGCGATCCGCTTCTGCCCGCAAGTCTGATAAGAGAGCTTGACTTCAAGAAAAACCGGATGGAGCTGGTGGCCCTGCACGCTACAGGTTTCGGAAGGCCCAGCCAGGCGGCATGGACGGAAATCTTTGCGGATGGCCAGTCTCTGCGAATAGCCCGTTGGCCGAATGACTCTACGGTTATGATTGGAAAAATACAGGAACTAAGGAAGGGAAAGAGGCTCCTTTCCCTGTATTCGGATATCAGGAAGAGCGCCCTTCGAGTTGGAAATCGGTAGAGAATATGTGGATAAGCGGATACTTTGCGCACGGTTATGCCGATGACATGATTTGTGTGGAAAGCATCGACACGATACATAAAATGATTCATACAGGGTAGCATACGGTATATGGATTTACTGACCAGGTGCGCCTTGGCGTCAATGGTTTGCCTTGAACCTGCTGGAGGAACTGGATGGGCCGGGCGAATACGTGATTGATGCCGGGAGAGGGAAGATGTATGTATATCCGCTTGCCGGAAAGATGGAAAATTGGAGTGTTTCTTATTGGAAGGGCCCTTGCTGGCTATAGAGCATTGCAAAGATGTGAAGGTACAAGGCATCACTTTCGAGTATGGCAGGCATATCGGTGTCTATATGGAGAATACCCATCGTGCTTTAATTAAGAAATTGCATTATACGCAATATGGGCGGAGTGGGCGTATCCATCGGAAAGGGAACGTTGAAGGCTGGTAACCAAAGAGGGCACGAGTCGGGAGGCAATCCAGCTTCGCGTGTCGTGGGTGATTTGATGGGAACGGTTTATCAGAACATCCTGTTCAACCGCGAAGGAGGAACGGAAAACGGAGTCGTGGATTGTCATATTTATAATGTAGGTGCCGGAGGTATCAGTCTGGGAGGAGGAGACAGAGCCTCATTGACCCCTGCCGGAAACTATGTGGAGAATTGCCGGATACATGATTATAACCGGATTGAGAAATCCTATCGTCCCGGAATATGGATGGATGGTGTGGGTAACCGCATCTCTAAATGTGACATCTATGATGCGCCCAGCATGGCTATCCTGTTTCATGGAAATAACCATGTGATAGAACTGTGTGACATAACGAATGTGTGTTCTGAAGTCGATGATCAGGGAGCTGTTTATTATAGTCGTGATCCTTCGGAGCAGGGAAATGTTATCCGTTATTGTTATTTTCATGAATTGAGTCCGCGCCATCGTGTAACGGCTACTTATCATGATGACGGAGCTTGCGGAGCGGAAGTTTATGGTAATATTTATCACAAAGCAGGGTCTTTGCCGGTACTAATCGTGGGGACATAATAATCATTACCGGCATAATATATTTATAGATTCTCCTGTTGCCATTCATATAGATGCGCGTATGCAGGGCTGGGGCAAATTCATGATAGAGAAAGGTGCGATAATTGATCAGCGTTTGCAAACAGTCAATTATAAAATCCTCCTTACAGTACGGCCTATCCTTTGCTCGCTGCATATTGGGACAATGACACTTCTTATCCAAAAGGCAATGTGATAGAAGGAAACTTGTTTTATAAGATAGGAAATGTGGTGCGCGGACAGAGCGAATGGCTGGAATTGTATAACAATTGGGCTACCGGTTCGGATCCAGGGTTTGTGGATGCTGCTGATCCGTTGAAGGGATTTAAGGATGATGCGCTCATTTATCAACGGATCAATGGATTCCCCCGGCTTCCATTTGAGAAAATCGGATGCGATTTATCCAAATGAAAGAGTGTGATGATAAACTTTCAAACCTTATAAAAAAATATTTTATTTCTTTAGGAACATTCCTTTCCCGATTGCCATATAAATAGAGAGTACCTTTGTTTGGCGACAAAGGATCAACTTATTTTTAAACTTTAAGTCATTACCATTAATGGAACATCAAAACAAATTGATTTATGGCGGACTATTGGCGATATCCGCTCTGACCGGCTGTATGGAGCCGGTAACAGAAAAACCTTTGAATATTGTCTATATTATGACGGACGATCATACAGCTCAAATGATGAGTTGCTATGACAAACGTTATATGGATACACCCAATTTGGATCGGATAGCCAATGAGGGGGTACGTTTTACAAACAGTTTTGTCGCAAACTCTCTGAGTGGCCCTAGTCGTGCTTGTATGCTTACGGGCAAACATAGTTGTGAGAATAAATTTTATGATAACTCTACCTGCGTATTTGATTCATCGCAGCAAACTTTTCCGAAACTATTGCAGAAAGCGGGTTATCAGACTGCATTAATTGGGAAATGGCATTTGGAAAGTTTGCCGACAGGCTTTACTTATTGGGAAATAGTTCCCGGACAAGGTGATTATTATAATCCGGATTTCATCACACAAACCAATGATACCATTCAGAGACATGGGTACATCACTAATCTGATTACCGATGATGCCATAGACTGGATGGAAAATAAGCGCGATAAAGAAAAACCTTTCTGTCTGCTTATTCATCATAAGGCTATTCATCGTAATTGGATGGCGGATACCTGTAATCTGGCCTTATACGAAGATAAAGAATTTACTTTACCCGATAATTTCTTTGACGATTATGAGGGCCGTTCCGCAGCTGCGGCTCAGGAGATGAGTATTGTGAAAGATATGGATATGATATATGATCTGAAAATGCTCCGCCCTGACAAGGAATCCCGTTTGAAATCATTGTATGAAAGCTTTATCGGACGTATGGACGAAAGACAGCGTGCCGCGTGGGATGCATTCTACGGTCCTGTGATCGATGATTTTTATCAGAAGAATCCGCAAGGAAAGGATTTGGCTAATTGGAAATTCCAACGTTATATGCGCGACTATATGAAAACAGTCAAATCACTGGATGATAATGTAGGACGTGTGCTCAATTATCTGGAAGAAAACGGGTTGCTGGATAATACATTAGTCGTCTATACATCAGACCAAGGATTTTATATGGGAGAGCACGGATGGTTTGACAAGCGTTTCATGTATGAGGAATCCATGCGTACTCCGTTGATAATGCGTTTGCCGAAAGGATTTGACAGGAAAGGTGATATAACTGAAATGGTACAGAATATAGACTATGCACCTACTTTCCTGGAACTGGCAGGTGTAAAAGTACCCGAAGATATTCAAGGCGAGTCTTTGTTACCTTTATTGAAAGGAAAGAAGCCTGCGGGCTGGCGTAAATCATTATATTATCATTTTTATGAATATCCTGCCGAACACATGGTGAAACGTCACTATGGAGTACGTACAGACCGTTATAAATTGATTCACTTCTACAATGACATTGATGCATGGGAACTTTATGACTTGGAAAAAGATCCTGCCGAGATGCACAATGTAATCAATGATCCTGCTTATAGTGAAGTATTGGCTGATATGCAGGTGGAGTTGAAGAAATTGCAAATCCAATATAACGATACAGACTTTGTAAAATAAAGACAATGAATAAGACATTCTTATTAAGTGTCATACTGGGAGTTTTATGCTTTCCGGTAAAGGCACAGACCTTGCCTGTACCTACACCGGTACAATTGCAATGGCAGCAGATGGAAACAACGGCATTTGTTCATTTTAGCGTGAATACTTATACGGATATGGAGTGGGGATATGGCAACGAGTCCCCTGCCATCTTTAATCCGACTAAGTTAGACTGTCGTCAATGGATACGGACTTGTAAAGAAGCGGGACTGAAAGGAGTGATCCTTACTGCCAAGCATCATGACGGGTTTTGTTTGTGGCCGTCGGCTTATACGGAATACAGTGTGAAGAATTCTCCATGGAAGAACGGAAAAGGCGATTTGGTACGCGAATTTGTGAATGCTTGCCATGAGTATGGGATGAAAGTGGGATTATACCTTTCTCCTTGGGATTGTAACCATCCTGATTATGGAAAACCGGAATACATCACTTACTTCCGCAATCAGTTGCGCGAATTGCTGACTAATTATGGGGAATTGTATGAGTTTTGGTTTGACGGCGCCAACGGGGGACGTGGTTATTATAGTACGGATTCCTTACATACCCGAAAGATTACCGCAGATTACTATCCATGGGAATCTTTGACAGAAATGGTATATGAATTGCAACCCAACTGTGTGGTGCATGGTGGAAGTGCACAGAACATCCGCTGGGTAGGCAATGAGGAAGGGTACGCTTTGGAAGAGCATTGGAGTACAGTGAGAAAGCCGGAATTCTATGATAAGGGGATACCAAATGGTAAACAGTGGATGCGCGGACATGCGGATGGTACGTTATGGATTCCTTCAGAAACTGATGTATCCATCCGTCCCGGTTGGTATTATCATGCTTCGGAAGACCATAAACTGAAATCATTGTCCCAATTGACTGACATTTATTATGAGAGTGTGGGACGTAACAGTTTGTTATTGCTTAATCTGACCCCCAATCAAGAAGGATTGATTCCTGAGCAGGATTCCTTGCGTTTGGTAGAATGGTATCGGCGATATACCTCTGAACTAAAGAAGAATCTCGTTAATCAGAAAATGAAAGTAACGGGCAAGAACCGTAAGAAGTTGAAATATACTTTGGATGGTAATCGAGGTACATATTGGGAAGCTGATACAAAAACGCCTGTACTGGAAGTGGATTTTGGAAAAGAATTAACTTTCAACCGTTTGTTATTGCAAGAGTTTATTGAGAAAGGGCAAAGAGTAAAGCAGTTTGTTGTAGAATATTTTGATAATGGGAATTGGCAGAAATTGGATGAACAGACTACTATCGGTTATAAACGGATTCTGCGTTTTCCCGAAGTCACTGCTTCACGTCTGCGAATACGGATAACAGATGCATGGGAGGCACCTTGTCTGGCAGAAATACAGGTCTTTAAAGCGGAAACTCCGCTGGATGCTCCTGTGATTACCAGAAATAAGAATGGAGAGGTGAAGTTGGTATGCAGCAATAAGGATGCTTCTATCTATTATACTACAGATGGTAAAGAGCCACAACCTGGTGTAAGCCCTCGTTACCAGTCGCCTGTTCCGGCAGACGGTGATCGGATTATTAAAGCGATAGCAGTGGACGGAAAGAAAAAGTCAACAACTGCTACGCGTACTTTTACCGGCAGTAAGGCTCATTGGAGTACCTTGCCTGATAAAGCCGGTATGCTTGTTTTTGATGAAAACCAGCATACAACTTGGGTTGGAAAAGATGTGCTTGAGGTTGACTTGCAATCAGCAAAGGAAATGACCGGTATAAGCTATCTGCCTGATCAGGCACGATGGGCTAATGGAATTGTTGTAAAATATATGATTGAGATCTCTTTGGATGGAATCCGATGGGAAGAGGCAGCCCGTGGAGAGTTTGCCAATATTCAGAACAATCCTGTAGAACAGCAGGTAATTTTCCGGCAGACGCATAAAGGACGCTACATCCGTTTCCATGCCTTGTCAACAGTGGATGGTCAAAAGAGCATGGGGGTAGCGGAATTAGACATTTTATTTTCTAAAAACTGATAAGTAATGAAAAAGTATAACTATGTAGGATGGTGTATGGCCGGTAGCCTTGGTTTGTCCGCTATGTCCGGACAGGCTGCACAACCGGAAAAAAAGCAACCGCATATCATCTTGATAATGACTGACCAACAACGTTGGGATGCATTGGGATGTGCGGGAAATGAAGCTGTGATTTCTCCAAATGTGGATCGCTTGGCAGCCGATGGGCATTTGTTTTGTAATGCCTATACGGCTGCTCCAAGCAGTACTCCGGCACGTGCGGGTATGCTGACGGGTATGTCTCCCTGGCATCATGGCTTGTTAGGATATGGACAGGTGGCGGAGCATTATCCTTATGAAATGCCGCAGATGTTGAAAGACTTGGGCTATCATACATTGGGAATAGGAAAGATGCATTGGCATCCGCAGAATGTGTTGCATGGATTCGAAGTGACTATTCTGGATGAAAGCGGACGTGTGGAGTCTCCTTATTTTATGAGTGATTATCGTAAATGGTTCAATACGCAGGCTTTCGGCCTGAATCCCGACAGTACAGGGGTGGAGTGGAATGCCCACGGAGCGAAAGCGTATGCTTTGCCCGAGCGCTTGCATCCTACCGTATGGACAGGAGACAGGGCAGTGGAGGCGATAAAAGGTTATTCTTCTGAACGGCCTTTGTTTTTGAAAGTGTCTTTTGCCCGTCCGCATAGTCCGTATGATCCTCCCCGGCGAATAGTGGATAAGTATGAGGGCAGAAAAATACCCGCTCCCGTTGTAGGTGACTGGTGTAAAGATCTGGCAATAGATACTCATCCCGAAAAAAATCCTGAAGCGGCTGTAGGAAACTATGGAGTGGAATATGCCCGGAATTCCCGTAAGTATTATTACGCTTCGGTTACTTTTATTGATGAGCAGGTAGGGCGCATTGTGGATGAACTGAAAAAGAAAGGAATGTATGACAATGCGCTGATATGCTTTGTTGCCGATCATGGCGATATGTTGGGAGATCATCATTTGTGGCGTAAAACGTATGCTTATGAAGGTTCGGCAGCTATTCCTTTTATTATAAAGTTACCCGAAAACATGAAAAGTAGCCTGAAACCCGGTGAAAAAATAGAGGCTCCGGTGGAGTTACGCGACTTGCTTCCTACTTTTCTGGCATTGAACGGCTGCCGGATTCCGGAAGAAATAGACGGTCTGTCTTTACTTCCTTTATTGGAAAAAGGGAAAGCTCCCTGGCGTGAATATATTGATATAGAACATTCCACCGCTTATTGGGCGGATAATTATTGGTGTGCTTTGACGGATGGGAAAATAAAGTATATCTGGTTTTTCCGTACAGGTGAGGAACAATTGTTCGATTTGTCAAAAGACCCATACGAATTGCATGATTTGTCAAAAGCCAAGGCTTCCGGAAAGACATTGGAAAAGATGCGGAAAGCGATGGCCGGACATTTGCAGGAAAGAGGGGAAGAGTGGGTGAAAGACGGCAAGTTGGTCATCCGCAATAAAAATCTTTTATATAGTCCGAATTATCCAAACAAATAAAAAATAAACCATGAAAGAAATTAATTCTAAACCTTTTCATTTTTAGTGTTGTTATTCGGCACTTTGCAGGCATCGGTTTCCATTATCCCGATGCCGCAAAAGTGCATCGAAAAAAGAGGCAATTTTACGGTAAATGACAAAACTGTAATTACGTTGTCAGTAGATAACGAGGAGATGCGCAATGCCGTATCTTTCTGGAATGATTTGTTTGATACGGCTGCCGGGTTCTCATTGGAGGTCTCTTCCACTCCCCGTTCTTCCAATGTGATTCGTTGCCGGCTTAACACAGCTCTTCCCAATGAGGAATCATACAAGCTGACAGTCTCTTCATCTTCTATCCATATAGATGCCAAAACCCCTAAAGGCATTTTCTATGCTTTTCAAACTTTGCGCCAATTATTACCTTCTGCCATTGAAAGTGACAAGCAGGTGGCGGAAAAAATAAAATGGAACATCCCTTGTGTGGTGATAGAAGATTCGCCTGCATTCTCTTATCGCGGAGTGATGCTTGATGTTTCCCGCCACTTCATTCCTAAGGAAGATGTAAAGCGTCACATCGACTTGCTTGCTTTTCATAAATTGAACATCCTTCATTGGCATCTGACTGATGACCAGGGATGGCGTATCGAAATCAAGAAATATCCCAAACTGACTACCGTCGGAGGTTACCGTAAGAAAACGATTGTGGGATATATGTGGGACAATCCTACTGAATGGAATACCAAACGCTATGGTGGATTTTATACACAGGAAGATATCAAAGAAGTGGTGGCGTATGCCAAGAAGCGTTTTGTGGAAATTATTCCTGAGATAGAAATGCCGGGACATAGCGTGGCGGCACTGACTGCTTATCCTGAATATTCCTGTACCGGAGGACCTTTTGAGGTGGAAGGCCGTTGGGGTGTTTTCAATGACATTTATTGTACTAAGGAATCTACTTTTACCTTTATGCAGGATATTCTGGATGAGGTGGTGGAACTTTTCCCCTCCAGCTATATCCATTTAGGTGGGGATGAGGCCCCTCGTATCCGTTGGAAAAATTGTGTACACTGTCAGGAACGGATGAAGCAGGAACATTTGACAAAAGAGGCTGAATTACAGACTTATTTCATCAATCGAATTGAGAACTATCTGAATACCAAAGGAAAGAAAATTATCGGTTGGGATGAAATCTTGGAAGGAGGTATTCTGCAACGTGCTACCGTGATGTCATGGCGGGGAGAGAAAGGGGGAATTCATGCCGCGAAAGCCGGATATGATGTCATTATGTCTCCTAATATTTATATGTATTTCAATTGTCTTCAGTCTAAAGTCAATGAAAAGAAAATTGGAAATCCCAATCGGGTGATTACTTTGGAAAAAGTTTATAATTATCATCCGGTTCCCGAAGTCCTGAGTGCGGATGAGGCCAAACATATTAAAGGAGTACAGGCCAATTTGTGGACGGAGTATATGTCTGCGCTCGATGAGATGGAGTATATGCTTTATCCGCGTGTGGCAGCTTTGTCCGAGGTGGCGTGGAGCAAAAAGGAAAATAAGGATTATGGAAGATTCTGTACCCGTTTGGAGAGCATCCGACGGCATTATGATGTGTTAGGAGTAAATTATTGTAAGAAAATCAGTAATGAATGATCTGTTTGTGATGAATATGAAAAGAAAAATACTATTTGTTTGTCTCGCCTTCCTTGCTTTGTTGCAAGGGTGGGCGCAACATACCTGGCAGGCCGGTCCGGTCAATTTAGAACTTATTCAACGGGGCAATTCGGAGTTCCCTTCCGGTTTCTCCGCTTTCTCATTGAAAAATCGTTTTATTTGGTGTGGTTCGGCTATTCAGGCAGAGGAAGATGGAAAGTATTATTTATTTTATTCCGCTATGAAATCAGGACCGAAGTACCCTAGATTTATAGATGCTTGGTTGCTAGGTTCGATGATTGGAGTAGCTGTATCATACTCTCCTTATGGGGGATATAAGGATATAGGTATTGTCTATAACAAAGATGGATATCGTCCGGACAGCTGTTCATGGGATGCACAGTCGGTTCACAATCCGCATATCAAAAGATATAACGGAAAATACTATTTGTATTATTGTGCTACGGTGGATCCGGGTGGAAATGCTCATGTAAAGGGAAAACTAAGCAGAAGAGACAGGCTCCAGCAAAATCAAAAGTTGGGGGTATTGTGCTTTAATTCCATAAAAGAATTACTGGAAGGTAAATTTTCATGTAATGAGCAACCTTTACTTGCTCCACGTACACGGGTGAAGCCTGATAATGTACTGGAACCCTCACCTGAAGGAACCGTAACCAAGCCTGATAATCTCATTTTAGTCAATCCGGCAGTGGTATATCATCCTTTGAAAAAGAAATATTATCTTTACTTTAAAGGGAATGTCTATGATCCTACTTGGCGTGGTGTGCATGGAGTGGCCATAGCCGATGCCCCCGAAGGCCCTTTTATTGTGCAGGATGACTATGTATTTGAGTTTGAAACAGGGGATAACCAGAAATTGAATGCGGAAGACCCGTTTGTATGGTATCACCGGAAAGACAATTGTTTCTATGCTGTTTTTAAAGATTTCACGGGAGGATTTACAAAAGGTAAGCCGGGATTGGCCATCATGTATGCTGAAGATGGTATACATTGGAAACTTCCTGAACATTCTTTGTTTATGAATAAAGAAATAATTCTAAAGAATGGAGAGCGGCTAGAGGTAGATCGGTTGGAACGTCCTCAGCTGTTATTGGATGAAAATGATGAACCGATTGTGCTTTATTCAGCTTGTTCCATTACTCCATTGAATATGAAACAGGATGGGAGCTCGTTCAATATCCAGATTCCAATTCTTCGAAATAAGTAAGAAGGATATGGTATAAAAGCAGTCCGGCATATGGATGAATATCTGTGCCGGACTGCTTTTTTATATTGTAACGGAAGAAATGGAACTTTTGATAAACCTTTCGGACACACGCTTGTTTATGATAAGTTCATGTTTTTGACATGAGTAACATAAATCTATTGCAAAGACTAATGAAAGAAAATAGACCTCCTTTTTTGCCATTTTCGCAATCTTGCTTTAACTATTTTAAAGTAAGGGGCTTTATTGGATTTTCGGAACTGTGTATCAGAACATTTCATCCTGATTCACAAAGATATATATGTCCCTATTTGTCCGATGCGCATATTTTGGAGTTCCGGCTTCCGGCGGCGACTATAGAGTGTGTTATCAATAAACAAGGTATATGCATTGAGGCTATCATGTTTACCGATTAGTAAGTGGTTTTGGTTTAATCTTCCTTTTTCATTTCTTAATAATTAAGCCAAAGTTTGAATGAAGAAAGTTTTTCTTCACTGATGGTGATTTGGACTTTGTAAGGAGGAAGGACACTGATTACTATCTTGCCATTAAAATAAGGTTCGGCACGGTCTATGGAAGCAATGCTGATAATAATCTAACGGTTGGCGCGAAAGAACTGTTCGGAGGCTAACTGCTCCATTTGTTTATTCAGAGACAGGTTGATTATGTGTTCTTGTCCTTTTTGGGTGACGGCAAAGGTTATTTTGTTTTCAGAATAGAAATAGGCAATGTCCGTTACTTGAAGAGACCAGAAAAGGCCGGCTCCATAAAAAATCATCTTCTATAATGATTGCGTTTAGTTTATTCATATGCTAAAGGTACTTTTATGGTAAACAAATTGTTTGCTTTGGTGACTTATCATTGCTTTCGGCAGCACAGGAAGAAAGTAGTGCGGCAAGGCTTAATAATGGCATGGAATGTACGTTAATCTTCATGTTTTGTCTTTTAAGTTTGCGACAAAAGTAAAGATGGAAGGGAGAGCAGCTGGGAAAGAAAATGCTGAAGCCGGAAAAAGAAGATCGAAAAAAGGGAAAATGCATCCTGAATAATTTTATCAATGAAGTAAAAAAAGATTTATTCAGGCAACTTTTTATACAGAATAGCTGTTTTTATCAGTAAGATGATTAATTATAAACTCTAAAAAACAAAGCGTATGTATTTTATTTGGTACATTATTATCGGAATTATTGCTGGTTTTGTTGCCGGTAAGTTGATGAGGGAGGGGGGTTCGGTCTCTTTATTAATTTATTGGTTGGTATTGTTGGCGGTGTTCTGGGCGGCTGGGTATTCAGTTTGTTTGGTATTGCAGCAACAGGTATTATGGGCAGTCTTGTAACCTCTATTGTGGGAGCTATATTTTTGTTGTGGATTGTTTCTTTGCTCAAGAGGTCTGATATTTCCTGAATTGGTAGTAAAAAGGAACCGTCCTGACGACACGCTTGTCGGGGACGGTTCCTAAACCAAACAAATCAAAAAATATAAGTATATTAACTAATTGCTTCCACCTCCTAAAGCGCGGTAAAGCATGATATGCAGTTTACAAGATTCCACATTCAGAGCGATACGTTCCAATTCACAATCCAGGAAACGTTCATCGGCCGACAGTACATCCAGATAGCCTGCGAATCCTACTTTAAACATTTCATTTGCATTATAAATAGATCGATGATGGATACGGCTTTCTTCTTCTTTCAACTCTTTGCGCTGGTGCATTTGGGATGATGCAGTAATGAGGTTTAATACTTCTTCATAGGCTTTTAATACCGTTTCGTGATATCCTAACAAAGCGATGCGTTGCTGGCTTTTCGCATCATTCCATAATGCACGTATAGTATTTTGTTTGAATATAGGTGCTGTGATACCTGCGCCGAGATTGTAAACCAGGGATGCAGGAGCTGTGAACCATTTATCCAGATCAAATGCGTTAAAACCTCCGTTTCCTCCAATCACGATGGATGGGAAGAAAGCTTTTCGTGCTGCAGATACGTCGGATTTACTAGCTAATAATTCCAGTTCGGCAGCCTTTATATCCGGGCGATATTGCAAAAGTTGTGACGGGATCCCTGCATCTGTGGGAAACTCATAACTACATGCTGTTTCAAATGACACTCGTTTCACTTTGAAAGGCAGTCGTCCTAATAAGGTGGCGATGGCACGTTCCTTTTCACTTATTTGCTGTTCGTTTGCAAGCAGCATTTCTTCCAATTTAAGGCGTCGTGACCGGAATTGGTCTACAGAAAGTCGGGTTACTTCACCTTCTTTCATCAGTTCATTGGTTAAATTATAAGCATCTCTGGCTGTTAGGATGGCTTCGCGTAGCACATACCGCTGTTTGTCCAGTCCTATTAATTCAAAATAGTGTGTACCTACTTCTGATATCAATAAAGTACGTGCCAGACGCATAGCTTCTACAGACTGCATCCAGCGGGATACGGCCGATCGTTTTTTATCGGTTAGCTTACCCCATATGTCAGCTTCCCATTGAAAATTAAGTCCTAGATTGAAATTCCGATAGGGATCTGGAATATGTTTGTCTTTTTCTAAATCGGGAGTGTTGGTGGTGCTGTTACCAACTCCGTCCATAGTGTACTCGCCAAAACGTTGTACTCCACCATCAATGCCTAATGAAAGATCGGGCAGCAGCGCTCCTTTTCCTACTCGAACTTGTGAACGGGCAACGGATATCCGTTCTATAGTTTGAAGGAATGTGTGATTATTATTTAACGCTTCGGCTATATAACTTTGCAATAACGTATCTGGAAAAAATGTTTTCCATGACAAGGAAGAGATAGTGGTGCTGTCCGTTTCCCTATCCATATAGAACTCGGGTAACTCTATCTTTTCTGTCGGAGTAAGGGAAGGGGCTTTGCAACTTACCATAATCAGACAGAAAGCCCCCATTATTAAACCTGTTTTGTTTATATTGTTATTTTTCATCTTCTTCATCATAGCTGACTTTATTACGGTTAAGATGTGCAGACCAACTCTCGAAAATAAGGTAAAGTCCAGGTACAAGGAAGATTCCTACAAATGTACCGATAAACATACCTCCGGCGGCGGCTGTTCCGATGGAACGGTTGCCCAAAGCACCGGCTCCGCTTGCCATTACCAACGGAATGAGTCCGCATATAAATGCAAAGGAGGTCATCAGGATGGGACGCAGACGGCTTACGGAACCTCTAACGGCAGCATCAAAAATGCTCATTCCCTGCTTGCGGTACTGATTGGCCATTTCCACAATAAGAATGGCATTTTTACCTAGCAGACCAATCAGCATCACTAAAGCTACTTGGGCATAAATATTATTCTCCAAGCCTGCCAGTTGCAGGAAAAAATAAGAACCGAAGATACCTGCCGGCAATGAAAGTATGACGGGGAAAGGCAGTAATAAACTCTCGTATTGTGCTGCCAGCAACAAATAAACAAATAGCAGGCAGATACCGAAAATAAAAACAGTTTGTCCACCCGAGTCTTTTTCTTCACGAGTAACCCCTGACCATTCTATATCATAACCGCGAGGTAATGTTCCTTTGGCAATTTGTTCCACAGCTTCGATAACCTCTCCTGAACTGACTCCTTCGGCAGGTTCACCTGTAATCAGGGCCAGGTAAACATATTGTAGCGTGTAATCTGGTTAGGACCGAATATACGGTCCATCGTACATTAAAGTTAGAGTAGGGTACCATATTTCCGTCCTTGTTCTTGGCATAGAACTTATACAGATCTTCAGGATTCATACGATACTCTGGAGAAGCCTGTAACATCACCTTATACATTTGTCCGAAACGAATAAAGTTGGATGAGTAGAAACTGCCGATATAGGATTGGAGTGTTTCCATGGATTCATTTAAATTTACTCCTAATTTAGCTGCTTTAGCAATATCCACTTTCAGCAGATATTGTGGAAAATTAGGATTGAATCCTGAGGTTGCTCCCACAATGCGCGGATCTTCATTCAGCTTTTCTACTAATGTATTGGCAACATCGGCGAATTCTGCAAAGCTGCCTGCTGTTTTATCTTGTAAACGAAGTTCGAAGCCGCTGGCATTACCGAATCCCGGAACTGTAGGAGGCAGGAAGAACTGAATATCCGCATCTTTGATATGTGAGGTACGGTCTTTGTATATCTCTATAAGTTCGGCTGCTGTTTGATCGCGTTCACTCCACGGGGTGAGATTAATCATACCCATACCGAAATTGGCGCCTTCCGTTTCAGTCATCAAACTATAACCTGCTAATGTGGAGATGCTTTCAATTTCTTTGAAAGGAAGCAGTGCAGCTTGTACAGCGTTCAAGGCTTTTTCGCTACGTTCCAATGTTGCTCCCGGAGGCGCATCTACATTAACATAAATCATACCTTGGTCTTCATTGGGAATAAAGCCTGAAGGAAGTACTTGACTCATGCCGAAAGTGGCAAGGAAGAAAATAATCAGTGTGGCATAAGTGATTATTTTCCGGCTCAAATACTTGTGTAATCCGATATTGTATTTCTTTTCAAAGCGGTCGTACCGACGGTTGAAGAAAATAAAGAAACGACGTAGCCATCCTGCTTTTTTCTTCTTTTTTCCATCAGCGGGTTTCAGTAACAAAGCACATAGGGCAGGCGAGAGAGTCAATGCGTTTACTCCTGAGATAACAATGGCTACCGCCAGTGTCAATGAGAATTGCCGATAGAAAATACCTACTGTTCCCTGCATGAAGCCCACCGGAATAAAGACTGCCGACATGACTAGCGTGATGGCGATAATGGCTCCACCGATTTCATTAATAGCTGCTACAGATGCTTTATAAGGAGAGAGTTTCTCATGATGCATCTTTACATGGACAGCCTCCACGACGACTATTGCGTTGTCTACTACAATACCTATTGCAAGCACAAGGGCGAATAAGGTCAACATATTTATGGAAAAGCCCAGCATCTCCATAAAGAAAAATGTACCGACCAATGAAACTGGTACGGCGATAGCAGGAATTAAGGTGGAACGGAAGTCTTGTAAAAATATATATACCACAATAAATACCAGTATGAATGCTTCGAGCAGTGTCTTCAGCACTGATTGTATGGAGGCGTCAAGAAAGCGTGATACGTCATAGGAGATATTGTAATCCATGCCAGGCGCAAAACTGCTTTCCTTGATTTCTGCCATTTTTGTTTTAATATTTTGGATGACTTCCCTTGCATTGGAACCGGGGCGTTGTTTGATCATAATAGATGCCGATGGTCTTCCGTCGGTCATAGAAGTCATGTTATAATCTTCAGAATCGAATTCGATAGTGGCAACGTCTTTCAGACGTAGCAGTGAACCATCGGGAAGAGCTTTCAATACGATCTCTCCATATTCTTCTGCTGTGCTGAACTTTCCGGTATATTGTAGTACATATTGCAGTTGTTGGGGTAATTTGTCTGAACTGATACCTGTCTTGCCGGGTGCTGCTTCTATATTTTGATTACGGATGGCTTCAGTTACATCTTGAGGTACCATGTTGTAGGCGGCCAGCCGGTTAGGATTCAACCATACACGCATGGCATAATCACGGCTACCCATGATTTCTACCAAGCCTACACCGTCAATACGTTTTAATTCGCGCAAAATATTGATATCGGCAAAGTTATAAACAAACTTTTCGGTATGTGCACTGTCCGTACTCATGATGTTCAAGTACATCAACATACTGTTTACTTCTTTTTCTGTAATAACTCCGGCACGGATTACCTCTTCAGGCAATTCGTCTAGCACGGTAGTCACGCGGTTCTGTACATTTACGGCAGCTACGTCTGGATCGGTTCCCACTTTAAAATAGATAGTAGTGAGGGACATACCGTCGTTGGTACAAACAGTGGTCATGTAGGTCATGCCGGGTACTCCGTTGATGGCACGCTCTAACGGGGTGGCGACTGTTTTAGACATCACATCGGCACTAGCCCCAGTGTATCGGGCGGTTACCGTTACAGATGGGGGTACGATATCGGGAAATTGAGTGATGGGCAGTGTCAAGATAGACAGCACGCCCAAGCAGACGATAATGACGGAGATTACTCCTGAAAGTATCGGTCTTTTTATAAATAGCTTAAACATAAACTGTCCGTTTTATTTTACGATAGGTTGTTTTAATTCAACTTCTTTTCTGATTGCTTCCATATCAATGGTATCGGTCTTGATGGTAATGCCGTCTTTCATCATTTGCACTCCCTCGTATACGATGGCAGTATTAGGAGTGAAATCTTGTGTCACGTAGTAATTATTATAGCGTTCCAGCGGTTGAAAACTGCGTACTTTTACTACACTGGTACTATCAACGGTATACACATAGGTGAAATCTTGAATTTCGAATGTTGATTTCTGGGGAACTAGACAGATGTTGTCCATTTGAGTCATCATACGCACTTTTCCGGTCACTCCATGTTTCAGCAGTCCGTCCGGGTTCGGAAAACGAACACGGAAGGCGATGGAGCCGGTTCCTCGTTCAAAATCACCTTCTACTGTTTCCAACGTGCCTTTGTGGGAGTAGATGGAACCGTCTGGCAAAATCAGTTCCACATTATTTTCTTCGTGTTGTTTTGTCCGCTAAGTTGTTGGCGCTTGTATTCCAGATACTCGCTTTCATTCACTTTATAGTAAGCAAAGATCTCGGAAATATCACTTACGGTAGTCAGTAAGCTTTGCGGATTTACCAGACTTCCCGTCTTATAGGGAATACGGTCTATGTAGCCGTCAAAAAGGGGCAGTGATAGTGGTGTAAGAATAATCCATCTGTGAACGTTGCATTTGTGCTTTTGCCTGTTCCACTTTCATTTGGGCCACTTCTTTTTCTTTATTGGCTTGGTCGAAGTCG
>ENA-OQJB01000575-OQJB01000575.1-human-gut-metagenome-genome-assembly--contig:-NODE-575-length-16994-cov-3.845438_pt1 | contig 16994 bp, 18 predicted proteins | sample MGYA00242599_ERZ504765 | MGnify/ENA primary metagenome ERZ504765 (study PRJEB26092, sample SAMD00036354) | human gut metagenome | host: Homo sapiens | study: EMG produced TPA metagenomics assembly of...
AGTTTTGGTCACCCGGTCCAGTCCCACTGCCGGCGGCCAGGATGCCTGCCAGACCAATGGCAGCCAGACCATTTGTCCCGCCGTTTGTTACGTGCCGTTCCGTTATGTTCTATTCTGTCTGTGGGCGCCCCGCTGCTTTTACATCCGGCGCTTCTTTCTCTTATCTTCCGCTTCATCTTATTATGGTACCTCCGCCTGCCACATAATCCCCGTCGTAGAATACCACGGCCTGCCCGGGAGTCACAGCCCGGACCGGCTCATGGAAACAGCATTCCACCATATCATCCCCGATTTCGCGGATGGTACAGGGGCTTCCTCTGTGGCTGTATCTGATTTTGGCCATGACGTCCATGGGCTTTCCGTGAAGTCCGTCAACTGCCATCCAGTTCAGTTTATCGCAGCGGAGCACATTTGTAAATACATCCTCATTGTCACCGATGACAACTTCATTCGTTTCAGGGCGTATTTCCACCACGAAAACAGGGCGTCCCATGGAAAGGTTCAGCCCCTTTCTCTGGCCCACCGTATAGTGTGTAATGCCCCGATGGCGCCCCAGAACATGGCCGTCCAGGTCCACGAAGTTTCCCGGCGGCAGCTCCCTTCCAGTGTACTCCTCAATAAACGACGCGTAGTCGTGGTCAGGGATAAAGCAAATCTCCTGGCTGTCCGGTTTATGCGCCACCGGCAGCCCCAGGCGCTTTGCCATATCCCGTATCTCCTCCTTGTGGTAGCTTCCCACAGGCATCAGGGTATGGGACAGCTGTTCCTGGGTCAGGTTATAAAGCGCGTATGTCTGGTCCTTTGCGGCTGTAACCGAGGTTTTCAGGGAATAACGCCCTCCCGGCAGCCTGTCTATCTGCGCATAATGGCCTGTGGCAATGTAATCAGCCCCGATGGCCATGCTCCGCCTGAGCAGCGACTCCCATTTCACATGGCGGTTGCAGGCAATACACGGGTTGGGCGTCCTTCCCTCCACGTACTCACCCACAAAATAATCCATCACGTTTTTACGGAACTCTTCCTTAAAATTCATGACATAATAAGGGATACCCAGGTCCATGGCAACCCTTCTGGCGTCATCCACCGCGCTTAAACCGCAGCATCCGCCCTCTGCCTCCTGGGACCCTCAGTATCCTCATCCTGCCAAATCTGCATGGTCACGCCAATCACATCGTAACCCTGTTCCTTTAACAGCCAGGCTGCCACGGAGGAGTCAACTCCTCCTGACATGCCTACTACTACCTTCCTGCTCAATAGTTCTCCTCTTCTTCCTCTTCCTCAATATTATCCTTGGGCTTTTCTAAGCCCTCAATGGTAATACCGTTTTTCTGTGCATAATCCCAGAGGGCCGCATGGATTGCTTCCTCTGCAAGCAGGGAGCAGTGTACTTTTACTAGGCGGAAGTCCGTCCAAGGCTTCCATAACTGCCTTATTTGTAACTTCCATGGCTTCTTCGATGGTTTTTCCCATTACCATCTCTGTTGCCATGCTGCTGGTTGCAACTGCCGCACCACATCCGAATGTTTTGAATTTGCAGTCTTTGATGATATGTGTTTCATCATCGATATCAAGAAAAATCCTCATGATATCACCGCATTTTGCATTTCCCACTGTTCCGACGCCGCTGGCGTTTTCAAGTTCTCCTACGTTTCTCGGATGCTGAAAATGATCCATTACTTTTTCTGTATACATATCAATACTCCTTTTTATTATGCATTCTGTTTTTTGATAAAGTCTTCATATAATGGTGACATACTTCTTAAGTTTGCCACGATCTCTTTGAGTGTATCTACGGTATAATCCAGATCTTCTCTGGTCGTCTCTTCTCCCAGTGTCATGCGCAGAGAACCATGTGCGATTTCGTGCGGCAGTCCGATCGCCAGCAATACATGCGACGGATCCAGAGACCCTGATGTGCAGGCAGAACCACTGGATGCACAGATTCCCTTCATATCCAGCATGATCAAAAGAGATTCTCCCTCGATAAACCGGAAACTGAAGTTTACATTATTCGGAAGCCGGTTCGTGCGGTCTCCGTTTAAGCGGCAGTATGGAATTTCTGTCTCAATCCGCTCGATCAGGTAATCTCTGAGTTTTCGCTCTTTTGCGGTTCTTGTTTCCATTGTCCGCATCGCACGCTCCACAGCTGCCCCCATTCCAACAATACCAGGCACGTTTTCTGTTCCGGCACGGCGCTTTCTCTCCTGTGCACCTCCGTGTACAAAGGATCGGATCTTGACTCCTTTGCGGATATATAAAAATCCGATTCCTTTCGGTCCGTTGAGCTTATGTCCGCTTGCGCTGAGCATATCAATATGACAGGCATCCACATCAATCGGTATCTGGCCAAATGCCTGTACTGCATCTGTATGGAACAAAATCTTGTGTTCCTGTGCAATCTCTCCAATTTCTCGGATCGGCTGGATCGTTCCGATCTCATTATTTGCAAACATCACAGAAATAAGGATCGTATCCGGACGAATTGCTTTTTTCAGTTCATCAAGCTTTACGACACCGTTCTCGTCCACATCTAGATATGTGATCTCAAATCCACGCTGTTTTTCCAGATACTCACATGTATGCAGGATTGCATGGTGCTCGATTTTTGTCGTGATGATATGTTTTCCTTTCTTCTCATACGCTTCGGCAGTCGCTTTCAGTGCCCAGTTGTCAGACTCGGACCCCCCTGCCGTAAAATAGATTTCGTTAGCCTGTGCGCCAAGTGCCTGCGCAATAATCTCTCTTTGTCTGCTCACCACTTCCTTATTTCCGGAAGCAAAACTATACACACTGGATGGATTGCCATAGTGCTCTGTAAAGTACGGAATCATTGCATCTACTACTTCCGGTGCAGTTTTCGTTGTTGCCGCATTGTCTAAATAAATCAGTCTGCTCATGTTCTTTCTCCTTTTGTTTATTTTCTGCAGTCTCTATTGGAAACACACGTCTGGTCGGCCTTGCTCTCCTTGAGATTCTCGCCCACTTCTACGAGTGCTTTTAAATTCATCTCATCTACGGTCTGATTGATACTGTCATTGATTCGCTGCCACACATACTTTGTCACACAGTTATCTGCTGCCTGGCAGCCGCCCTCTAAGAGAAACCCGGAACATTCTACCGGATTGAGATCTCCTTCCAGCGCACGGAGTACCTCCCCCACCGAAACTTCTTCCAGTTCCTTTGCAAGGACATATCCCCCCTGTGCTCCGCGGATGCTCTGGATGATACCTGCCTTTTTTAATTTTGACATCAGCTGCTCCAGATACCGCTCCGAAATTTCCTGTCTTTCCGCAATACTTGTGATCGATACAGGTCCTTCCCCGCCGTGCTGTGCAAGATCAATCAGTGCGCGCAGTCCGTATCTTCCTTTTGTAGATAATTTCACGCTCTCACCTTCTTGCTGATTCGCTTATTTTCCAATCCCTATTGTTTTACTAGGATTTCCTCTTGTAGAATACCATTGCCGTTTTGTTCTGTCAAGGCAAAATACCGAATATGTTATTAAAAACACTTCTTTCCAGGTGAATTTATGTCTGCCAGAAAAACAATTTTACAAGGAACCCTGATCCTGACTGCCGTGGGATTTCTGTGTCGGTTCATGGGATTTTTTTACCGTATCTTTTTAAGCCACACATTCGGAGAAGAAAATGTCGGCCTATACCAGCTTACTTTTCCGGTATTTGCTCTCTGCATCTCATTTACATCCGCAGGATTAGAGACCGCCATTTCCAGAACCGTAGCCAGAAAACAATCCCTCCATCAACCCAGGGAAGCCTCTGAGACACTTTGTCTCGGACTTTTTATTTCATGCCTGCTCTCTGTGATCACGATGATCATCCTGCAAAAAAACGCAGCCGATCTCTCGACTGCGCTGCTCGGCGATCCACGTTGTGAAGAGATCCTGATTCTCTTATCTTACGCTTTGCCGCTTTCTTCTATTCATGGTTGTATCATGGGGTACTGCTATGGTTTAAAACAGACACAGATACCTGCCGTTTCACAGTTGATCGAGCAGACTGCCAGGATCTTATCTGTTTTCTGCCTGTACCGCTTCGCGATACGAAACGGACTTCATGCGGACATTTCCATCGCAGCTGCGGGAATTGCATTCGGAGAACTGTTTTCTACCTTTTATTCTGTCAGAGGACTTCAAAAGAGCCGATCTGATATTTTCCGCCCGGGATTTTCTTTCTCTTCTATAAGACTCCGCTTCCGGGAACTTGTCCCCTTGTCCCTGCCGCTTACTGCCAACCGGGTACTGCTTGGCCTGCTCCAGGGAATTGAAGCTGTTTCGATCCCCGGCTGTCTGAAACTTTATAATCACAGCACTTCCGAAGCATTGAGTACCTATGGCGTTCTGACTGGAATGGCACTTCCCTGTATTCTATTCCCGTCCGCCATCACCAATTCTGTTTCTATCATGCTGATGCCGACAGTTGCCGAGCTTCAGGTCAAAGACCAGGCATCCGGCATCAGAAAACTGCTGCAAAAAGTACTTGGCTCCTGTTTTCTCATGGGATTGTTCTGCTGTCTGTTTTTCCTGTTCTTCGGACAGTTGATCGGTCAATTTTTGTTTGCCAGTGATCTGGCCGGCAATTTTATCATCACACTGGCGTGGATCTGTCCTTTTCTGTATGTAAATGGTTCTCTGCTGAGTGTCCTGAACGGATTTGGCAAAACAACAACCTCTTTTACGATCAACATGGTCGGGCTTGCCATCCGCATCGGAAGTGTGTTTTTCGCAATTCCCGTTTTCGGTATCCAGGGATATTTATGGGGCTTATTGATCAGCCAGCTTGCAGTCAGCATCTGCTGCAGTGTTGTCTTAAAACATCTCATCTCTGCTTAAAGGGTTTTCAAAAATGCGCCGACCAAAACCGGATTTACATACAGTTCTAACACGATACCAACTAAAAGAAGACCTCCGGAAACCAGACTTTTCTGTATATTCCACTGCATACGCGGGTAGCAGTACGCATACCACACCACGATCAGATACGCTGGAATATAACATAAAAACTGGGGGAGCATTCCTGCAATGCACAGGATGCTCCCTTTTACTCCCATCCCGAGAACTGCCATAGAAAACAGAAGTCCGGCAGAAAAGCCCGTCCAAATCAAGAACAGAATAACTGCCGCTTTTCTGAATTTTGTAAAAGCAGATCCCAGCAGTACTAAAAACGGCAAAAGACGGACCTGCAGCAAATACCAGATATACTCTCCCGTCAGAATATCTGCCGCCCGGTATTGTTTCAAAAAATATTCGCTGAAAATCCCTGCCCCCGCTGCAAACTGCTCCGCTTCCAGATTGACATATAAAATTCCCAATAAAAATCCCGGCATAAAAAGAGCCAGTAGCTGCCTCTTTACATGAAACATCTTCAATGGTTTTTCTCCTTTTCCTTTCGATATTTCATTATATGCCGGGACTTTTTATTTATTCAGTTTTTCGATACTTCGTCTCATATGCCAGAAGAGCGGCAATGGTCTTGGAATCTTCTATCTCACCGGAAAAAATCTTTTCTTTTAACTCCTCCAGTGTGTATGCCTTTAAATCTATAAACTCATCTTCATCCAGATGCTGTCTGGAGGGAATCAGATCTCTTGCTACAAAAACCTCAATTCGTTCATTGCAAAAAGCCACTGTTGTCCGCAATGTGATCAGCCATTCCAGATTCTCACTGCGAAATCCAGTCTCTTCCTCCAACTCTCTGCCTGCACATACAATTCCCGGCTCATCTGCCGCATCCAGCGCGCCTGCCGGAACCTCCAGTGTATAACGTTCCAGTGCATTTCGATATTGGCGCACCATCAGAATTTTTCCATCTTCTGTTACAGGAACAACCGCTGCAGCCCCTTTATGACTGATAAAATCCCATGTGGCCGTATGAGTGCCGTCTATCTCCATCGTATCCTGATAAAAATCTACGATTGCTCCCTTATACTTTAATTCTCTCTTCAGACGTTTGATCTTTTCGCTCATTACACAATTCTTCCTTTCATCCACGAAAAAGCGGAACTTCCTTTCCCATCTTACGATGTTTCAGAAATTCCGCTTTTCATTTCATATTCAGTTTTCTATTTTGCGTAATCCGTGACGCGTGATTCGCGGATCACATTTACCTTGATCTGACCAGGATACTCTAATTCAAATTCAATCTGATTAGCAATCTCTCTGGCCATAAGTACCATATCATCATCAGTTACCTGATCTGGAACTACCATTACTCGAATCTCTCTACCTGCCTGAATAGCAAAAGATTTGTCAACACCTTTGAACTGGTTTGCAATCTCTTCTAATTGTTTCAATCTGTTTGTATATGTCTCTAATGTCTCTCTTCTTGCACCTGGTCTTGCTGCTGAGATCGTATCTGCAGCCTGTACAACACAGGCGATCAAAGTCTGAGGCTCTACATCGCCATGATGTGCTTCGACTGCATTGATCACAGTCGCTGATTCTTTGTACTTTCTGCAAAGATCCACACCAATCTGAATGTGAGATCCTTCCACATCGTGATCGATCGATTTACCGATGTCGTGCAGAAGTCCGGCTCTTTTCGCCATACGCACATCCAGCCCGATCTCTCCTGCCAGAAGTCCTGACAACTGAGCAACCTCGATGGAATGCTTCAGCGCATTCTGTCCGTAGCTTGTTCTGAATTTCATACGTCCAAGCAGACGCAGCAATTCCGGATGGATACCCGGTACACCAACCTCGATGGCTGCTGCCTCTCCTTCTTCGCGAATCATAGAATCTACTTCTTTCTGTGCTTTTTCCACCATCTCTTCAATTCTTGCCGGATGGATACGTCCATCCACGATCAAGCGTTCAAGAGCAATACGGGCAACTTCTCTTCGGATCGGATCAAATCCGGATAACACAACTGCCTCCGGTGTATCATCAATGATAAGCTCTACACCTGTCAGAGTCTCAAGAGTTCTGATGTTTCGTCCCTCTCGTCCGATGATCCTACCTTTCATCTCATCACTTGGAAGCTGCACGACTGAAATCGTAGTCTCCGCTACATGGTCAGCTGCACATCTCTGAATCGCATTGACAACATACTCTTTTGCTTTCTTGTCTGCGTTCTCTTTTGCCTGAGACTCCAGCTCCCTGACCATCTTTGCTGTTTCATGTTTCACATCTTCTTCAACAGTTTTCAACAGATATTCTTTTGCCTGCTCGGAGGTAAGACCTGAGATTCTTTCCAGTTCCTGCACTCGTTTCTGACTGAGTTCTTCCACTTTGGCTTCACGCTGTCTTAAATGTTCCTCTTTTGCTGTAAATTTTGCTTCACGCTGCTCAATAGCTTCGGAACGTTTGTCTACTGCTTCTTCTTTTGCCAGCACACGCTTTTCATAGCGCTGCAGTTCCGACCTTCTTTCTTTCGTCTCTTTTTCAAGATCATTCTTCGTCCGGATGGACTCTTCCTTCACTTCCAAAAGAGCTTCCTTTTTTGTCGTTTCAGCAGTTTTCACGGCATCGTCAATGATTTCTCTTGCTTTCGCTTCCGCATTTCCAATCTTGGATTCCGCATTGTTCTTCAGATTGGTAATGGTCAGATAGCGAGTTACGACACCGACTATCAACGCGAGGGCCGCCGCAATAATTACACATAAAATTACCGGCACAGGAGCACCTCCTTATTTAATTTCATTGTACATGTTTATGTATCTGCATACATAAATACAACACTTAAATTTTATACTGTTTTACCAACCCTGTCAAGCATTCTCATCATAATTTTGTATCACTTGACGGATGTCTTCATATCGGAATCCTTTTCGTGCCAGATGACCGTATAATTTTTGCATCTGCTCCGGTGTAGCCGTCCTTAGATCCACACGCTTTTTCTCGATAATCTTAAGGATTGCCTCAGTCTCATCCTGTCCGTCAAAGCACTCTTCTACGACCTGCTGCGCAATTTCCCTTGATACACCTTTCTGGCAGAGCTGATATAAAATCTCTCGTCTGCTCTTGGATGCCTTTCTGCTCTGTACAAAATTTTCCGCATACCGCGCGTCATCCAGATATCCGAAAGACTTCACATAAGAAATCGCTGCCTCCACTGCTTCCGGCGGGTACAATCCCTGACGCAGCTTCTCCCGCAGTGCCGATTCGCTGCGGTCCATATCCTCCAGAAGATGCATGGCACGAAGCTTTGCTTCTTTTACAGATCACCTTCTGCAGAATCTCCTGTACAGTATCCTCCTCCAAAGAGTCCCCTCAACAATCCGGTAATGCGACAGTTCGCCCTTGTATAACACAAAGGCGAACTCCTCATCTAAATACACTTTATATTTGATCTTGGTCAGCATCTCTACTTTCGTGACGACCATTTTTTATTCTTCTCCCTCGATCGACAGTTCCATCTGTTCTTCTTTTGGAGTCAGCTTCAGATCACTCTCTTTTACCTCTTCCTCTCCTTCGATCAAATGATAGTGCTGGCGTACTTTTCTGTCCAGCTCCTCCATCACCTCCGGATGACTGGTCAGATATGCTTTTGCATTTTCACGTCCCTGTCCGATCTTCTCTCCTTCATATGCATACCACGCACCACTCTTCTTGACAAGATCAATACCAACTGCCAGATCCAGAACATCTCCTTCTTTGGAGATTCCTTTTCCAAACATGATATCGAACTCTGCCTCTTTAAACGGAGGCGCAATCTTATTCTTCACGATCTTGATGCGGGTTCTGTTGCCGACCATCTCTCCGCTCTGCTTCAGCGTCTCGATCCTGCGGACATCCATACGGACAGAAGCGTAGAACTTCAATGCGCGTCCACCTGTCGTTGTCTCTGGATTTCCAAACATTACGCCTACCTTTTCACGGAGCTGGTTGATAAAGATAACCACACAGTTGGATTTGCTGATGACCGGTGTCAGCTTACGCAGTGCCTGCGACATCAGTCTCGCCTGCAGGCCGACATGGCTGTCTCCCATATCTCCTTCAATCTCCTGCTTTGGCACCAGGGCCGCAACAGAGTCAATCACAATAATATCCACTGCTCCGGAGCGCACCATCGTCTCAGCAATCTCCAGAGCCTGATCTCCGCTGTCGGGCTGTGAAATATATAATTCATCAATATCTACTCCGATCTTCTTCGCATAAACAGGATCCAGCGCATGCTCTGCATCAATAAATCCTGCAATCCCGCCTCTCTTTTGTACTTCTGCGATCATGTGGAGTGTCACTGTCGTCTTACCACTGGACTCCGGACCATAAACCTCAATCACACGTCCCTTTGGAACACCGCCAAGTCCCAGTGCCAGATCGAGACTCAGACACCCTGTAGGAACCGTCTCTACAGCAACATGACTGCCCTCTCCCAGCTTCATCACAGTACCTTTTCCAAAATCCTTCTCTAACTTTGCAATCGCCGCATCCAGCGCTTTTTTCTTTTCATCACTTGCCATACCGAATCTTCTCCTTTTTACCCGAACAGTTGTTCGCTTCTGTTTATTATACTATTATATGCTCCTTGAATTGTCAAGTAATTTTTTCCATCCTACTCCGTCCCCCTCCTTTCGTTACTGTTTTTCTACAGAAAACAGAGATGATAAAACCATAGAATATCCTCTTTTTATCCATCACAGGGGAAACTCTCTTGAACAGACCTGGAAGAACTCCTTGAACGTCTGGGTTATAACCGAGTATGATACAGCACAGGCGGCTGCATGATAAAGTTCTGTTTTCTATAACTTACAGAACTATCTTATCATGCGGCCGCCCGGGATGCAATCTATTTATTTTAATTCCTGATGAAGAATTTCTCCATTGCTCTCAATCACTTTCTGGTACCAGTAGAACGATTTTTTCTTATACCGGTTCAAAGTTCCTGTTCCATCATCATTGCGGTCAACATAAATATATCCGTACCGCTTTCTCAACTCTGCTGTAGAAGCACTTACCAGATCAATACATCCCCATGATGTATATCCCATGATTTCAACTCCGTCCTCTATTGCTTCTTCAACCTGTAACAGATGTTCTTTCAAATAGGCAATCCGGTAATCATCCTCCACTGTCAGTTTTCCATCTTTTCCTTCTACCAGTTCATCAACCGCACCAAGACCGTTTTCCACGATAAAAAGAGGCTTCTGATAACGGTCATACATCTCATTGAGTGCATATCGAAGACCTTTTGGATCGATCTGCCATCCCCATTCTGAAGCTTCCAGATATGGATTCATAACACCACCCATCAGATTTCCCCGTCCTGCTTCTCCCTGATCCGGATCTGCAGAAGCACAGATACTCATATAGTAACTGAATGAAATAAAATCTACGGTATGCTTCAAAATTTCCTCATCTTCCGGGGCAAACTGCACCTGAATCTTATGTTCTTTAAAATAGCGCTTCATATAGCCCGGATACCGACCTCTTACATGTACATCCAGGAAAAAATCATTCATATGCCGTCTTTCCATCACTTCTATCATGTCATCCGGATGCGGTGTCAAAGGATAAATCGGAATATTAAGTACCATACATCCAATCTTTGCCTCCGGCATCATATCATGAGCAATTTTAGTTGCCAGTGCACTTGCCACCAGTTCATGATGAACTGCCTGATACAGATCCTGGCGCGATTAACTTTTCTTTTTCCGTATAAATCCCGCCGCTCAAAAACGGTTCATGCAAAACCGAATTAATTTCATTAAATGTCAGCCAGTATTTCACTTTCTCTTTATATCTGCCAAAAATCGTTCTGACATTATTTTTCATAGAAACCGATCATTTTCCGGTTTACCCATCCATCATATTCTTTCGATAAATGCAATGGTGTCTCATAGTGAGAAATCGTAACCAACGGCTCTATTCCATATTTGTGGCATTCGTCAAATACCGCATCATAAAACGCAAGCCCTTTTTCATTTGGCTGCTCTTCATCTCCCATTGGAAAAATGCGGCTCCAGGCAATTGACAGCCGAAAAACCTTAAACCCCATCTCTGCAAACAATTTAATGTCTTCTTTATATCGGTGGTAAAAATCTATTGCCACCAGCTTCATGTTATCTTCTGTCGGAACCTCTGTTCTTGGTCCCACAATTCCTTTTGGTGTCACATCCTGGATATCTAGCCCTTTTCCATCTTCCAGATATGCACCCTCACATTGATTGGCTGCTGTTGCGCCTCCCCACAAAAAATTTTTCGGAAACATTATTCTTCCACTCTCCCTTCTTTTAATACACCATAATGATACAAGGCTCCAATTAAATTTGCATCATTGTAAAACTTACAGTTTGTTATCTCAGGTTTCGGAACATACGGTGTAATTTTACGAATCGGATGATGTTCCATTAATTCATTCATGCTTCTGTTCAAATATTCCAGCAGCAGCGGCTGTTTACTGATTCCTCCGCCAATTGCCACCACATCCAAATCCAGTATCACATTTAAATTATAAATTTGAACTGCCAGCGTATCTGTAAATTCTTTCAGTGCTTTCAATACCGCTTCTTCTCCCTTGTTTGCACGATCAAAGATCTGAATCCCATCCAATTTTTCCGGATCTTCTCCTGTATAAAAAGCTGCTTTTTGGGCAAGGGTCTCTGCGCCGTTTGCCATGCCCCAGTATCCTTTCGCTTCCTCTGATCGTTTCTGATCTGTCAATATATAACTGTATTCACCGGCTGTAAAATGCCCTCCCCTGTACAATTTGTGGTCTATGATTATCCCACCGCCCACACCAGTACCCAGCACTACAACCGCTCCGTTTCTGCAGTCCTTCAGACTACCTTTCCATTTTTCTGCAAGTGCCGCACACTTTCCGTCATTTTCAATCGTCACCGGAAGTTTATATCTTTGTTCCAGTAATTGCACGACCGGAACTTCACTAAAATATGCCAACATTCCTCCGGTCACACAGTAGCCTTTCCGGCTGTCCAACATTCCCGGCATACTGACAGCAATTCCTTCTATTTGTTTCTGATACTTTTCTACAACAACATCCAGTCTCTGCAAAAAGTCTTCCAGCGTATGATCCACATATCCCGGCGTCGGAAATTTGCCTCTTTCCAATATCTTGGCACTTTCATTCATAAGCGCATATTTTACAGCTGTACCGCCTGCATCAATCACCAGATATTTCTTCATCTTACCCTCACCCTTACTATCCAAAATTGATCGCCAGTTTTGCAAAAAAGTCTTCTAACGTCAATCTGACTTCCGCTGTTTTATAAAGCCTGATCTTTCGATAATCCTGCCCGTGAATATAGGTCATGTCATCAGCCACTCTCGGTGCCGGTATCATCTCATAGCTTACTTTTTCCAGTTCCTCCATAAGAACTGCCACAGTCGCCTGATCTCCCAGCCCCCATACTTCTCCATGAGGCCATGCCATATTGTAAACTGCCGCCTTATGATTAAATTCTTCTAACTGCTCAAACAAATATTTGCCTACTTTTCCACATGGATGCACTTTCAACTGCAATTCTGCCAGTGAAACACCAAACTGTTTATATACATCCATTGGAATTTGCCATAGTTCCGCTTTTGAAGCAAAAATTACATTTGCCGCATGAATATCCATCATCAGATTAAATTCAAATCCTCCATTCGGATAGGCGGCTCCTCCGATCCAGATAATCGTAATCCTTTCTGCAATTTCCGGACAGATCAGCAAAGCAGATGCCACATCCGTAACAGCTCCCTGACAAGCAATATACAATGGTCTTTCATCCACTTTCAAAGCTTCTTCGATAATAAATCTGGCGCCCTCTGATTCTACCGGAGTCTGCTCGTCTTCCATTCCCTTTGAAGCGCCCAGAGCTACCGGATATTCTCCTTCTATCCCCATCAGCTCCATCATCCTGATTACTTCATCATAGCTTGCTTTTGCAGTATTCTCCTCTCCGTATTCCTGGGGATTTTTACAAAAATGTCCCGCTACGATTCCCCGCACATCAAACTTGGGAGTCATCAGATGGTGTGCAAGCGCAAACTGATCATCCGCCTCATTTTTACAATCCGTATGAACAATCACTCTTATTTTTTATTTCCGGTACTTGATATGCATACTTCCACATACTCTTCTCCTCCTTATCTTTTCCGCTTTCAAAACAGATTTTCTATCCTTTATTCTGCAGTTTGTTCTGCCAGTTTTTTTCTCCGCTCTTTCAATTCACGTTCCATCTGGTCGTACTGTTTATCCAGATCATAGAAATACATCACAACAATACTTACGATATTTGCAATAATCGGAAGAATAACAAATGCAAATAAAATTGCCATATTCGCTTTTGATGACTGCACTGCCACCGTTCCGTCATAAGCTCCCCATGCAAGCAAACCTGCTACAATCGCACTCGCACATGCACTGGAAACTTTATTGGAAAATCCATTGACTGCCATCTGTGTTCCTGCAAGATTCCTTCCGCTCTGCCATTCTCCATAATCTGCCACATCTGCCAGCATAGAAAAATACATGTTGGAACGAAATCCCATTCCGAATCCCATCAGTCCCACTCCCAGGAATACAATCGCCACATTGCTGCCGCCTATCCAGATGATCAAAGACCCCAAAATCTGAATCAAAGTTCCCACAATCGAAATATTTCTTTTACTGTATTTTGCATTGAGACGTGCTGCAATCAACATTGAAAAAATCGGAACAATCGTTGTGATCGTCACTGCCACAGAAGTCATCATCTCATTTCTCACAATATACTTGAAGTAATATGCAATCGCTGCAAACATGCCAAGATATCCCAAAAATAAAAAGAACGTATAGGTAATCATTAACATATATGGTTTGTTTTTTATCAGGTATCCAATATCTTTGATAATACTTGTTTTTTGATTTGTTCTTGGCGGCAAATTGATTTCACGAATACTTGCCACACAGATCAGCATGATCAAAAACACCATGATTCCAAACACAATATTTGTATTTCTATATCCCAGCGCCTGATTTCCATGTCCCAGTTTTTCAATCAGCCACAATGCCATAGATGCAGATGTCAAAGATCCAAGATTCGAGAAAATTGTTCTTGTAGTGGCAATTTTAGTACGTTCCGTGGCATCTGCACTCAAAGTCGGCAAAATGGACCCCATCGGAATATTTACCAGCGTATATCCAAAAGAAAAAATAATATATGTAATATACGCCCATGCCAGTTTTCCACCTGTTGAAAAATCAGGTGTCGTAAATACCAGTACCATTCCAACCGCAAGTACCGGAGCCCCTGCCAGCATCCAAGGTCGGTTTCGTCCCATTTTAGTGTTGGTCCGATCAACCAGCGCCCCAACCATATAATCCGTAAATGCATCAATAAATTTTGTAATCAAAAACATAAACGCAGCGCTTGCCGCTGGTATTCCTGCCACATCGGTATAAAAAATAAGCAGATATGTGTTTACCATTAAATATGCCAGATTGCAGGCATAATCTGAAATTCCAAACCCTATTCTCTGACGCCAGATAAATTTTTTGCTGTTTGTTCCTATTCCTTTCATCATCACTATATTTCAATCCTTTCCTCTGTACTTTCCTAGATGACCGGCCGGTTCATTTGATGATGCTATCATATCTGCTTTCGTCTTTTTTCTATATCATATTTCTGCTTTATTTATTATATTTCCATCATTTTTATTAAATTTCTTCTCTTGAAACAAATTCCGGACTTTTATAGTAATCCCTGTACTGCTTCGGCGTCATATTCTTATGCACCTTAAATACCTTTCCAAAGTGGCTCTGAGAGGAAAAGCACAGATACTCGCTGATCTCTGTTAAAGATGCTTCTGAATATTTCAATAGATTTTCAGCTCTTTCAATCCGCATGTGCATACTATATTCCTGAATACTCTCCCCTGTTTCTTTTTTAAATATTCTGGATAAGTGGCTTTCACTGATCCCCAATGCCTTCGCAATATCCGATATATAAATCTTCTGGTGATAGTATTTCCGTATATATTCCTTACACTGCTCCGTATATCTGGAGTTTGCTCTTTTCGCTCTTTCTTCTACAACCAATTTTGCAAAATCATACAAACTCCTTTTCCTATATTCAAAAATTTCTGTCATTCTTTTGCACTGGTCTATCTTATTGATATAAAGATCACTGAGCTTATACGCTTTGGCAGGAACTGCCCCACCTTCGATTGCTGCTCTTGTTGCCAACGTAATCGAACAAATCCCCAGATTTCTTTCGTTTCGAATCTCATTTTCCGAGAGCTTTCCCGCAGTACTTGCCAATAATTCTACTGCCCCTACTACCTCCTCCAGATTTCCCTCACGAATATAATCCATCGTTTTTACTTCTTCCTGATAAGTATGATGATATATATCCTCTATATCTATTCTTACATCCGCTTCAAGTCCAATCTCCTGTTTCTCGATCAGACCATTCGCATCCAAAATTTCTTCATCTTCGTATTTCTCCTCAATTTTTATATAAGATAAAAGCTCCAATAAAGCTAACAGATTCTGCAGTTTTAGTTTGGGCGGACACTGTTCATTTTCTATCTGATAAGCTTTACAGTATCGGTGTATCTCTACATAAGACATATCCTCAATACAGATTGGTCCCAGCAGAAGCATCTTCGTCATTTTTTCTCTCATCCCACAAAAAATCACTTTATTCTCATCCTGATAAATCACCGGTGTTTTCTGGTTCATGATCCGATTTTTCAGAAGTTCGCGAAGTTCTTCTGATAATATCAGTGGATTGCTTTGCTCTGCTAATACCCCATAACAACTGATTTCATCCGTTTCACAATCCCATTCAAAAATTTTTATATTTGTCATAATACTGATCTTCGTATATAAATACTCCATTTTCTTATCCTCTCAATAGGAGAGAGGAAGAATAAATTTCCTGCCCCTCTCATTGAACCGTACGTACGGGTCTCGTATACGGCTCTACAACTTATATTCCTACTTTAACTATAGCAATCCAAGCAATTACTGCACATAATTACACGAACGAAACCACCCTAAACAATGATATCATATCACAATCTGAAGTTTCGGATGTCATTCTGACTCAGGGCTGATTTCCCGCATTCCCTTTTCCAGACGGTAAACAATACTTGTATTGACCGAAAAGCATTCTGCGATTTCCTTTGCATTGTATGTCTTATCCCGGCTTCGATGAGTAATTTACGTGCTCGTATAACATAATAATCACCTTTTAACTTTATCATAAACCCGTTGTCAAGTGTATGCAGTATTATTTTGGTTTGCTATAGTTTACCAGGACCAAAGAGTACTTTGGCAGGCATATAAAAATTGAAATTATACATGACAGCTTAAAATCTGTATGGTAAAATATGATTATAAATAAATCGAGATTTTACCAGAATAAAAGAAAGGTTAGTGAAAACATATGAATAAAGAAATGAAAGGGAAAAGGATTATTTTGCGTGAACAAAGAGAAGAAGATGCGCCATTTTTTGCCTATTGGTTCAATCAGCCGCAAGTCATGTTTCAATGCGGCTTTGAGAAGCCTACCGATGAAGAAGAGGTAAAAACTTGTATTAATGTGGACCATAAATCGGAAAACTCGGTTTGGTTCACGATTACAGACCTCGACGGCAATATAATAGGTGAGACTGGTCTGCTCCGGATGTTTCCTGCATGGCACCAAACCGATCTTACGATTATCATTCCCGATCCAAAGATGCAGCATAAAGGATACGGGACAGAAGCAATTCGTATCATGCTTGATATGGCCTTCAATAGGTATGAAATGCATCGTGTCTCAATCGGAGTCGTAGGATTGAATACAGATGCACTGGAATTCTACAAAAAAATCGGATTCAAGCAGGAAGGTATTCTGGAAGAGGCATATTACTACAACAATGAATACAGCGATTTTATTATGATGCGAATTCTCAGTCACGAATGGAAATAATGGACAAATTCTTTAGGTTAGAATCGATGATGGGGTAAACGAAAAAGCAGTTTTGACATTTCAGTGAACTGCCCCTTCGTTTACTCCATTTTCGATTTGACCTAATTGAACAAAGTGAGCGTCCGAGTAGA
>ENA-OQJB01000576-OQJB01000576.1-human-gut-metagenome-genome-assembly--contig:-NODE-576-length-16993-cov-4.283470_pt1 | contig 16993 bp, 10 predicted proteins | sample MGYA00242599_ERZ504765 | MGnify/ENA primary metagenome ERZ504765 (study PRJEB26092, sample SAMD00036354) | human gut metagenome | host: Homo sapiens | study: EMG produced TPA metagenomics assembly of...
TTTGATTTGCATTTCAACTATTTATTTTTTTAATCAGAATGGAAGTGTTAATTTAGACTTCCAGGCTATTGCTGAAGAAATGGATAGCCAATCTGTTGAGGAAGTGACTCTTATTACTTCCAAGGAACAGCTTAATTTGGATGAAGATGTTTTCATTAAGTATTCGAAAGAGGGGAAAGTTGCTGTCAATTCACAAGTGATAAAAGAGAAAGAAGAGAAAACCAAAGAGGAACAAGAATATAATCAGTTGCTTGTCCCTGCGGGGAAAAGGGCTAGAGTAGAATTGTCTGATGGGACTCGGCTGGTCGTTAACTCCCAGTCAAAAGTGATTTATCCTCGTTGTTTTAAAGGAGACATTCGTAAAATCTATGCCCAAGGAGAAGTTTTCCTGGAAGTTGCGCATGATAAGAAACATCCTTTTATAGTGGAGTCTGATGATTTTAAACTGCAAGTGTTAGGAACGAAGTTCAATATCTCGAATTATAAAGGAGGAACAACTAATATTGTATTGGTGGAAGGTGCGGTAGAAGTTACTGATAAGAATGAAAAGAAAGCACGTTTGAATCCTAATGATCTGTTGAATATAGCAAATGGTACAATTGCTTATCAAAAGCAAGTTGATGTAGCAGAGTATATTAGTTGGGTAGAGGGGATTATGTTATTGAATGGTAATGATTTGTCGCAGATCATTCAAAGACTAAGCATCTACTATGGTATATCTATTCAATGTGATCCAATTATTGGTAAAGAAAAAGTGTATGGGAAATTAGATTTGAAAGATGATATAGACGAGGTGATTGAATGTATTCAGCAAACCCTGTCATTCACGATCGAAAAAAGTGATACTAGTATATATTTAAATAAATAATTTTTTTAATTAATCTTTTAATATGTTTGCCTATGAAGAACAGACTGCCATTATGACAAAAAAAATCGGATAAATATTGCCGTATTTACCCGATAGTAATTCCCTAGTTAAATCAATAAATCCAAAATTGTTAACCTAAAAAGAAATTTTTATGGTAAAGAAAACTATTTTTTTACACTTAAAGAAAAGACTTAAGCTTTTTTGCATTATAAACGTCTTTTTTATGATTCCATTCTCTTCATTCGGTACTAATTCTATTAGTTGGAATTCCGAAGAAGATTTATTCTCAGTACAGTATGAGAATGTTACAGTTAAAGATATTTTAGATTATATCGAAAAACATAGTAAGTATATTTTTATTTACTCTGCTAATGTTCAGAAAAATCTGAATAACAAAGTCTCCATTTCAGTTTCCAATAAGAAAATAGATGCTGTATTAAAAGAGTTGTTCTCAGAGACAGGACTGAATTATAAGATGTCGGGAAGACAAATTACTATTTCGGTGCCAGAAGCTCCTAAAGTACAGCAAACTATACAACAAAAGGGTATTAAGGTAACAGGTAACGTTTCAGATGAAAAAGGTGAGCCTTTGATTGGTGTAACAATCATTTTGAAAAATGATTCCACAGTGCATGCATTGACAGACATGAATGGTAATTATAGTATTATTGTTCCTGAAAGAAAATCTGTGCTTTCTTTCCGTTATATTGGTTTTATTCCTAAAGAAGAGGTTGTTAATAACCGAAAGGTTGTTAATGTACAAATGGTAGAAGATGTTGGTCAATTAGATGAGGTTGTAGTGGTTGCCTATGGCGCACAAAAGAAAGAGTCTGTTGTTGGTTCTATCACAACGATTGAACCTGCAAAGTTAAAGGTTTCTACTACTCGTTCAATAAGTAATAATCTGGCTGGTACAGTTGCCGGTGTATTAGCTGTGCAACGTTCTGGTGAACCGGGATATGATAATTCTTCTTTCTGGATTCGTGGTATTAGTACATTCCAGGATGCCGGACAAAACCCATTGGTTTTGATTGATGGTATAGAACGCGATTTGAATAATATTGATCCTGAAGAGATAGAATCTTTTTCTGTGTTGAAAGATGCTGCTGCAAGTGCTGTTTATGGAGTGCGGGGAGCTAATGGTGTTATTTTAATTAATACAAAACGCGGACAAGTTGGTAAACCTCGTGTGACTGTAAAGGCTGAATTTGCAGCTACACAGCCTGTTAAACTTCCCGAGTATTTGGGTGCGGCAGATTATATGCAGGTTTTGGATGATATCTTGATGGATACAGGACAACAGCCTAAATATACAGATCGTATTGCAAAAACTCGTGCAGGTTATGATCCTGATTTATATCCGGACGTGAATTGGATGGATGCAATTGCAAATGATTATGCTTCGAATCAGCGTGTAACAGTAGATATCTCTGGTGGTACAGAGACATTACGTTATTCTTTTGTTGCTGCTGCGTATAATGAACGTGGTATTTTGAAACGTGATAAAAGCTATGATTGGGATCCTACTATTAAATTGCAACGTTATAACGTTCGTTCTAATGTGGATTTGAAATTAAGTCCTACTACGCAATTACGTTTTAATATTGGTGGATATTTGCAAGATAGAAATTCTACAACGAAAGATATATCCCAAATTTTCCAGAAAGCGTTCGTTGCCGTACCTCATGCTTTCCCTGCACAGTATTCCAGTGGACAGATACCGACAACAGAGGAGCCAAACGTTTGGGCATGGGCTACTCAAAGTGGATATAAAAGAAGAAGTGACAGTAAGATTGAAACACTGTTTTCTGTAGAACAAGATTTGAAATTCTTACTTCCTGGATTAAAAGTAAAAGGAACATTCTCCTTTGACAGGTTTTCTTCGGGTACTGTTTCTCGTGGAAAGACGCCAGATTACTATGTGCCTGCTACCGGACGTGATGATGAAGGTAATTTGATTATAGCATCAAAATCCAATGGTACTAATTTCCTGGATTACTCAAAAAGCGGTGAATATGGAAATAAGAGCGTATATATGGAAGCTACTTTGTCTTATGACCGCACATTCGCTGAGAAACATTCCGTCGCTGCAATGTTATTGTTTAATCGTCGTAATTATGATGATGGAAGCAAGTTGCCTTACCGTAATCAGGGATTGGCAGGACGTGCATCTTATACCTATTCGGGTAAGTATGTAGGTGAATTTAATTTTGGCTATAATGGTTCTGAAAATTTTGCCAAAGGCAAGCGTTATGGCTTTTTCCCTTCAGGAGCAATTGGCTGGATTGTATCAGAAGAGGCATTTATGCAACCATTGCGTAAGGTCATATCTAAATTGAAATTGCGTGCGTCCTATGGTCAGGTAGGTAATGCTAATTTAGGTGGACGTCGTTTTGCATACCTTTCTACAATTACCGATGATTATGCTACATTAGACATGTATAAATGGGGATTGGATAGCAGTTATGGTTTGACTGGTATGGCGGAAGGTGAGTTTGCCGTACAAGATTTGACGTGGGAAATTGTAAATAAGATGAATTTGGGGGTTGAGCTAGGCTTCCTGAATGGTATGATTGATTTACAATTAGATTATTTCGATGAACGTCGTAAAGATATATTTATGCCACGTGAATCTGTTCCAATGACAGCTGGATTTATGAAGCAACCTTGGAAGAATTTTGGGAAAGTAACTAATCAGGGTGTAGAGGTTACTTTAAATGTTAATAAACAGTTTGGCAAAGACTTATTTGTCAGCTTAATGGGAACATTTACCTATGCTCATAATGAAATAACAGAAAAGGATGAACCTAGTGCAGTAGTTGGTACTAACCGTGCTGAAACAGGACATCCGGTAGGACAATTAACTGGCTATATAGCAGAAGGTTTGTTTACAGCAGACGACTTTGAAGACGTAAGTACAGGTAAACTGAAAGAAGGAATTCCGACTCAAAGTTTTGTAGGTAAATTACGTCCGGGGGATATCAGATACAGGGATGTCAATGGTGATGGTAAAGTGGACGTATTTGATAAATCTCCAATCGGAGGAACAAAAGATCCGGAGATAGTATATGGCTTTGGAGTGAATATGAAATATAAGAATTTAGATTTTGGAGCTCTCTTTCAAGGAATAGGCCGTAGTTGGAATATATTAGGAGCAAGCATTATTCCGGGTGCCAATAGAGGAGTGACAGGCAATATGTTTACTAATGCAAATGATCGTTGGACTGTAGACAACCCAAGTCAGAACGTATTTTATCCGCGTTTGGATGACGGTATAAATAGTAATAATAATCAACCATCTACATGGTGGCTGCGGAATATGAGTTTTTTACGTTTAAAAAACATTGAACTTGGTTATTCCTTACCAAAGAATTTGTGGAGAAATACTACAGTTATATCAGGCATTCGTCTTTTCGTGAGAGGAACAAATCTTTTAACATTCTCAAAATTTGATTTGTGGGATCCGGAAGTCGAAAATACTACAGGGGCTGCGTACCCAATTATGAAATCGTTATCTGCAGGTTTTGAAATTAAATTCTAATAATAGCGCATATGAAAAATAGCATATTAAAATTTATAGTACTAAGTATTATTACGACATTTACTTTTTCTTCTTGTTCTGATTATCTGGATAAGCAACCGGATGACCAGTTGGACTTAGAATCAGTATTTGAGAATAAAAAGAATATGGAACGTTGGCTGGCATATATTTATCGTGGTCTGCCTGAATATTATACTTATGATGGTCCCGATGCCATAGCTGATGAACTGATTCCTTCAGTTGGTTGGGAAGCGCAAGGATTTAAAGCCATTCAATATCAAAAAGGTAACTGGACAGCAGACAATCCCGGGGTAATTGCTTATTGGAATACTTATCCCAAATATATTCGTTCTGCTTATTTGTTTATAAAACATGCTCACCCATTGGAGGCTGTACCGGCTGAAGAAGTAGACTTTATGAAAGCTGAATGCCGTTTCTTTATAGCTTATTATAATTCTATGATGGCTATAGCTTATGGTTCAGTTCCTATTATTCGCGAGGCTAGTGAAAGTACTTCGGCTGATGATCTGATGTTGAAACAAGAGCCGTTTTATAATGTAATTGATTGGGCAGATCAAGAAATGCTGGAAGCTTCAAAACAATTGCCTGCCACTCAAACTGAAGATAAGAAATATGGCCGTGTGACTTCTGTTGGATGTTTGGCAATGCGTGCTCGTATGTTATTATTTGCTGCTAGTGACTTGGTGAATGGTAATCCTGCATTGGCGAATATAAAAAACATTGATGGAACTCCTATCTTTAATTCTGCACATGATCCGGAACGATGGAAAAGAGCAGTAGATGCTTGTAAACTGGTTATCGATGAGGCGGAAGCCGCTGGCTATCATTTGCATTATGAATATTTGGATAACGGTGATATTGATCCTTTTCTTTCTTATCAGAATGCAGTGATGAAGAGATGGAACGAAGCTAACAGAGAATTACTGTTTGTTCGCACAATGGATTCCGGTGGATGGTATGATAAAAACTGTATTCCACGTGGTTTGGGTATTAATGGAGTGGGAGCGATCGGAATAACTCAATCTTTGGTTGATGCTTTTTTCATGAGAAACGGTCAAAGGCCTATTATAGGTTATAATTCGGATGGTTCTCCTAAAGTTAACCCTGATGCAAATTATTCAGAGACAGGCTTTAGTACGCAAAAAGAGACTTATTCTACAAAGTGGCAGTATGGGTCTTCAGAAGGAGATCGTAATAAAGATGAAAATGTAGTTGTAGATGCCAATACCTATAAAATGTATTGTGACCGCGAACCTCGTTTTTATATTTCAGTACTGCATAACGAACAATGGCATATTGGTGGTAAGAGAAATACAGATTTCTATATGGATGGTAAAGACGGTGGTCCTTCTCATGACGCTCCGTGGAGCGGCTATCTGGTACGTAAGAGAGTAGACCCATCTGCAAATCCCAAAGAAGGCAGTGGAGATTATAAAAATCGTCATGGTGCACTATGTCGTTTGGCAGAGATCTATTTAAGTTATGCTGAGGCGTTAAATGAATATAGCATTGAGAAGGGGACTTATACTGCTAATCAAAATGAGATTTTGAAATATGTCAATTTGATTCGTGAGCGTGCGGGTATTCCCGAATATAGTGTTTCAGTTGAAGAAGGCAAGATAACAGCCCCATCAGATCCTGTAGAAATGCGCGAGTTAATTCGTCAAGAAAGGCGTGTGGAATTGAATTGTGAATCTGGACTTCGTTTTAATGATCTGCGTCGCTGGAAATTAGCCGAGAAAGTATTGGATGGTGATTTTTATGGCATGAATGCTTATATTAAAGTATCCGATGCGGACTATAGAAATAAATATTATACTCGTACAGTATATCAGACACGTAAGTTTATAAGCTATTGGTGGCCTATTCCACAGGACGATATTGATAAGAATTGGAATTTGGTACAAACTCCTGACTGGACCGTCGGAAACCAATAAATAGTTATAATATTAATATATTGAATATAGATATGAAAAACGGATATATATTTAAGAAGAACCTTTTACGGTTCTTCTTCCTGACACTTGCTTCGTGTTTCATAGTAGCATGCAATGATGATGACGATGCTACTAATTCGCTCGACAATCGTACAAGTTTAGTTCTGACTCCTTCTGATTATGAAATAGAACTCAAGGAAGATACCCCGGATGAGGTTGCATTGACGTTAAACTGGACGGAAGCTGATCCAATAGGCTCTGACTATTATATTTCCTATCTTTATAAAATGGATCTGGAAAATAACAGTTTTGGAACAAACACAATGATAAGGGAGTATATTGATGATGATTTCTCTAAAAGTTATACTCATAAAGAATTGCAGAGTTTATTGGTGTCAAAGTGGAAGCAGCAGCCTGGTGATTTAGTAAAGTTACAAGCCCGTATTATCGGTTCTGTAGAAGGGCCTAAGTTTGTAAAACCGGAAGTTTCTACAGTTACTATAAAAGTAAAGATGTATTCTGAAAAGACTTTTGTAGCAGACCATCTTTATATGTCAGGCACAGCTGTTGATGGTGAAGATATTGAAATCTTGCCAATGGAAAGTCAGCCGAAGCGTTATGTTTCCATTTGTGACTTGAAGGCAGGTAATCTTCACTTCCCGATTGTTTGGAAAGATGAAAATAAGATTAATGCCATCTCACCAGTTGCTGCAGAACAACAGATTACTGATGGAGCAATGGAAGCTAAAATTAAGGGGATAGATAATGCTGGATATTGGGTGATTCCTGAAGATGGGCAGTATCGTGTAGTGGTAGATTTTGAAACACGTACTGTTACTATAGGTTTGGCTAGTAATTTTATAGAAGCTGATAAAATCTATATTGCCGGAACTTGTGTTAGCGCAGATGTAGAGATGACTCGCACGATAGAAGATGAAAAATCAATATGCGTTCCATGCAGAACTGCAACCTGGTACTATTTATTTCCCGATCTTGTTTAATGGACAGAAAGATATGGCTATTGCTCCCGAGGAATCGGGCGATTTTACAGATGGTACAGCAATGAATATCTCGACAATGAGTCCGGAAACAGCTGCGCTTGCTTATCATTGGAATATTAAGACTGCGGGTGTCTATCGTATTGTGATTAACATAAATACTAAAAAGGTTACGATTTACTCCCCCGAAACAGATCCTAAATCAATGGTTGTTTCGTGGACATGGAATAATAATACGGTGACTACCACTATTGAAAGAGTCTTTATTTGGGGACCATACGATGGATGGGCTAAAGATGGCACTGGTGATACAGGATTCACTATGGCTCATTCTATGACACCTAGTTTGGCAAATCCTTATTTGTTTATATACAAAGGAGCGGAGTTACCCAGAAAGAATTCCATTAAAGACAAAGATGGAAATGCACATCCGGGTGGATTGAACTTTAAAGTCGGACCGCAAAGTGCAGGTTGCTATACCTTTGGTTCAACAGCAGATGCCATCAGAGGATCTTATGACGGTTGCCTTGATATTGCAGAGAGTGACTACAATCAGAAACAGACTGTAGTCGGAGGGCAATCTCACAACCGCTATGCCTTCTTTAGTGTACCTGTAGGAGTTAATTACATAGAATTAGATATTAAAGAACTGACAGTATTCTTTGATAAGAGATAATCAAGCAGGATAAAATTAAGAGTGCTATATCAATCTCGTGATTTTTATATGAATAAAGAGAACAATGATATAGCACTCTTTAAAAAACAATTAGTAGTATGGTTATAAGAAAGATTAGTTATTATAGAGTAATTGTGTCTCTTTGTCTGTTTATGTTCCTTTTATCTCCTGTTTTCGGAGACGAGAATTCAGCCGTTTCATTTGATAAGGAACTACCGGAGAATAACATAGTTACGATTCAGCCTGATTCTTTGCGTATTCTTCATAACCCGCTTACAGGATGGGTGCTCTATGCAAGTATGGGAGTGGATGCTGCAGATTTTTGGGCACAGTATGACCATATGTATATTCCTGAACTGGGACACAATGTTAGTGTGACAGATTATGCTCATACGCTTTATATTCGCGCTAGTTGGACAGAGTTTAATCCACAGGAAGATGTATATGGTTGGAAAATTGATTCCAATTTAAGAGCATATATTGAAGGAGCTTATCAGCGGAATATGCGTTTGGCATTTCGTGTTGTAGTTGACAGTCGTGATAAGAGAACAGAATTTACTCCTCAATTTGTAAAAGATGCCGGTGCAAAAGGATTTATGAATAAAGGTAAATGGTCACCTTATTCTGACGATCCTGTTTTTCAGAAGTACTATACTAAATTTGTGAAGGCTCTGGCTAAAGATTTCAACGATCCTTCGAAAGTTGAATTTATAGATGGATTCGGACTTGGGAAATGGGGAGAATATCATACAATGATTTATTCAACAGGTGATGATACTCCAAAGAAAGCAGTTTTCGATTGGGTGACAGATATATATTCTCAAGCTTTTGATAAAGTTCCAGTAGTAATTAACTACCATAGATGGATTGGTGCGGGAAAAGATTGGGTAGATGATGAACATTTTGCTGCTGACAGTGAAGAAATGTTGGAAGAAGCAATCAAGAAAGGATATTCATTGCGTCATGATGCATTTGGCATGACAACCTATTATGGCAGTTGGGAGCGTAGGTTCGCAAAAAAATATCGTAATATCTGCCCCATTATTATGGAAGGTGGCTGGATTGTCAAATCACATAGTTATTGGCAGGATCCTAGAGGATATCGCAAGGATTCACACGAGGACGTAAGACGCGGTGAGTTTGATGACAGCAAAGAGGCACATGTCAATATGATGGATTTCCGTTTTGGCGATACAGAGTCTTGGTTTAAAGATGCTTTTGATTTAGTACGCCGATTCCTTCGGGAAGGCGGGTATAGGCTCTACCCCAGTGAGATCTCTTTACCGTTAGAAGTCTCTAAAAAAACAACTCCGACTATTAAACATTGCTGGAACAATATGGGATGGGGGTACTGTCCTACTAATATTCCGCAATGGAATCAAAAATATAAAGTAGCTTTCGCTTTGCTCGATTCTGAAACGAATGAGGTGCGATATACATTTGTGGATACGAATACAGATTTATCCAAGTGGATAAAAGGAAGTCCCGCTGAATATGTATTTGAGCCGGATATGTCCAAAGTTGAAACGGGTACTTATGTTTGGGCTGTGGGCCTGGTTGACCGGAGTAATAAAGATCTCATAGGGCTGGACATTGCCGCCAAAGGGGATATATTGGATTCGGGCTGGTTAAAATTGTCGAAAAGTAAGCAATAAAAAAATAAGAGCTATAGGTATGAAGATTAATTTTCAAAAATATGTGCAGTTTGAAGAAAAATAAGTTGTGGGCTTTATTTTTCTATGGCTATATCATTAGTCGCTTGTGGCAGTGATAATGATGAAGAAGGAGGTGGTAATGGTGATGATGGTTTGGTAGAAGATACTTCTATTCCTGGAAACAGCATTGTCATGGTAAAGCAGAATCGAAATATCATTTTTGCATAATCCTCTTTCCGGATGGGTATTATATGCGGGTATTGGTGATGGTTTATCTTCCACATTCTGGCAGGATTATGATAATTTCCCGTCATCGGAAGGCACTGTAAAGGTCTCTGATTATGCAAATACCTTATACCTTCGTGGTGCCTGGGCTGATTTTAATCCTGAAGAAGGAAAATATGCATGGAACTCCGATTGTGATACCCCTTCGGCTAAGCGACTGAAGATGTTGATAGAGGGAGCTAAGCAAAGAAATATGAAATTGGCCTTTACTTTTGTGGTGGATAGCCGTGATAAGCACTATAATTTTACTCCGAATTTTGTAAAAGAGGCTGGCGCGAAAGGATATGAGACACAAACAGGTTCAGTAAAAGTATGGTCTCCCTATCCGGATGATCCTATTTTCCAGAAATATTATGAGAAATTTATCAGGGCTTTGGCTAAGGATTTTAATGATCCCGACAAAGTACAGTTTGTAAGTGGTTCAGGATTTGGAAAATGGGGAGAGTATCATAGTGTATGGTACTATCAGGTGCGTGAGTTGGGAAAACCGGAGCTGCCGACTCGTGAGGCTGTTTTCGATTGGGTGACAGATTTATATTCTCAAGTATTTGATAAAGTTCCTGTGTTTGTAAATTATCATCGTTGGATAGGTACAAGTAAAGAATGGGACGGCAATAACTATGATAAAGATACTGAAAGATTAATAGGAAAAGCAGTAGCTAAAGGGTATTCATTACGTCACGATGCGTTTGGTATGAAAACTTACTATTCTACTTGGGAACGCAATTTTATAGCCAAGTGGAAGTATCTCGTTCCTGTAGTAATGGAAGGTGGCTGGGTGAAAAATTCTCATGGAAACTCGATTCAGGGAGATGGATATGCCAATTATGCAGAAGTACGTCAGGGTGAGTTTGATGAGGCTAAAACAGCCTGCGTCAATATGATGGATTTACGCTATAATTCAGACTTTCGTAATGGAGAAACTTATTCATGGTTTAATGAAGCTTTCCAATTAGTTAAACAATTCTGTACAGAAGGAAGCTACCGTTTATTTCCGGACAGAATTTCTTTGCCTACAACTATCTCTAATGGTAAACAGATTGAAATAGCACATCGTTGGAATAATTTTGGTTGGGGATATTGTCCGACGAATATTCCCCAGTGGAAGAATAAATATAAAGTGGCTTTTGCTTTATTGGACACCAAGAATGATAAACCGAAGTATGTATTTGTTGATGGAGAACCGGAAGCTTGTGATTGGGTGAAAGGTACGGCTAAATCATATACGTTTACAACCCGGGTTGAAGGCGTGGGGGCAGGTAAATACATGTGGGCTGTTGGTATTGTTGACACGGCAAAGCAGAATGAGATTGGAATTCACCTTGCTGTGAAGAACAATGTAACATCTGCTGGCTGGTTGAAATTATTTGAAGTTACCGCTCGGTAAGTCATAGTCAATTGCTACGAGATACATTAATTGTTGGAAATGAATGTATTGGCAGGTCATAGTTCTCCGGCTCGTTGGGGATATATCTCTAAGATGCTAGCCATATATATGCTACGTATTGGATCTATATATGCTGCATATTGGATCTATAGATCCAACGTGTTGGGCATATATCTCCAATGAGCTGATTGTAAGTGTCTGGTACTTAGCTAAATGATAAGTGCACGGAAAGGCTGGAATAAGTATCTGCTTACGTATTGCTTGATATACATCTGAAAACTAGAAATAATAATTAACTGACGAAAACATTGATGAGAAAAAAAGTTTTGATTTTGGGATTGTGCCTATTGGGAGTCACACATTCTCTTTCATCAAAAGATAAAAAGAGTATTCCTTTGTATAAGGATGCCAAAGCTCCAATTGAAAAACGTATTGATGATTTAATATCGCGTATGACATTGGAGGAAAAGATTTTGCAGCTAAACCAATATACATTGGGACGAAATAACAATGTGAATAATGTTGGCGAAGAAGTGAAAAAAGTACCGTCAGAGATTGGTTCTTTGATTTACTTTGATATAAATCCAGAGTTGCGTAATAGTATGCAGAAAAAAGCGATGGAAGAATCTCGTTTGGGCATTCCCATCATTTTTGGCTACGATGCTATTCATGGATTTCGCACCATATATCCTATTTCGTTGGGGCAGGCCTGTTCATGGAATCCGGGATTGGTAGAACAAGCATGTGCGGTATCTGCACAAGAAGCCCGCATGTCTGGGGTTGATTGGACTTTTTCTCCCATGATCGACGTGGCACGTGATCCTCGATGGGGACGTGTAGCCGAAGGATATGGTGAAGATCCTTATACAAATGGAGTGTTTGCCGCTGCTTCGGTGCGTGGGTATCAGGGAGATGATATGTCAGCAGAGAACCGTATGGCTGCTTGTCTGAAACACTATGTAGGTTATGGTGCTTCGGAGGCGGGGCGAGATTATGTTTATACCGAAATTTCAGCTCAAACTCTTTGGGATACTTATCTACTGCCCTATGAGATGGGAGTGAAAGCTGGTGCGGCCACTTTGATGAGTTCTTTCAATGACATCAGTGGAGTACCCGGGTCAGCTAATCCTTATATCATGACCGAGATATTAAAGAAACGCTGGAAACATGACGGGTTCATTGTGTCTGACTGGGGGGCTGTGGAACAGTTAAAGAATCAGGGATTGGCCGCAACAAAGAAAGATGCTGCTCGGTATGCTTTTAATGCGGGGCTTGAAATGGATATGATGTCTCATGCCTACGATCGTCATCTGAAAGAGCTTGTAGAGGAAGGTAAGGTAACAATGGCACAAGTTGACGAATCAGTCCGTCGAGTATTGCGTGTAAAATTCCGTCTGGGTTTGTTCGAACGTCCTTATACTCCGGTTACTAATGAGAAGGATCGTTTTTTCCGTCCGCAAAGTATGGCTGTGGCCGCTCAACTGGCAGCAGAATCAATGGTGTTGTTGAAAAATGACAATCAGATATTACCACTTACAAACAAAAAAAGATTGCCGTAGTAGGTCCAATGGCAAAAAATGGTTGGGACTTATTGGGTTCCTGGTGCGGACATGGAAAAGATACGGATGTGGAAATGCTCTATGATGGGTTGACTGCCGAGTTTGGAGGAGATGCCGAATTACGTTATGCAATGGGATGCAAACCGCAGGGCAATGACCGTTCAGGTTTTGCTGGCGCATTGGACGTTGCTCGTTGGTCTGATGTAGTCATTGTTTGTTTGGGCGAGATGCTTACCTGGAGTGGTGAGAATGCTTCCCGTTCTACGATTGCTTTGCCACAGATTCAGGAAGAATTGGTGAAAGAACTAAAGGAGGCTGGTAAACCTGTTATATTGGTGCTTTCTAATGGACGTCCCTTGGAGTTAAATCGCATGGAACCTCTTTGTGATGCTATATTGGAGATATGGCAACCGGGAATAAATGGTGCGCGTTCAATGGCAGGAATTTTATCCGGACGTATCAACCCTTCCGGTAAACTAGCCATGACGTTCCCTTACTCCACAGGACAAATTCCTATTTATTATAATCGCCGCAAAAGCGGACGCGGACATCAGGGATTTTATAAAGATATAACAAGCGATCCGTTATATCCGTTCGGGCATGGATTAAGTTATACCGAATTTAAGTATGGCACTGTTACCCCTTCTGCTACTAAGGTGAAGCGTGGCGATAAACTGTCAGCAGAAGTGACCGTCACCAACACCGGTTCTCGCGACGGAGCAGAGACTGTTCATTGGTTTATCTCCGATCCTTATTGCTCTATCACCCGTCCGGTGAAAGAACTGAAACACTTTGAGAAACAACTTATCAAAGCCGGAGAAACGAAGACTTTCCGTTTCGACATCGACCTGGAACGTGATTTCGGTTTTGTCAATGAGGATGGTAAACGCTTCCTTGAAGCCGGCGAATATCATATTCTGGTACAAGGACAGACCATTAAAATAGAACTGATAGACTAAAAATGTAAAGAACAAAAGTAGTGTGAAGAGCTGATAGCTAAGTTGGTTTTTTACACATGCTATATTAACACAGAATCACCATGAAAAAGAAAATAGGAGGCATAGGTTTATGTATGCTTGCATGGAGCATATTAACCTGTGCACAAACAATCACTCCCCAAGCCGAACAACGTGCGAAGGACATTGTATCAAAAATGACTTTGCAAGAGAAAATAGAGTATATCTCCGGATATACCAGTTTTTCTCTGCGTGCCATTCCCCGTTTGGGAATACCTGAAATCAAGTTGGCTGACGGGCCGCAGGGAATTCGTAATCATGCTCCCAAGAGCACTTTATATCCTTCCGGAATACTTTCCGCTTCTACTTGGAACCGGGAATTACTTTATAAGTTAGGGCAAGGCTTGGGACAGGATGCCAAGGCAAGAGGAGTTAATATCCTGTTGGGTCCGGGCGTGAATATCTATCGTGCTCCGTTGTGCGGCCGTAACTTTGAATACTTCGGTGAAGACCCTTACTTGACAGGTGAAACGGCGAAACAATATATCCTGGGAGTACAATCGGAAGGAGTCATTGCTACAATCAAACACTTTGCTGCCAACAACCAGGAATGGAGCCGCCACCATGCCAGCTCTGACATAGACGAACGTACTTTGCAGGAAATCTATTTCCCGGCTTTCCGGAAAGCTGTACAGGAAGCCAATGTCGGCGCCGTAATGAACAGCTACAATCTGTTGAACGGTGTCCATGCCACCGAACATAAATGGCTGAATATTGATGTCTTGCGCAATCTTTGGGGCTTCAAAGGTATTCTGATGTCGGACTGGACTTCTGTATATTCCGCCGTAGGCGCTGCTAACGCCGGACTTGACCTCGAAATGCCGAAAGGACGTTTTATGAATTTGGAGAATCTGTTGCCTGCTATTAAAGCCGGCACAGTGACAGAAGAAACCATCAACCTGAAAGTACAACACATCCTGCAAACTTTGATTGCTTATGGTATGCTGGATAAGGAACAGAAAGACAGTAACATCGCAGAGGATAATCCTTTCTCCCGCCAGACAGCTTTAGAACTGGCGCGCGAGGGTGTAGTCCTGTTGAAGAATGAAGGAAACTTGCTCCCGCTGAAAGGGAAGACAGCCGTGATGGGGCCTAATGCAAATTTGATTCCTACCGGTGGCGGCAGTGGGTTTGTCACTCCTTTTTCTACCGTCTCAGTGGCTCAAGGCTTGAAAGAATTGAAGAAAAAGAATCTGTTACTATTGACGGATGATGTGATTTATGAAGATATTGTCCATGAGTTTTATACTGATGCTAATCGTCAGATGAAAGGCTTCAAAGCTGAATACTTTAAAAACAAGACTCTTTCGGGCCAGCCTGAAGTAATACGTACGGAATCCTCTGTTGATTATGACTGGGGATATGGAGCACCTTTGGACGGCTTTCCGACAGATGGATTCTCTGTCCGTTGGACAGCCTGCTACATGCCACAAACTGACGGTCAGTTGAAACTTCATATCGGTGGTGATGACGGTTATCGTCTGTTTGTGAATGACAAGCATATTACAGGAGATTGGGGAAATCATTCCTACTCTAGCCGTGAAGTTGAACTGCCGGTTGAGGGGGTAAGGAGTACCGTTTCCGGATTGAATTCTTTGATAATATTTCTTCGGCCATCATTCGTTTTAATGCTTATAGCCTTAATGAGGCGAAACTTCGTCAAGGATTGGCAAAGGTGGATAATGTTGTGTTCTGCACAGGTTTCAATAGTAATACCGAAGGCGAAGGCTTTGACCGTCCGTTTGCCTTGCTCCGCTATCAGGAATTGTTTATCAAGAAGATTGCGTCCATGCATCCCAATGTTGTGGTTGTACTGAACGCCGGTGGCGGTGTGGATTTCACTAACTGGTATGATGCCGCAAAAGCGATTCTTATGGCCTGGTATCCGGGACAGGAAGGCGGCCAGGCGATAGCTGAAATCCTGACCGGTAAGATTTCTCCAAGTGGAAAGCTACCGATTTCTATCGAGCGGAAATGGGACGATAATCCGGTGCACGGCAGTTATTACGAGAACTTAAAGGCGGAGATTAAGCGTGTAGACTATTCCGAAGGTGTCTTTGTCGGTTATCGTGGATACGACCGTTCGGGAAAAGAACCTTTCTATCCGTTTGGCTACGGTTTGTCCTATACTACTTTCGCTTATAGTAATATGGCTGCAGAGAAAACGGGTAAGCATCAGGTTACCGTTAGCTTTGATATAGAGAATACAGGTAAGATGGATGCTTCGGAGGTGGCACAGGTGTATGTGCATGATGTACAGTCTTCTGTTCCCCGTCCGTTGAAAGAACTGAAAGGATATGAAAAGGTATTCTTGAAGAAAGGGGAGAAGAAGCGGGTTGCTGTTGTGCTGGATGAGGATGCATTCTCTTTTTACGATATGAATCAACACCGCTTTGTAGTGGAAAAAGGAGACTTTGAGATCTTAGTCGGGCCTGCTTCCAGTCAATTGCCTTTAAAGGCTACAGTTGAACTGTAATGACCGAATGATAAACAAATAAATATAGAATGAAAAAAACACTTTTATTGGGAGCGTCTCTGTTATGTTCCGTTTTTATAATGGCAACAGAGATTCCTTTTCAAAAAGCAGAAATAAAGTCTATCATGCGAAAGGTGGCGGATTGGCAGATTGCCAATCCACACCCCGCTCCTGAACATGACGACTTGAACTGGCCGCAAGGTGCTCTTTATGTCGGCATGGTGGATTGGGCGGAATTGGCTGAAAAAGAAGACAATGATGATACATATTATAAGTGGCTTACCCGTATAGGCCGACGGAATTGCTGGCAGCCGGATAAACGGTTTTACCATGCTGATGACATCGTTGTATCACAGTCCTTTTTGGATTTATACCGCAAGTACAAAGACGAAGCAATGATTATCCCTACGCTCGCCCGTACGGAATGGATTGTCAATCATCCGTCCGAAGGCAGTTTCAAGCTGGTGAGGGAGACTTAAAGACCTTGGAACGTTGGACTTGGTGTGACGCTCTCTTTATGGCTCCCCCTGTATATGCCAAACTGTATATGCTGACCGGAGAGAAAAAATATAAT
>ENA-OQJB01000578-OQJB01000578.1-human-gut-metagenome-genome-assembly--contig:-NODE-578-length-16920-cov-3.542131_pt1 | contig 16920 bp, 10 predicted proteins | sample MGYA00242599_ERZ504765 | MGnify/ENA primary metagenome ERZ504765 (study PRJEB26092, sample SAMD00036354) | human gut metagenome | host: Homo sapiens | study: EMG produced TPA metagenomics assembly of...
ATGGGCTTCTTGCTCCAGTATGGAAGAAGTACGTGATTATAATGAAAAATATACGGGAGAGTATACGAGCAGGATTGCTTTCCCTATTGGGGGATTGGGGACGGGAATGTTTTGTGTAGAAGGTAGTGGTGCAATTTCTAATATGAATATTAGGCATAAAACTGAGATGTTGAATGAACCGACAATGTTTGCCGGATTATATTTGAAAGGGGTAGATAATGGTAGTATTGTTGTGGAAGGACAAGTACCGGATTGGAAAAATTTGGCCAACCACAGTCAACAAAAGGATACGGCGGCACGTGGGGATTACCTCGATTTAAAGATTGTGATTTTGAAGTAAAATTCCCTTTTGCCAAATTGAGAATGAGTGACGATGAACTGAAGATGGACGTGACAATGAAGGTTTGGAATCCATTTATTCCTACAGATGAAAATAACTCAGGGCTTCCAGTTGCTGGTTTTGAATATACGTTTAAAAATAAATATGCTAAAGAAGTAGAAGCCATATTTTCTTATAATTCAAAGAACTTTGTAGATATTCGTAATGGAGGAGCATCTATTAGGCCAATTGAAAATGGTTTTATAATATCACAGAAAGGAACAGAAACGCAGCCGTTTCATCAGGCTGATTTTGCAATCTTTACAGATGAACCGGAAACTAAGGTTAATTATTGTTGGTTTAGAGGATGGTCTTTTGACTCATTCACGATGTGCTGGAATGAGATGAGCAGTGGGGTAATTAAAGAAAATCCTGCTAATATGGTGGATGCTCCCGGAGCTTCCTTGTATGTACCGTTTAGATTGCAACCGGGAGAGTCAAAGACAATCCGTTTATATATGGCATGGTACGTTCCTTTCTCATTAGTTCGTGAGGGATTGGAACCGATTGATGATGTAGATGTACCTATCGTACCTGTAGTTAATGAAAGAGGAGAGCCCGCAGGCTATATTGATACTTCCATTCAGTTGTCCGATAAATACCGTCCCTGGTATAGCAGTAGATTTGCAAATATAGAGGAAGTCGCAGACTATTGGATGAAAAATTATAATACGTTGAAAGAAAAAACAGAGCTGTTTACTGATGCATTTTATGCTACAACTTTGCCTGCTGAAGTTGTTGAAGCTGTTGCTGCTAATCTTACTATATTAAAATCACCTACGATTTTTCGGCAATACGATGGTCGGATGTGGAATTGGGAAGGTTGCGGTAATGAATATGGCTCTTGCTATGGTTCTTGTACACATGTTTGGAATTATGCTCAAGCTATACCTCATTTGTTTCCTAAAATGGAAAGAACACTGAGGGAAACGGAATTTTTTGTTAGTCAAGCTAAGAATGGGCACCAAGCATTTCGCTCTGCACTTCCTATCCGACCCATCAGACATAATTTTCATGCAGCAGCTGATGGGCAGTTAGGTGGTATTATGAAAGTATACCGTGATTGGCATATATATGGTAATGACGAATGGTTGAAGTTGATTTATTCATACGTACAGAATAGTCTTGATTATTGCATTAATACGTGGGATCCTAAAAGGAAAGGTGTTATAGAGGAACCTCATCATAATACTTATGACATTGAATTTTGGGGGCCTAGTGGTATGATTAATAGTTACTATACTGGCGCATTACAAGCATTTGTTGCTATGGGTGAACATTTGGAGAAAGATATGACAGAATATAGAGAGTTGCTAGATAAGAGTATTGACTACATGGAAAATCAATTGTACGACGGTGAATATTTTATTCAAAATATTCGTTGGAAGGAGTTGCAGGCTTCTGATCCGACGAAAGTACAGTCTGTCAATTCTAATTATTCGAAAGAGGGTTTGGATTTATTGGAAAAGGAAGGGCCGAAATATCAATACGGAAAAGGCTGTTTATCTGATGGAGTAGTAGGAGCATGGCTTTCTTTGGTCTGTGGACTGGACGAGGCTATAGATAGAAAGAAAATATTAAGTCATTTATTGTCTGTTCATAAATATAATTTAAAGAGGAATCTCAGAAAACATGTAAATCCTCAGCGCTCGACTTTTGCTTTAGGTGATGAAGGAGGCTTATTATTATGTTCATGGCCCAAAGGAGGAAAGTTACAACTTCCTTTTGTTTACTCCAATGAGGTATGGACAGGTATTGAATATCAAGTGGCTTCTCATTTGATGTTTGAAGGTGAGGTTGAGAAAGGACTTGATATTGTCCGTACTTGTCGTGATCGGTATGATGGAAGAGTACGTAACCCATTTAATGAATATGAATGTGGGGCATGGTATGCCCGTGCAATGTCTAGTTATGCTATGCTCCAAGCTTTGACTGGAATACAGTATGATGCAGTGGATTCTACTTTATATATTGATTCAAGGATAGGTGATGATTTTACGTCTTTTTTGTCGACGGAAACAGGTTTTGGTAATGTTGGTCTAAAAGATGGTAAACCTTTCATTGAGGTGAAATATGGGAAGATTGATGTGAAAAAGTGCTTTGTTTCTGACATAGAAACAGATTTTGTTAATTGATAGAGAAAGGAGGAATAATGGAAATAAGAAGAAAGTAATTATACAGTGGTGAATCTAATAATAGTTTGAAACACAAATAATCAAAAAAAATGAAAACAATAGACATTAAATCTAATAGCAGGATATTACATTGGGCATTTTATATTTTCCTTTTTACTGTTTTGAGTGTGGGAAGTGTATATGCATCGGAAGATACTCCGTCTGTATTATCCACTAATCAATCAGAAAAGAAAACAGTAAAAGGAAATGTGATGGATGAATATGGACAACCATTGGTGGGGGTAGCTGTACAAGTTAAAGGAACTTCATTAGGTGTTGTTACTGATTTGGATGGAAATTTTAGTTTTAGTATTCCAGTTGATAGTCGTGCCTTGTTATTTTCTTATTTGGGAATGAAAACTCAAGAGGTATCTGCCAATAAGAGTAACTATAAAATAGTGATGGTAGAGGATGCCACCCAAATGGAGGAAGTTGTAGTCATTGGGTATGGTTCTCAGTCTCGTGAGAAGATTACGACATCTGTGACCAAGCTTGATAAAGAGGCTTTGAAGAATGTACCCTATGCAAATGCAGCTTCAGCCTTACAAGGTACAGTGTCTGGTGTACGTGTGCAAAGTATTTCAGGGCAACCAGGTGCAGAACCTCGTATTATAGTCCGTGGTGGTACTTCCATTAATAATCCTAATGGTGCTACTCCACTATATATTATTGATGGTGTTATGAGGGCGAATATGGTTCATATAGCTTCGGAAGATATTGAATCCATCCAAATTCTGAAAGATGCTGCTGCTACTTCTATTTATGGAGCCCAAGGTTCAAATGGTGTTGTAATTGTTACTACTAAAAAGGGGAAGGCCGGTAAAACCAGAGTTGAATATAGATATAATCTGACAATTTCTGATATTGGTAAAAAATATGAATTTGCCAATGCTGAAGAATTTTTGACCCTTATGAGGAAAGGTATGATTTCACCAGCGAAATTTGGAAAAGCTACCGAACAAAGATTGATAGGACATTTAGGTTATGGAACAGGAAATGATCTGACTAATAATACTGCCTTCTCTACTCAATACTTGACTGATGAGAATCGCTATAAATTAGATCAAGGGTGGAAATCAATGCCAGATCCAGTAGATCCGAGTAAGACATTGTTATACTCAGATACTGATTTTCAGGATAAAATTTATCGTACTGGTTTTTCTCATAATCACCATATTGAAGTTTCAGGTGGAACGGAAAAGGCTACCTTTAATATGGGATTAGGGTATATGACTAATGAAGGAACTGTTATTACAACTTCATATAAACGGTATAATTTTAGTTTGAATGGTTCTTTGCAAGCACGGGATAATTTGAAAATTTCAGCTAGAACTACTTATTCAAACTCGTTTACGTATGGTTCTCCATTAGCTGCAGATGCAACATTCTATCGTTCACCGGCTGCCTCACCTACCACTAAATTCAGATTTGAAGATGGTAGTCTGGCTCCAGGAGCTGCCCAGTATCTGGGAAATGCTGTATATCATATGAACAAGGCACAAAGAGAGTATGACTATCAGAATTTATCAATAGGAGTAGATGCAGATTGGACTATATTGCCAGGATTGTCTTTCAAACCAGCTCTTTCTTTATTTGAAGTGAACAGTAATAACTATACTTTTTGGGATGCTTTTTGGAATGGACCGAGAGATTATATAACTACAAGAAATGCAAATGCTGATACTTACAAATGGCGGCAATATCAGGCAGATGCTGTATTCAACTATGTTAAATCTTTCAATGAAAAACACAATTTGAATGTAACAGCTGGTTATGCTTATTATTTTAGGAAAGAGGCCCGTTTAGCAGCTGCTGGTAGAGGTGCTTCTACTGATTTGATTCCTACTTTGAATGCCTCAAGTGTTCCTGTAAGTGTGAGTAGTTCTATTACAGAGCGATCTATGCAAGGTATTTTTGCTCGTATAGGGTATGATTATAAGGATAAATATTTGATTTCTGTATCTGCAAGATATGACGGTGCTTCCAATTTGGGTACGAACAACAAATGGGGATTTTTTCCTGGCGTGTCATTAGGGTGGCATGTGGATAAAGAAAAGTTCTGGTCATTTATGCCTGAGAATCTAATGCGTCTGAAATTGCGTGCCAGCTATGGAGTAAATGGTAATATTTCAGGCTTGGGGGATTATACGGCTCAAGGTAGTTATAGTGTAGGATCTAAATATTTAGGTAATGCAGGTATCACTATGGGAACTATGGCAAATCAAGACTTGAGTTGGGAGGAGTCTAAGACATTTGATATCGGTACTGATATTTCCTTTTTTAATAATCGGTTAAACTTTATCTTTGATTATTTCAATCGTACCACAGATAATTTGCTGACAAATCGCACTTTACCTCATTCTACAGGCTTTGGCTCTATTTTCACTAATTTAGGGCGTTTACAAAATAGAGGTATTGAGTTGGAAATGAATGCAAGAATATTACCGGTATCCAGTTCTATTCAATGGTCATTAGGTTTTAATGCCTCGAAGGTGACCAATAAAATATTGAAGCTGCCAGATAATGGGGTTGAAAATAATCGGATTGGTGGTGAGTACATTTGGGATGCTAAACTGGGTAAACATACTTGGCAAGGTGGTTTACAGGAAGGAGGACGAATTGGAGATTTGTTTGCCTATAAGATGATAGGTGTATATTCTACTGATGAGGAAGCACAGAATGCTAATGAGCCGATAGATAATGTTATTACAGTCCCTGATAAAACCAAATATGGTGGTGATGCAAAGTGGCAAGATACTGATGGTAATGGTGTGATTGACAGTAAAGACCGTGTATATGTTGGTAATATTTATCCGGATTGGACTGGGGGTATTAATACTTCTCTATCTTATAAAGGGTTCGATTTGTATTGCAGACTTGATTTTACATTGGGTCATACCATATATAATTTTGCCAAAGGCTTTTTGGATTATAATTGGCAGGGTGATAATAATATGACGAAAGATGTCGTAAATCGCTCCTGGAAAGAACAAGGTGACAAAGCGGACATGCCGAGATTCTATTGGCATGGTGATCGTGGACAGCAGAATGCTATCCGAGGTAGCTCTTTGTATCATGAATCAGGAGATTTTCTAGCCATTAGAGAAGTTTCTTTAAGTTATACAGTTCCTGCAAATATCATACAAAAGATTCGTTTAAGCGGACTTCGGTTTACGGTTACGGGAAATAATCTGCACTATTTTACTAAATATTCTGGTCTTAATCCAGAAGAAGGTGGACAGGATAATGGTAGATATGCTATGCCGAGAAATATTATTTTTAGTGCAAATGTATCATTTTAATAAAGTAAAGTTATGAAAATTAGAAATATAATAAATAGTACAATAGCTTTGTTTATGGTCCTGACATTTGCTTCTTGTGATGCACTAGACCTTAAGCCAATAAGCTTTATAACGAATGAATCTTTCTGGCAGACAGAAGATGACGTGAAGGGTGCGTTAAATGGTATTTATGTCCAGTTACGAGGAGCTGCTGAACATGATTTGTATATATTGGGGGAAGCGCGTAGCGAAATACTGACTGTAGGTATCGGTGGATATGGCGGATATGATATTTATTATTATAATACGTTGACACAAGCTAATATGCCTATATCCTGGATACGTTATTATCAGATAGTCAATTCATGCAATCTTCTTTTAAAGTATGCTCCCAATGTGACTTTTAATAACGAGACTTCCCGCAATAAAATGTTGGCTCAAGCTTATACAATGAGGGCTTTCATGTATTTTGTGATGACTCGTACATGGGGGGATTTGATAATCCATACAGATCCTATTGAAAACACAAATTCAGAAGTCCTTTATAAAGAAAGAAGACCCCAAACGGAAGTTTTCCAACTGATAAAAGATGATTTGGAGAAAGCTTTGTCTTTATATCCGGATGACAATTTCGGTGATCAAAGAGCTATGTGGTCAAAACCGGCAACATTGGCTTTGAAAGCTGAAGTATATCTTTGGAGTGGAAAAAAAATGAATGGTGGAAGCAGTGATATTGAAACTGCATTAAATGCTTTGAATTCAATTAAAACGGATAAGCTTCGTTTACAGCCGGATTTTGCTGATGTATTTGCTTATGATAATAAGGGTAATGATGAAATCTTGATGAGTGTTAGATTTCAGGATTTGGAATCTGGTATTAACTATTTCAGATATATGTGGATACATGCGAGTGCTGTTCCTGGAGATGCTCCTCAAGAGGTAAAGGATATAGTTTATCCGATAGGGCCGGGACAAGGTATTATAGTAGCTTCGGACGAGTATAGAAAGCAATATACAGAAGATGATACTCGAAAAAATGCTTCTTTTCTTGAGATTTATTCTAAAGATCAGGAAACTGGAGAAAATAAATTTTATGTTAGTGTAGTATTAAAAGGTAAAGGCTTGGTGCGAGATGGTGATCGTATTTTTGCAGATGATATCATATTGTACCGTTATGCTGATATTTTATTAATGAAGGCTGAGGCTAAAAATGCTTTGGGACAAGATCCTTCTGCAGAAATTAATGAGGTCAGGAAACGTGCATATAAAGACAAGTATGAAGAGCATATTTATGTGAATAGCACAAAAGAGGCGAATGATGCAGCTATCTTGAAAGAAAGACTTTTAGAATTGGCTTTTGAAGGTAAAAGGTGGTGGGATTTGGTACGTTTTGACAAAGCCTTTGATTTGGTTCCTTCTTTGAGAGAGCATAAGGGGGAAGATTATATGATGCTGTTCCCCATTCCTTTGTCAACAATAAGCGTGGAGCCGAAAGTTACTCAAAATCCTGGTTGGGATAAATAAAGTATATTATTGAAATCTTTCCAATATGTTGTAACTTTACAGCATATTGGAAAGATTGATAAACGAACATAATAAAATTATATATGAAAAAGTCTATATTTCTCTTTTATTGTCTGCTTGTCCACTTGTGTTCTGCGACAACATTGTTTGCTCAACAGAATGACGTTTTGATACCAGGTGTCAAGAAAATAAAGGATGTAATAATATATAAGGATACCATGTTTTACTCCGCTTTTCCTTCAGCTGTAAAATTATCGAATGGAGAGATACTGGTATCGTTCAGAAGAGCTCCAGACCGTAAAGTCTTTAAGGAGAAGAAGAATAATCATTTGGACCCGAATAGTTATCTGGTAGTAGTGAGATCCAAAGATGGCGAACATTGGACCAAGGAACCGGAACTGCTTTATGCCCATCCGTTTGGAGGCTCACAAGATCCATGTTTGTTGAAGTTGAAAGATGGAACACTGCTATGTGCTAGTTATTTGTGGACATTTATTCGTCCGGATGGTTTAGCTGTTCTTAAGAAACCGTTCGTACAGAATACAGACGCTGTTTTTGCAGGAGGATATTTGCTCCGTTCTTATGATGATGGTAGAACTTGGAATGATTTGATTATACCTTGTAGCGTTCCGTCTGAAATAAATTATAGTGGATTGGGAGGTAAATTGCCGGCTTATAATCGTGGCGCTTTGTATGAAGGAAAAGATGGACGTATTTTTTGGGCAGTAGTAGCTTCTGATACAGAAGCTTTAAGAAATACGTCGGTCTATTTGCTTATATCCAAAGATAAAGGAAAAACATGGGAATACGGTACGAAAATTGCTAAAGATAAAAAGGTCTCGTTTAATGAGACTTCCATGTATGAAACGCCTAATGGGGATTTGATTGCTTTTATGCGTTCGGAAGCGTTTGGTGACCAAGCTTGTATTGCACGGTCCATAGATGGTGGGAAAACATTTGGTGAATGGAAAAGTATGGGGTTCAAAGGACATCCTCTCCAGGCAATGAGGCTGCCAGACAATAGAGTTTTGTTGACATATGGTTATCGTCATGAACCTTGTGGAGTTAGAGCCAGAATTCTTAATGCAGAATGTACAGATTATGCCACGGCTCCTGAGATTATCATAAGAGATGATGCGGATGATGGAGATGTCGGATATACATGGGCTGTACAGCTGGATGAGAAGAGGGTATTGGTGGTATACTATATAAACTTTGACAGAGCCAAAGGTACTAGACATATACAAGGCTCTATTTTAGAGATTGAACCGCAAGGATAATTGTTAATACATAATATGATGAAGAGAAAACAAATTCCGGGCAATATGGATTCCAGCCCTCAAAAGATGTCTCGTCGTAAAGCATTGGCTACTATGGCAGGTGCCGTAGGATTGGCAGCATTACCTGGTGTAGGGCATGCATTGAATCCCATCAAGAAAGAACGGAGAGACATTCAAACCTCTGCTTTTACATCTATCCATACTATGCGTAACGCTGTATCTCGTCAGTTTACGACTTTTGACTTGAATACTAAGATTAAAGCCCATTTGGTTGGACCGGGTGAGAAATCTGTACTGGTAGATCACACTTCTCCTGGTGTAATTACCCGTATGTGGTTTACTATTAATGGTTGGTTTTGGGAAAATTGGGATTTAAGTAAGGAGCGGTGGCCTGATCCTACTATTTTGAAAATGCTGATTTTGCGTATTTATTGGGATGGTGAGGACTATCCTTCTGTAGAATGTCCGATTGGTGACTTCTTTGGTATAGGGCATTGTGAATATAAGCATTATATGTCCAAATATATAGGTATGTCCAGTGGAGGTTTCTATTGTTATTTTCCGATGCCATTTAAAAAGGTAAGGATAGAAGTGGAAAATCTTCATCACCGTTTGACTACAAGCGTTTTCTTAAATGCCAATTATGATCAATTGGAGAGTTTACCTGAGGGTATGGGACGATTCCATTGTTTATATAATGCTGGTACCAATCCTGGTTATGAACCATTAACCATATTGCAGACTAAAGGACATGGACATTTTATTGGCTGTTCCTTGTCCATGCAGAGTTGGCTTCCAAACTACTTGGGATATTTGGAAGCACCCGAGTTTATTTATATCGATACGGAAGACAAAAGTGTACCGACTATAGTTGGTTCTGGACTTGAAGATTATTTTAATGGTGGCTGGTATTTTAGGGAAGGTGAATTCTGTGGAGAGTTGCATGGAGTTCCTATAAAGGATCCGCTCCGTTCGATGGTGAGTATGTATCGTTATCATGAGCAAGATGCAATCTGTTTCAATGAAAGTTTTATTTTTGATTTTATAAATCCCCGTAAACCGGAGCAGACCCGGCCCTTTAAATTCTCTTCGGCGGCTTTCTGGTATCAAGACAAAGCTGTACCTCTGGCGTTCAAATTACCAGAGAAAGAAAAGTTGGTTGATTGGTATAGAATGCGTGATACAGACCATCAAGCTATACCATAAGATTGATATTTATATTTACTTTTTGAATTACTGAAATATGTTACTTGAAGATAGGATTTTGAAAAAATGGTTATTACCTTTTATATTGTCGGTTCTTATTGCCGTAGATTCCATGGCTCAATGCATTCCGGTGTACAAGGATTCTAGTATGTCTGTTGAACGACGGGTTACAGATTTATTGGGCAGAATGACATTACGAGAAAAATAGCACAATTAAGTCATTTGCATGGTTATCAATTATACAATGGTCAAGAGGTGGATTACCAAAAATTAAGAGATGCAGCTGGTGATATTAGTTACGGCTGTATTGAGGGATTCAATCTTACTGGTGAAAATGTGCGGAAAGCATTTCATGCAATTCAGAAATATATGGTTGAAGAGACACGCTTGGGAATCCCAGTTTTTACAGTAACTGAGTCTTTACATGGCTCGGTACATGATGGTTCTACCATTTTTCCTCAATCTGTAGCCGTTGGTAGTACTTTTAATTTAGATTTGGCTTATCAGATGACTAAAGCAATTGCTACAGAATTAAGGTCCCAAGGGGTAATTCAGACTCTTTCACCAGGATTGGATGTTGTTCGGGATTTGCGATGGGGGCGTGTTGAGGAATCGTTTGGTGAAGATCCTTGGCTAGTGGGACAGATGGGGATTGCACAAGTGAAAGGTTATATTGACGGAGGAATATCTCCAATGTTGAAACCTTTTGGACCGGGAGGAGCTCCTTTGGGAGGGCTGAACTTGGCTTCAGTTGAGAGTGGAGAACGGGATATACGTAATATCCATATCAAGCCGTATGAGATGGCTGTTCGGAATACGGAAGTGAAGGCGGTGATGACCTCCTATAATTCTTGGAATGGCATCCCTAATTCTGCTTCTTCTTATTTACTGACGAATATTTTACGCAATGAATGGGGATTCAAAGGATATGTATATTCCGATTGGGGGGCAGTGGCTATGTTGAAGGATTTTCAGCATACAGCTAAGGATGATAGTGAAGCGGCTATCCAAGCCTTGACTGCGGGGGTGGACTTGGAAGCTTCCAGTAATTGCTATTGGGCTTTGGAGCAATTGATAGAGCAAGGCAGGTTTGATGAAAAATATGTGGATTTGGCTGTTGGACGTATCTTACGTGTTAAATTTGAATTAGGATTGTTCGAGAATCCATATCAGGGCGCTGACATGCCGGGAGTAGCCATGCGTACTAAAGAAGCGGTGGAGCTATCGCGCAGAGTGGCTGATGAATCGATTGTTTTATTGAAGAATGAAAATACTCTTTTACCCTTAAATTTGAATAAAATAAAATCATTAGCAGTGATTGGGCCGAATGCTAATCAAGTACAGTTCGGGGATTATACATGGAGCCGGAGTAATAAAGATGGGGGTTACTCCACTTGAAGGCCTAAAGAAACGGGTTGGAAATAAGATAAAAATAAATTAATGACGGCAGGATGTGATCTTATTACAGATAATAAATCCGGATTTGATGAAGCTGTAGCTGCTGTAAAAGCGAGTGACATGGCTGTTGTATTTGTTGGTTCTTCTAGTGCTTCACTGGCACGTGACTATTCAGATGCTACATGTGGGGAGGGGTTTGACCTCTCTTCTCTGGATCTGACAGGTGTACAAGAAGAATTGGTGGAAGAAATCTATGCAATAGGAAAACCTGTTATAGTTGTATTGGTTACAGGTAAGCCTTTTTCTATTTCTTGGATAAAAGAACATATTCCAGCCATAGTTGTACAATGGTACGGTGGTGAGAAAGCTGGAGATGCAATAGCTGATATGTTATTGGGAAATATTAATCCTTCAGCCAAACTTCCATTCTCGTTTCCGCAGAGCGTAGGACATTTACCGGTTTTTTATAATCATTTGCCAACGGACAAAGGATTCTATCGTCGTCCTGGTAGACCAAATGAACCTGGACGTGATTATGTTTTTTCTTCACCAGCTCCGTTATGGTCTTTTGGGCATGGATTGAGTTATACTACATTTGAGTATTTGAATGCTCATTATTCTGCAGAGTTATTACATCCATCTGATACCTTGATTGTCAGTGTATCTTTGAAGAATACGGGTAGTGTAGCGGGAAAGGAGGTAGTACAGCTTTATGTTCGAGATGTGGTCAGTTCGGTTGTGACTCCAGTCAAGCAACTGAAGGCATTCTCAAAACCATTCTTACAACCAGGCGAAATGCAGACAGTTGTTTTGAAGCTACCAATACAAGAATTGGCCTTATATGATTTGAGCATGAAAAAGTAGTAGAAGAAGGGGAGTATGAAATACAGATAGGAACAGCCTCAGATGATATCAGATTACGAAGGACAATCTTTGTTGGCAGACAGCCGGTGACTAGTAATAGTCTTGGTCATAACGACTTCTGCATGGATGAAATTGTGAAGAATCCAGGAAGAAAGATAAAGGTTGCTGGTTGTGTCAGAGATGTACAAGCAACCCCTATAAGTGGAATTGAAATCAAATCTAATTATTCTGGTAGAACGGTTATAAGTAAGGAAGGCGGAAGATATTCCATTCTGACTGTAGAAAACGATGTGCTAACGATTTCTGCCAAAGGATTCGAGACAGTAAATATCAAGGTGAATAAACAAAAGGATATAGATATAAAATTGAATTACAGTCATGATTAAACACGAAATCAGATGGGAATACATATTGGTAATATGTATTATTCTCGGTACGTTACCTTGTAATGCACAGTCAGTAATTCCTATGCCAAAAGAAATGGTGATGGGAGAAGGTTCTTGGGATGTATCTGCCGATACACGTATAAATTACAGTAATGATGCGCTTACCAAAACAGTCAGTCTCTTTAATAATTATTTAGATGGACGGTTTGGGGTGACTTTGAAGAAAGGATCGAAAGGAAAGAATGCCATTCATTTGCAGATAGACAAGAAAATGCCTTTAGAGGCATATTCATTAGTTGTGGATGATAAGGGAGTAACAATCAAGGGAAGTGAAGCTGGAATATTTTATGGAATTCAGACATTGCAGCAGTTACTTGTTGATAAGGGAAATGGATGCATACAGCTTCCGTATATTATGATAAATGATGAACCCCGTTTTGGTTATCGTGGTTTGATGTTGGATGTTGCACGTTATTTTTACTCAGTGGAATATGTAAAAGAGTATATAGATTTAATGGCTCGTTATAAAATAAATAGATTCCATTGGCATTTGACAGAAGATGCCGGGTGGCGTATTGAAATAAAAAAGTATCCAGAATTGACCAAAATTGGGGCATGGCGTAATAGTACTCAGTGGGGGCATAATCCGACAGAACAAGATCGTATTCCACATGGAGGATTCTATACTCAGGAGCAGATTAAGGAGATTATCCAATATGCGGCAGATAGGTACATCACTATTGTTCCGGAGATCGATTTACCAGGACATACAATGTCTGTTTTAGCTACATATCCGGAGCTGTCTTGCTACGGGCGGACCATTTCGGATACCGGAAACTTGGGGTATTAAGGAGGAAGTTCTTTGTCTCGGTAATGATAAAACCTATCGGTTTGTAGAAGATGTTTTATCTGAGGTGATAGATTTGTTTCCCGGTGAGTATATTCATATAGGCGGTGATGAGGCACCTAAAAGACGTTGGAAAGAATGTCCGAAGTGTCAACGACGCATTAAGGAAAATAAATTGAAAGATGAACATGAATTGCAAAGTTACTTCATCCATCATTTGGATGAATTTGTAACGGGGAAGGGGCGAAAAATCATTGGTTGGGATGAAATCTTAGAAGGTGGTCTGGCACCGAATGCTGCTGTAATGAGCTGGAGAGGAGAAAACGGTGGAATTGCTGCAGCGGGAATGGGGCATAAAGTGGTGATGGCTCCCAATAACTATATGTATATTGATTATTATCAGAGTGAGGATTATACTAATGAGCCTTTAAATATAGGAGGACTGGTTACGTTGGAACATATCTACAGCTATGAACCTTATACGCCTAAGCTTACAAAAGAGCAATGTGGTTATATAATGGGGGTACAAGCTAATGTTTGGGGAGAATTTATACATCATCCTGATAAAGTGAACTATATGGCATATCCTCGGGCTATGGCCCTTTCAGAAATAGGTTGGTCACCTGCGGAAAAGAAGAATTATGCAGATTTCCGTGAAAGATTAGCGGGATGTTTGGCTGAACTGGATAGACAAGGGGTTACTTTCCGTATTCCCGAACCGATTGGTTGGGATAAAGCTATTGTTAGAGGCGGTAACGCGATAGTGGATTTGAAGCCGTCAGTAGGGGGTGCTGATATATATTATACCACAGATGGTACCGATCCTCGTTTATATGGAAAACTCTATACGGATACATTGCAGTTACCTTTATCTTTCAGTGGAGTAAATATAAAATGTTATCTCCGCCTTCCTTCCGGTAGAAGTAGTGCTGTCTATACAGTTGTAGCTCCTGATACAAATAAAAATTGATATAAATACAGTATTTATGACGAAATATTTATTAGTATGTCTGGTAGTTTGTGCACTGATTTTTCAAGGGTGCTGGCATCATGAGAGTGCGGTTGAACGTGGCTATAATGAGAAGTATATAGGTGAATATACGCGTAAAATAGCTTTCCCTATAGGAGGTATAGGCACGGGCATGTTCTGTATTGAAGGAACAGGAGCATTGAGTAATATGTCTATACGTCATAGACCGAATGTTTTCAATGAACCAACGATGTTTGCTGCAATTCATGTGAAAGGTTATGAGCATGGTACACGAATTCTGGAAGGGCCGGTTCCAGAATGGAAAAAATTTGGTGCTCCTAATTCCAGCCGTGGAGACGGCGGCTCATGGGGAATGCCCCGGTTTAAGGAGTATAGTTTCCAGTCACGTTTCCCTTTTGCGGAGGTAGAGTTGGCAGATCAGAATGTCCCTATAGATGTGAAACTGGTTGCCTGGAATCCATTTATACCAACGGATGAAGATAATTCAAGTCTACCGGTTGCTGGGTTTGAATATGAGTTTCATAATACCAGTAATGAGGAAGTACAAGCCGTCTTTTCATATAATAGTATGAATTTTATGCAAACTCCGGGTAGGGGTAAAGCGTATATAGATGCAGCAAAGAATGGATTCATTCTAAGACAGACAGGCACAGAGAATGAACCTTTCTGTCAAGGTGATTTTATGATTTATACTGACAATCCCCAGACAGTAGTTAATCATAACTGGTTTCGTGGAGGTTGGTTCGACCCATTGAGCATTTGTTGGGATAACTTGGAAGAGGGCAGAATGGAAGAGAATCCAGCAGGCTTGGAAGGAGCAGTGGGAGCTTCGTTATATGTGCCGTTTACTTTAGCACCTGGTGAGACTCGTAATATAAGGTTGTACATGGCTTGGTATGTCCCTTATTCACAAGAACGAATAGGTGGAATCCCACGTACAGATACTGATATCCCTGATGCACCAGTTTGTCCAGATGAATTGAGTAACTGTTATACTTATGAGAATAATTTTGAAGGGAATTACCGCCCTTGGTATAGCAGTAGGTTTGGCAGTATACAAGATGTTGCAAACTACTGGTTGGATAATTATGATGCATTGAAAAAGAATACTCAGTTGTTCACTGATGCTTTCTATGATTCTACTCTTCCACCTGAAGTTAAGGAGGCTGTTGCTGCTAATTTGAGTATATTGAAATCTACTACAGTACTTCGCCAATACGATGGGCGTATGTGGAATTGGGAGGGAAGTCATGATAATTGGGGCTCTTGTCATGGTTCATGCACGCATGTTTGGAATTATGCGCAAGCTGTATCTCATCTTTTCCCAAAATTAGAACGTACATTACGTGAAACAGAATTTTTTGTGAGCCAGGATAAAAGGGGACATCAAGTGTTCCGTACGAATCTGCCTATCAGTCCTACTGTCCATGATTTTCATTCGGCGGCAGATGGGCAATTAGGAGGTATAATGAAGGTATATCGTGAATGGAGAATTATGGGTGATATAAATTGGCTGAAGATGATGTATCCAGCTGTGAAGAAAAGTATGGATTATTGTATCCGTACTTGGGATCCGAGAGAGGTTGGAGCTGTTGAAGAACCTCACCATAATACGTATGATATAGAGTTTTGGGGCGCGAATGGGATGATTACCAGTTTTTATGTAGGAGCATTACAAGCTATTTGCTTGATGGGTAAAACGGTAGGCGATGATATTTCCCGTTATGAAGAATTGATGAATAAAAGTAAAGCATATTTGGAGAGCAAACTTTTTGATGGAGAGTATTTTATTCAGAACATTCAATGGACTGGATTGGACGCTCCAGACCCAGTTGATGCCCAATCGTTTGTGACCCATTATACGCCAGAAGCTTTAAAAATCCTACAAGAAGAAGGTCCGAAATATCAGTATGGTAAAGGTTGTTTGTCTGACGGAATATTGGGCTCTTGGATGACATTGGTATGTGGAATGCCGGAGGTGGTCGATCGTCTGAAAGTAAAAAGTCATTTGATTTCTGTCCATAAGTATAACTTTAAAAAGAGCTTAAGTAACCATGTCAACCCTCAACGTTCCACCTTTGCATTGGGAGAGGATGGGGGATTATTACTTTGTACCTGGCCGAAAGGTGGTAAGCTAAAATTGCCTTTTGTATACAGTAACGAAGTGTGGACTGGAATTGAATATCAAGTGGCTGCTCATCTTATGTTTGAAGGAGAAGTGGAAAAAGGGCTTGAAATAGTGAGAACTTGCCGTGATCGTTATAATGGTCGTGTTCGTAATCCGTTTAATGAATATGAGTGTGGAGCATGGTATGCTCGTGCAATGGCCAGTTATGCTATGCTAGAAGGCCTTACGGGAATACGCTATGATGCAGTAGACAAAATTTTGTATATAGATTCGCGGATTGGAGATGATTTCACTTCATTCTTGTCTACGGAAACGGGTTTTGGTAATGTTGGACTTAAGGAAGGAAAGCCGTTTATAGATGTGAAATATGGGGTAATAGATGTACAGAAATGTATCGTTTCCGGTAAGGAAATTCAATTATAGTTTGGATAAGGTTCTTGATTATATACAAATTGTGAAATT
>ENA-OQJB01000582-OQJB01000582.1-human-gut-metagenome-genome-assembly--contig:-NODE-582-length-16801-cov-4.283195_pt1 | contig 16801 bp, 17 predicted proteins | sample MGYA00242599_ERZ504765 | MGnify/ENA primary metagenome ERZ504765 (study PRJEB26092, sample SAMD00036354) | human gut metagenome | host: Homo sapiens | study: EMG produced TPA metagenomics assembly of...
GGTCAGCACATCGTCCTGATGCGGATTGAGTGAGACATGGATAACCGGTTGCTCGGTGCGACGGTTAGCAGCCAGGTACGGTTCGAAGGAACGCATGCAATGCTGGATGGTCGGATGGCCGTCTGCCGGTTCCATGATCCGGTTTCATGCCAGTGCCCGTGCCTGCCGCTTGTCCACTTTTTCGTGATTATAGTATAATGCCCCGTAGACAGAGGCTCCTGATGTTATTTTTGCAACCATTGTTCAAATTCTTGGGTGAGACGGATAATCTCCCGGTTCAGGGATATTAGTTCAATAGTCAGTTGCTCCAATTTATAGAGCATGGCGAGGGCTTTCTTCTCGGAGAGTCCGGTATGCAAGGTCTTGACCGCCTGATTATAGTTCACACCTATGCGGCGGTATTCGCTTTGCAGGTTGGTCAGCTTGATGTAGTAGTCCGTTGCCGCCTTGTCGATCTTTACGACTTTCATCGGTTTGTCAAAGAGGGCGGAAAGGATGAACTGGGATTTGTTTTTGGCTCCCGAGTTCTCGAAAAGCCTTTCGAACTCGATGTTCTGGAATTCGTCCAGGCGGAAACCATAATAGTAGGAATGAAGCTGGGATTCCTCCTTGGGAGTCCGTCCGCCTCTTCATTTGTCTGATTTGTCAGCCTGCACAGGCTTGCGCGTATTACTGATCTTTGCCATACTTTTAAGTGTTTCATTTATTCGGCAGCAAAATAAGTGATAATATTCATACGAACCTAAAATCGGGAAGTGACTACAACTGACAAGAGATGACTATTTGTGACAGGGGGATTTTTACTCTCTGCTCACTTCCCGATTCCGCAGTTCACGATATTCTTTTCAAAGGTTTCCCGGAGTTTTGGAAGCAGCACCGAGAGGCTTTTCTTACGTCGGGCAAGATCCGCACGCAGGTCGTAAGGTTTGGGGAGGTTGACATGGAAGAACGACTCGAATGCCGTCACCAGTGAAGCGAATGACTGTCGGTTTCCTGTACCGTCCGTAACCAATCCGGAATAATCCAGTGAGGCGATCAGTTCCATCAGATTGACAAGGGAACCCTTCCAGTAAAGCGGGGGCAGATCCGGTCCCTTACCTTTCGTAAGGGAAGAGACTGTGCAGTATTCGGGATGTTCCACGGAAAAGTGAAGTAGTCCGATTTCCGTCTTGACAAGAGCCGCAGCTTTCGTCAGACAGATATGCAGATACTTTCCGGGTATCTCCTTTGCCATGTTCAGGCAGGTATCCAGTTCCAGCTCCAGATAGTATAGGTTTCTGAGTCTTTCAAGAAGGGGCATTTCATCCTTTGCAAGTCGTAACAGGTAATCAAGAAACTCATCATAGGCGGATGACAATATGTTTTCCGAAACGGTGTTTCTTTCCTGGACCGCTTCCCGGAAGCAGTCCAACAGGCGGTGTGTCGTCAGTGTTCTCATGCTGTTCATTTTCTTGGTTTGACAATGGTGCCTTCCGGCGAAGATGCAGGGGCGAATATGATGCCGGAGATAACCGTTTGGGGTATATTGTCGGTTAACAAAATGAATACCAGTCAGATAAAACAAAATCCCGGCCGTAGAGTGTAAACACAAAAGGCGTACACCGCTTTACAAAATTGTAAGGCAAGCGTACACCTTTTGTAAGGGATGTGCCCGGACATGCCGTTCTCAGGGTACGGTTTCCGTCAACAGGATACACAATTGGTCCGTATCATACAGCGGAGTGCTCATGGAACAAGGGCTTCCATTTGGGGAGAGCTTCCTGAAGAACACACGTCCTGTGCCCGGGTTGGGCATCTCGACAAGAGCGAACGGCTTTCCACCGGTTGTCAGGCGAAAATTCCCCTCTTTGTACCATTTCCGGTAACTGATCCTTTTAAGGGTGCTTCTTTCTATTTCGGCCGTTATGGGGATGACCAGCCGCTCTTCTATGATGCGGAAATGCAAATAACGGATGTTAATAATATCCGGTTTCGCGACGAAGGATATCGTAGAACCCGACATCCTTCGTCAAAGGATACCGTACTTTTTCAGCTTGTCATACAGGGATGTCCGGCTGATGCCGAGTATCCGGGCCGCACGGGCACGATTCCCGCCGGTCCTCTCAAGCGTGGCAAGAATCAGCTGCTTTTCCTTCTCCTCTTCCGACAGGACCGCCACCTTATCCTGTCTCATACCCAGGTCCAGTTTCAGGGACTCTGCGGATATCCATCCCCCCTTGGCAAACACGACCGCGCGTTGGACCGTATTCTTCAGTTCCCGGATATTCCCCGGCCAGGCGTATTGTTGCAATGCGGAGGTCGCCAGCCTCTCGAAGCCGTGGACCTCCTTACGGTACTTTACGGAAAAATGTTTCAGGAAGAATCCGGCGAGCGGAAGGATGTCCTCCCTGCATTCCGAGAGTGACGGTACCCGGATGGTATACTCGTTCAGCCGGTAGTACAAGTCTTCACGGAACCGCCCTTCCGCTATGGCCCCCTCCAGATCCGCGTTGGTGGCGGCGACAAGACGGACGTCGAAAGGACGTTCCTTTACCGTTCCGACCGGCAGATAACGCTTCTCTTGTAGGGCGCGCAGCAGTTTCATCTGGTTTACGGGTGTGAGGTTCCCGATTTCATCCAGGAACAGCGTGCCGCCTTCCGCCGCATGGAAAAGTCCCACCTTGTCACTGTCCGCTCCGGTGAACGAACCCTTACGGTGGCCGAAAAACTCGCTCCCGCCAAGTTCGTCGGTCACGGTCCCGCAATCCACGGCTATGAAAGGTTTGTTCCTGCGCAGGCTCTGTTCGTGGATCTCGGCAGCGATATGTTCCTTGCCCGTGCCCGACGCGCCGCGGAGCAGGACGGACATGTCGGAACGGGCCACCGGGCCTATCTGCCGGTACATCTCACGCGCCTTTTCACTTTCACCACGATAGAACTCCGTTCCGTCATGCCTCGGACGGCTGAATACTTTTTCAATGGCCTCCAGCAGCCTTTCCGGTTGTACCGGCTTGCAGAGGTAATTGACGGCCCCCAATTGCATGGCTTCCACCGCATTCTCCACCTGGCCGTAATTGGTCATGATAAAGAACGGGGCAGAACAGTATTTCCCGTTCATCCATTCCAGCAACTCCGTACTGTTACCGTCAGGCAGGCGCAAATCGGCCAGGACGAGGTCGAACTCCTTTGCCTGGAGTTCCTTGCGGGCCGCCGAAAGCGTACCCACATGGGCGGTGTCTATTCCTTTCTTCCTCAGCCAGTTGCCGATACTACGACCGAAGACAACGTCATCCTCTATAATCAATATGGTTTTCATGAGTGTCTCATTTCATTTTCCTGTCTTATGTTCCTCTTCATGTTTTCCGCACAAGCAATCAGTCTTTCAGCGGCTTCCCCAATTTCACGGATGCATTTTATCCGTTCTTCCGTCCAGAGTTCCGGATCGGACAGTACGATGGCGCGCAGTTTTTCCACCGGATAGTTAAGGCGGACGCTTGTCCACAGGGGAAGGTTCTTGTGCAGGATCTCCTGGACCGCCAGCCGATCATTCTTTTCCAGCGCCTTGCGTAGCCGGTCAAGGTCCTTGTGGCTTTCCGAGATGAAGACATCAAGCATCCCCTCCCTGTCATCCTCTCCCGAGAGGATCTGGGAGAAGTCCGGCCGCCATGCCCTCTGCCTGTCCCTGCCAACACTCCGGGAGACGACCGCCATCAATTCCTCCATCCGGAAAGGCTTGCGGACGTATCCGGCAAATCCTCCGGAGAGGTATTCAGCTTCCGGCTCCACGCCGGCTGTCAGGGCTATGACCGGAATCCTCCTCGCCCTTTCTATATTGGACGAGCGTAGCAGTCCCAACAGTTCGAACCCGTCCATGTCGGGCATCTGGATGTCGGTAAGCAAGACATCATAATCATTTTCCCGGAGTTTTTTCACCACTTTCCGGCAGTCGGTACAGCAGTCACATTCGACCCGGTTACGTCTGAACATCTCACGTGTGAGGGAGAGCTGTCTCAGGTCGTCGTCAAGCAGGAGGACACGCAGCCCTTCCATCTGATAACCAGTCGGAAGCGGCGGCTCCTCTTTCAGGGAACCGTTGTCGGCAAGAGGGAGGGGCAGCAGCACAATGAAACAGCTCCCTTCGGTCGGCTGGCTCTCCACCCGAATGGAACCTCCCATTTGTGAGGCCAGACGGGAGGTGATGGCAAGACCGAGCCCGAATCCGGAAATGCCGCGGGCATTGTCCAACCTCTCGAACGCATCGAATATTCGCTGTTTATCTCCTTCGTCCATTCCTGTGCCTGTATCCTGTACCTTGACACACAGTTCCCCTTCATGATACGCCGCCTCCAGCCGGATGTATCCCTTTACGGTAAATTTCTGGGCGTTGGAGAGCAGATTGTTCACAATTTGCTGCAGATGTCCCCTGTCACTGCAGACAACCGCATCCATGCCGGAGAAACGGGTCAACATCCGCAGTCCTTTCTTCTTGACCAGCGGCGTGTAGTTGTCCACAATCTCCCTGAACAAGGGTTCCAGGCGAAAGATGGAGATGTTCTCCCGGGTCTGTCCGGTATCCAGCAGGTAGAAATTCATCAGCGTGTCCACCAGCGAGAGCATATAGTCCGATGCATGCCGGATATTCCCGGCGTATTCCTCCTGCATGGCCTTTTCCTGTTCGCCGGGCAGCAGCTCGGCGTTCCCCTGATGGTGGCAAGGGGAGAGCGCAGGTCATGGGCGATGGTAAGCATCATGCGTTTTCTGGATTGCAGGAGTTCCGTGTTCTCACGATTGGAGGCTTCCAGCTGACGCTGGTACCGGTTTATCCTGTTCAGCTCCCGGTGGATGATGAGATACAGGAGGACGGTCAGCGACGAGACAAGAACGGCCAGAAAGGAGGCCACACGAAACGAACGGTCACGTGTGGAAAGGACCTGCCTGTAATGCTCGTCGAACCGAGCCCCGGCTTCCGCTTCAAAGTTCCTGACAATCCGGCTCAGCCTATGGTTCAGGTCCGTGTTGTTACTGTACAGGAGGTCCATCTGTTCCAGCAGCTTTTCCCGTTCGGCCTCCTGCATGTCGGTCACCTCCCTGTCAAGGGAGTGCAGCATGTTCGCGACAGATGTGATGCCTTGGTGTTTTTCGTCGGACTGCCGCCGATGTTCCAGCAGTTCCTTCTGCTGCAGATAGGCTGATTTCTTCCTTCCGAACCTGATGAATGACCAGAAACCCTTCTTCGGGATCTCTTCCTTCTCTTTTTCCACAGCCGAAGAGATATCCGTCTGCCGGATACGGGATACAATTGCCGGAATCTTGCGGTTCACGATCTCGCCGATCTTGCGCAAACGCCCGAACGTGTCCATGACCGTATCCAGCAGCAGTTCCTTTCTCTCCAGCAGCAGACATAACGAATCCATGCGCGACTGTTGCTCGGGGGATTTCATATATATGTTTAGTTCCTGCAACATGTTACAGATACTGTCCTTTTTTGCTCGGTAGAGACCGAGGTCGCTTTCTTCCCAGACGCTGACCGTTTCACCGTAAGTGGACAGTTCCAGCAGACCTGCATATGTTTCTCCGGCCAAACGCCGGATACAGGCCAGTTCCTGTTCATCTTGTTGCAGGCTGTTCCGCCTCGTCTGTTCCCTGCGGAAGATATAGATGGTCAGAACGAGTAGAAGAAGCAGTATGACATATCCTAAAATGATTTTAAACTTCAACCACATATGTAAGCCTTCAATTTAATTATTATCCATATATGAACGGAAGTATCGGAAAACGACTTTGTAGAGCTTTTGAGCTATATTTTTCCGTTAGCGACTGGAGGACTCCGGAATATATATGCACATGCAATAGAAACCATAATAAATAAGCAAAATATTCACGGATATTAAGATGTTCATATAGGTAAAATGGAATCCCTATTCTGTCCAACCGTCATATATAATATTCCACCAGTTCGACCAGACCTGCGCGTAATGCATATCTGGTCGCTTCATACACATTGTTGACCCCAAGTTTTCTGAATATATTTTTTTTATGGGTGACAATGGTATGGACGCTTGATATCCTTTCCGCGGCTATTTCCTTTACGGATTTTCCACGCGCTATCAACTTGAGAATGTCCGTTTCCGTAGCGGTGAGGACGGAATGATGTTCCGGCCTGCCGGAATTGCTTATCAACAGTTCGGTTATCTGATGACAAAGAAAACGCTCTCCCAAAGCCATACATTTCAATGCGGAACGGATTTCCTCACCGGAACTCTCTTTAAGAATCATTCCGACATTCTTTTCTACTCCCAGTCTCCGGATAAACTGCTCGCTCAGTTCATCTGAAAATAATAGCCAGCGGACATCCGAAAAGCGTTTTTCTATAATCAGAAACTCTTCTACGCCATTCATGTCAAACAAAGTATAATCAAAAATGACAAGGCATTCATTATGTTTTGTCAAGGCTTGCAGAAGTTCCCGCTTGTCCGCCACATCTTCAGTATGGCATCCTCCGAACAGGTCGGAAATATACCCATGCATTCCTCGCCTGGTTATATCTTGATTGTCCGCGATAATAAATATTGTATCAGTATTCATGACTGTTCCTAATAAAAGTTCAACGGGATAATCTAATTAAAAGATGTCGTTTTCCCCTTGCCTGTCGCAGTATGTTTGCGAACAGTGCCGATCATCTGTTCTCCTTTGACTGACGTCTGGATGGTCTGGGCAGTGACAACTGTTACAACGGGCAAATCTCAATGTCCTAGAATTTTTTCCATATACAGATTGCATCTGTCGTACACAGGGTTCTTCGCTTCCACCTGACGGAAGCCGAGTTTGTGGTACAGCCTGACGGAAGCCGCCAGCCGTGTATTGGCCTCCAGAAAAATATCGGTCACACCATGTTCCCCTGCATATTTCAACAGGGCAACTCCTAACAGAAAACCGATCCCTTTTCCTTGTTCGGCAGGAGAGACAGCCATCTTGGCCAGCTCATGTCGCCCGGTATCAGGATGGTACATCAATGCGCAACACCCCACCACCTTTCCACGATTCAAAGCAAGGAATATCTCTCCCCCCTTGTCTATTATCTCCCCTTCGGGATCACCCAGTATCTTCAGGTCGGATTCTTCCAGACAGAAAAATCTTTCAATCCATTCACGGTTCAAACGAATGAAATCACTGCGGTATTTCCTGTCCCAGCGCGTGATCTCTACAGAATCTCGAATTTTATTTGTTACCATAGAAATATGTTTTGTCCTTGTGATTCAACAAGGTGCGTAATTATGGCAAAATTACAGTAGATGAATGAACCGCCCAATATTATAAAGAAAAATAGAAAATAACACTATTTCATAACCTTTTCAAAGAACAATTATACTATAACGAATATCTGGAGATTCATAAAAAGAATATTATTCCAAATCAAATCCTCTAAAACAGATATTACGCCATATTTCGTATGCGATTTAGGTTTTATCACTAAATTTGCCGCGATATACAGATGAAGATAAATATATAATAAAGAAAAAGCAATGAAAAACAAACCCAAGCAATCCATACCCGATTCCAACGCCGGGATGCCTATGATGCCTTGAGCATGCCGGTGTACCATACGGCTGCCTACGAGTTTGACGATGCCGACAGCATGTCGGACGCATTTTGCGGTCGGACGGACTCTCCTGACTATTCCCGGGTGATGAATCCTACGGTAACTTTTCTTGAGAACAAGGTGAGGTCCCTCACCGGTGCTGCGGACGTTATCGCCCTGAGTTCCGGTATGGCGGCCATCAGCAACACCCTGTTCTCGGTGGCAGCCGCCGGCAGGAATATCGTCACATCACGCCACCTGTTTGGTAACACTTATGCGCTCATTACCGGAACGTTGCCTCGTTTCGGAGTGTCCCCCAGACTGTGTGACCTGACTGACATCCGGTCCGTGGAGAGTGCTGTGGATCGTGATACTTGTTGCATCTATCTGGAAATCATCACCAATCCGCAGATGGAGGTTGCAGATCTGCAGGCGCTCTCCCTGATTGCTCACAGAAAGGGAATCCCCCTCATAGCCGACACCACGCTCATTCCTTTCACGGAATTCAGTTCGCATAGCCTTGGAGTGGACATAGAGGTGGTTTCCAGTACCAAATATTTGTCCGGTGGAGCTACTTCCATCGGCGGACTAGTCATGGATTATGGGACCTGTCCCGAATTCGGCAGACACATGCGTACGGAAATGCTTTTCAACTTGGGTGCTTATATGACCCCGCATGTAGCCTACATGCAGACCATCGGACTGGAGACGCTGGATGCACGTTACCGGGTACAGTCCGGCAATGCCGCCGTAATTGCGGAACAGCTCCGTACCCAGCCTGATGTCCGGCACGTAAATTATATAGGGCTGGAAGATAACCCGTACCATGCGCTGGCACAGAGGCAGTTCGGCTCCACCGCCGGTGCCATGATAACGATGGAACTTGAAAGCCGAGAGGCGTGCATCAGTTTCATCAACCGTCTGAGACTGATACGACGCGCCACCAACCTGTTCGACAACAAGACACTCGCCATCCATCCCGCAAGCACTATTTTCGGGCTATTTACCGAAGCACAGAGGCGTGAGATGGATGTAAGGGATACGACTATCCGTCTTTCCATCGGACTGGAGGATACGGACGATCTGCTGGAGGACATCGAACAAGCGCTGGGCTAACGATCATATAGGAATAATCATTAAAGACAGAAGCAAGTATGGAAAGATACGATTTTGGCAAAATTGTGGACAGAAGGGGCACAGGCGCCCTGAAAATAGACGCACTGCAAGAACGTTACGGTAACGCCGGGCTGCTTCCCTTATGGGTGGCGGATATGGATTTTGAGACTCCGTCCTTCATCATCAGAGCGTTACGTCAACGACTGGAACATCCGCTGTTCGGTTATACGGTGGAACCGGAAGAGTACAGAACGGCTGTCATCGAATGGATCGCTTCACACCACGGATGGAGGGTGGAACCGGAGTGGCTGTCATACATCCCCGGAATAATGAAAGGTATCGGAATGGCCGTCAATGTATTTGTGAAGGAGGATGAGAAAGTCATCATACAGCCTCCCGTCTACCATCCCTTCCGCATAACCCCTCAGGAGAACGGGCGTGAAGTGGTATATAACCCGTTACGGGAGAATGAAGACGGCTCCTACAGCATGGATTTTGAGAATCTTGAGACCGTGGCTGACGAGAAATGCCGGATGCTGATTCTCTCCAATCCGCATAACCCCGGCGGTGTCGTATGGGACAGGAAGACACTTGTCCGTCTGGCAGATTTTTGTTACCGCCGTGGCATCCTTGTCATCTCCGACGAGATACATTGCGATATGGCGTTGTGGGGCAACAGGCACATTCCGTTCGCGACGGTCTCCGAGGAGGCTTCCGCATGCAGCATTACTTTCGGAGCACCTTCCAAGACATTCAATATCGCCGGTATCGTCAGTTCCTATGCCATCGTTCCTGACAGAAATATACGCCGTCGTTTCTCGGATGGATGAAAGCGAACGAGCTGAACGAGGCACCGCTTTTCGCCCCCATAGCCACCATTGCAGCGTTCAAGGAAGGTGAGCCCTGGCGCAGGGAAATGCTCCGCTATGTGGAAGGCAACATCGATTTTGTAATGGACTACTGCAAGAAGTATTTGCCAGCTGTCAAGCCTCTGCGTCCGCAGGCTTCATTCCTTATATGGCTGGACTGCCGTGCCTTGAAGCTGAATCACGACCGATTGTTACATCTTTTTGTAAACAAGGCCCGCCTGGCATTGAATGACGGCGAGATGTTTGGTCCTGGCGGCGAGGGATTCATGCGGATGAATGTGGGCACTCCCAGAGCGGTGCTCCGGCAGGCAATGGAACAGCTCCGGCAAGCGGTGAAGGCATTATGAACACTTTTTATATTAGCAGAAAACGATGGATGCTTCAAAAAAACTGGACCATGTGGACATACAGATGCTCCGCACATTACAGGAGAATGCCCGGCTGACAGTCAAAGAGCTCGCGGCGAAAGTCCGCCTTTCATCCACTCCCGTATTCGAACGGCTCAAGAGGCTGGAGGAAGGAGGATATATAAAAAAATATATGGCGGTACTGGACGCGGGAAAACTTGACCGGGGATTCGTGGTGTTCTGTAATGTGAAGCTCCGGCGGATGAACCGGGATATCGCCGGGGAATTTGCACGTATCGTGCAAGATATCCCGGAGGTGACCGAATGCTACAACATATCGGGCGGCTTCGACTATCTGCTGAAAATCCATGCCCCGGATATGAAATATTACCAGGAGTTCATCCTCAATGTATTGGGGACGGTTGAAAGCCTCGGCTCCATTGAAAGCATGTTTGTCATGGATGAAGTGAAGCATGTTTACGGTATCCATATCTGATCTTCCGTATAAACTGCGCCAACCGGCCTCCGACACGCCTGACCGCCCCCCTTTATCACGGATACCATATTTGTGGGATAAAATATACCGCACCGGTGGTATTTTCCGCCGTGTAAATCCATACTACCTTTGCATGGACAGTTCCTGTACGGAGATTCAGGTATCTGTCAATCAAAGAAAGTAGCAATGGAAATAATAGAAAAATTGAAACAACGGGTACTCCGGGGAGAGTCATTGACCCGGACAGAAATCATGGAGCTGGCCGAAACAAAAGGGAGGGAAGCCCTCTACAAGGCTGCCGGAGAAATTACACGCCACTTCGGGAAGCCGTCTTTCAACCCGTGCAGCATTATCAATGCCCGTGCCGGCAAATGCCCCGAGAACTGTAAATGGTGTGCCCAATCCGGACACTACCATACCGGTTCCGAAGTCCATGGGATTGCTCCGGCTGACAAGGTGGTGGCACAGGCCAAGCGGGACGAGAAGAAAGGTGTGAGGCGCTTCTGCCAGGTGACGAGCGGCCGGTCCGTAAAAGGGGATGACTTGGAAAAGATTTGCGAGAACTATCGTGAACTGGGAAAAAATACCCGTCTTTTCCTGTGTGGCTCGCTGGGACTGTTAGGGAAAGGAGAGCTGCAACAGCTCTGGGATGCAGGCGTGAGACGCTATCATTGCAATCTGGAAGCGGCACCTTCCTTTTTCCCACAATTGTGCACGACCCATACCATTGAGGAGAAGATACAGACTCTGAAATGGGCCAGGGAGATTGGTTTTGAGATATGCAGTGGTGGGATCATAGGCATGGGGGAAACACGTGCCCAACGTATCGAGCTGGCCATCGCATTGCGAGAGGTGCGGCCGGAGTCTATTCCTATTAATATTCTGTCGCCTGTCAAGGGCACTCCCCTGTCCGATACGGCTCCCATTGACGATGAGGAGATATTGCTGACCGTAGCTGTTTTCCGTTTCCTTCATCCCGGGGCGGAATTGCGCTTTGCCGGGGGAAGGGGCAGGCTCTCACGTGAAGTACAATTGGAAGCACTCGAAATCGGCATCAATGCCGCTGTGGTAGGCGACTTGCTGACTACGACCGGTTCCTGCATAGACGAAGATAAGGCGTTGACCACCGAAGCCGGCTATCACGTCTGGTTGTAACGAGGAATCTGAAACGAAAAGGAGGAGGAATGATTGATTTCACGGAAGAGGAACTTCAACGTTACAGCCGGCATATCCTGTTGCAAGAAGTCGGAGCGGAGGGACAGGAAAGGATACGACGGGGGCGTGTGCTCGTTATCGGTGTCGGTGGGTTAGGGTCACCTGTCGCCCTCTATCTGGCAGCTGCCGGAGTGGGGACAATCGGCATTGCGGACGGTGACACGGTGGAGCTTTCCAACCTGCAACGCCAGGTGATACACTTCACGCCGGACGTGGGGCGCAACAAGGTGGATTCCGCCGGAGAGAAACTGCGGAAGATAAATCCCCATGTCCGCATCAACACCTATCATGAGAGCCTTACAGTGGAGAATATTTTGGATATCGTCAGAGAATATGACTTTATCGTGGACGGTACGGACAATTTCCCCACCAAGTATCTTATCAACGACGCCTGCGTCCTGGCAAGCAAACCTTTTACCCAGGGGGGAATCCTGCGTTTCGAAGGACAGATCTTCACCCATCTTCCGGGCACGGCCTGTTACCGGTGCCTGTTCGGTGAGCCTCCTGCAGGCGGCTCGCCTTCCTGCTCGCAAGCGGGCGTACTGGGAGCCATAGCCGGCATAGTGGGTAGCATTCAGGCGGCAGAGACCTTAAAATATCTGACCGGAACGGGAGAACTTCTGACCGACCGTCTGCTGACATTCGATGCCAGGACCATGGAATTCCACCGGATAGAGTCTTGCCGACAAAACGATTGTCCCTTGTGCGGAATACACCCCATGCTAGAAGAGCTTGTCAGTTATGGACAGCCAGTGTGCGATTTGAAACCACACCGGAATCCATAGCAGGTCCTTTGGTACTGACGTTAAAAAACACAATAAAATGGGAATCATAGAAAACGCAATTTATTGTCAAAGTACAACTGGCGTGAGGAAACTTTCACTCATCGCCTTCAGCGGAGATTTCGACAGGCTGACTGCCGTTTTCACGCTGGCTACCGGCGCCGCTGCCGTCGGTTACGAAGTAAACATATTCTTTACCTTTTGGGGACTGGATGCCATCAAGCGGAAACAGGGACGCTCTTTTACAGGCAGGGGATTCCTGTCCAGGGTATTCGGTTTCATGATGGGGGGACTGGGAACAGCGCCGGCCAGCCGTTTCAATTTCATGGGGCTGGGACCGAAAATATTCCGTTACATGATGCGCAGGAACAACGTCGCCACACTGGAAGAACTGCTGGATGCTGCCAAGGCACTTGGCATCCACCTATATGCCTGTGAGATGGCGATGCACATTCTCGGACTGGAAAAAGGCGACTTCATCCATGAAGTGGAGGATGTCCTGGGAGTGGCCACTTTTCTGAAACTTTCCCAAGGGGGGCAGACCTTATTTGTATAACAACGTCAAAAACAAAAAGATGAACCATATACTTGACATTACCCGGGAACACTGCCCCATGACCCTCGTCCGCACCAAACTGCGACTTGCACAAATGGCCGAAGGCGATACGCTGGAAGTCCTTTTGTGCAAAGGAGAACCGTTGGATAACATACCCCGCAGCCTGCAGGAGCAAGGTTATAGGGTGCTTTCCATAAAACATTATGGAGGGGGCACTTATAAAGTTACAATAGAAAAATAAGAAAAACATGCTCCAGCATCCTGGACATACCGATATTATAAAATACCGCAGATGCGGTATGTAAAAATGCCATTAGAATGGTATTGTGTGGCTTTCGGTTCCGATTTATCTTTGCACTATGTTTTTAATACATCATAAAAGAAGATAATAGTTTATTGAGTTTAAGGTAAAAGGAAAAGAGATGGTAAAAAACAGAAAGTTAAATCGGTTTCGATGGTCAGCAGTCTATGTCTGTTGCCATAGAGACATGCGAATGTGCCACCTGGCACAATAATACAATAATGAACCGAGAAGGATGATCCCTTTCCGTACTGTTATGCAATTGGCTTACAGTCATTCCATGGAAAGAAAGACGGAAGTCTTATGGAAAGAAGTGAATTACAAACTTTAAAAATAATAATTGATATGACTACAATACGATATAATTTCAGACAAATATTCATTATGGTTCTGTTGACTGTTTTCTCTTCATCTTATGCGGCAGACAAACCTCAAAAAGTGATCACCGTCACCATCCCCAAGTTTGGTAGCGGGCTGGTGGAAACTTGGATCAAGAAATATACAGAGGCACATCCCGACGTGCAGATACGCCTTGTTGCAGGTAGCGACGAGGAAGCCGATTTGCGTTTTGTGTCAGAGATTGCCGGTGAGGAAGATAAGGCAGACAGCCGCGTGACCTATGTGGGGCGGTATGCTTTGTTGCCTGTTACGACTGTTCAGAATCCGTTGTATGAACAGATAACCCGTCGTCGTTTCGATGAGAAGGCATTGAAGAAACTCTTTTTCCAGCATAACGCCTTGCAAGAGGTGGAGAATGGTAAGAAGAGAGATGAATTGCGCGAAGGAGTTACTGTTTACTCCGGGACTAACCGCGTTTCGGGTGCCAATGCTTTTGCCGCTTATTTCGGTTATCAGACAGCCCAGTTGCGTGGCAAGCGTATTGCCGGTGATGACATCTACCTGTTGACCGCTATCAGCAAAGACCACACAGGAGTTACTTTCAACAACCTGACTTATCTTTTTGATCTGGAGAGCCGTAAGTTAAAACCCCAATTGTCCTTGTTGCCATTGGATGTAAAGAAAGAACAGGGCGAAATCCTGCGCAACGGTGATTTGGATGAAACGTTGCAGTTGCTGGAGAATGACGCCATCACTCTGGTACCGCTACGGGAGGTAGGGTTTGCCTACAAAGACAAGCACATAGTGGCTGGCTTCTTGCATTGGATTGTCAGTGAAGGACAGCAATACAACCATGACTTCGGCTTCTTGACCCTTGACAAAAAGCAGGCGCAGAAAGAGAAGAAGCAGTTGGAAACGAAGCTGCTGACCAGCCGGTAACGAATCGGTAAAGACAACAAATATAAATACAACTAAATCAAAGTACAATCATGCAAATTATATATCGTTTGGGGACTATCCTGCTGTTGCTTGGCGGGATAGTCGGGGGAGCCTTTGCGCAAATCCAAGTGAAAGGACGTGTACTCGATGCCAACAACAATGAGCCGGTGATAGGGGCTGCCCTCTCGGTGGTAGACGAACATTCGGGGGCACTGACCGACATCGACGGTAACTTCGTTGTCAGTGTCAAGGAGTTGCCTGCCGTCATCAACGTTAGCTTTGTGGGATACCGCAGCCAGCAGGTGGATGTTTATGACAATAGCGAACCGATCTTGATTTCGTTGACAGAGACTACCGATGTGTTGCAAGAGGTGGTGGTAGTGGGTTATGGCGTACAGAAACGGCAAGAACTGACCAGTGCCATCTCTACCGTCAATAAGGACTTGCTGAAACAGACACCTCCCTCTGTGGAGAGTGCGTTGGCGGGTGCGGTGGCTGGTCTGAACGTGTCGGTTACTTCCGGGCAGCCTGGAGCATCTTCTACTATCCGCATCCGTGGTGGCAACTCCATTACGGGAGGCAATGAACCGCTTTACGTCATCGACGGTTTCATTATCTATAACGATGTCACCGCCAACCGCACCGATGCCGGTGGCAGTGACGCTACGCTGGACCCGCTCTCTTTTATCAATCCGTCAGACATTGAGAGCATTGAAGTCTTGAAGGATGTCAGTGCGACTGCCATCTATGGTACAAGAGGGGCCAACGGTGTCATCATTGTGACCACCAAAAAAGGCAAGCGCGGCAAGGATAACATCAGCTATCAGGCGAACTTCGGCTGGCAGCACATCGGTAAAAAGATGGAGTTTCTCAATGCCCGCGAATGGACGGAGCTGTATAACGAAATCCGTACTTCGGAAGGTACACCCGAGTTGCAGCTTCCTCTGCCGGAGAACGAACAGGGCTATGACTGGCAAGACGCAGCCTTGAGAACCGGTTTCACGCAAGAACACCAGCTCTCTGTTATTGGTGGTGACGAACGTTCCCGTTACTCCATTTCAGGTAATTACAAACATCAAGATGGTATCATCCGGGGGACGGACTTGAAGCGTTATAACGGACGTATCAACTATGACCGTGACTTGCTAGAGAAGTTAAAGGTGGGTATTACGATTTCGGGAGCATTTACCCAACTGAATGGGTTACGTAACAGGAACGAGAACAATGCTCCGAACACGTGGGTGTCTGCCATTTCGAATATTCCTATTATTCCTATCTATGCCGAAGACGGCGGATTCAACTATGAGCCGAACGAACTAAGTACGGTGTCTTACAATGGTAAGGTCCCCAATCCGATATCCGACTTGGAGAACGTGAAAACGCTGACTGAGAATACCCGCATCTTGACCATCGCCTATGCCGAGTACGAACTGCTCCGTGGGTTGACATTGAAAGCCAATCTGGGATTAGACTTGAGCAATACCCGCCAAAGCAATTATGCACCGTCGTACACTACGCCGGGAGCGTCAAAGAACGGTTTGGCTGCCATCGGGCATAAATCGGTTTATACTTGGCAATCGGAATATACAGCCAACTATAGTCGTGTCTTCCGTAACTTGCACTCATTCTCTGCCTTGGTCGGATATACGGCACAACGTACCGACAAGCGCGGCTCCTCTGCTTCGTCTTACGGATTTGCCAATGATGCTACCGGTTATAACAATCTGGCAAGTGGCGGAACGCCTTTGTTCCCCACCAGTGAATCCTATAGTTCTACGTTGAATTCTGTACTGGGACGTGTCACTTATTCTTTCGACCAACGTTATAATGCCACAGTGACATTGCGTGCCGACGGCTCTTCACGTTTTGCTAAAGGACATCAATGGGGTTATTTCCCTTCCGTAGGTCTTTCCTGGAACATCGACAAAGAGCGTTTCCTTCATTTGGGCAAGCAAGTATCTTTCTTGCAACTGCGTTTGAATGGAGGTGTAGTGGGAAATCAGGAAATCGGTGATTTTCGTTATATAGCCAATATTGTTCCCAACACTTATTACTTTAACGATGTTCCTGTGACAGCTTATGTGGTAGAGAACCTGCCTAACCCGAATCTAAAATGGGAAACGACAGCTTCCTATAACATCGGTCTGAGTACGGGATTCTTTGACAGCCGGTTGACTTTCACCATTGATGCTTATTACAAGAAAACGTCTGATTTGTTGCTTGATGTACCTATTGAATCTTCTACCGGTTTCAGTTCGGCACTACGCAATATCGGTAGTGTAT
>ENA-OQJB01000584-OQJB01000584.1-human-gut-metagenome-genome-assembly--contig:-NODE-584-length-16702-cov-3.482655_pt1 | contig 16702 bp, 17 predicted proteins | sample MGYA00242599_ERZ504765 | MGnify/ENA primary metagenome ERZ504765 (study PRJEB26092, sample SAMD00036354) | human gut metagenome | host: Homo sapiens | study: EMG produced TPA metagenomics assembly of...
TTGAATGAAGAGCTCGTTTCACTTTTCTCTCGCGCTTTGGAAATTGCGGAAGCTGATAAGATTTCTTCCCAGCAATATCTTGCCGGTATTGTGCTACATATGATAGGGATGATATTGTCCATCTCTAAAAACAAGATTTTCGAAGTGGGTGATGTCGATCAGAAAATAGAGCAGGCTAAAATCATCATGAACGAGAATGTATTCAAGGATGTTGACCCGGAAGAACTGGCAATGAAGTTGAATATCAGTTATTCTTGGTTTCGCAAAGTATTTAAGGATTATACCGGCTATGCTCCTGCAAAATATTTCCAAGAGCTAAAGTTGCGTAAGGCTAAGCAATTGCTGGTGGGTACTTCTTTATCGGTGAAAGAAATCTCTTTTATGCTCGACTATAAGTCTACCGAGCATTTCTTCTCCTCGTTTAAGAAACGTACGGGGTTCACTCCATTGGAGTATCGCTCTTATGGTCGGGAAACCGGAGGAGAGGAGGTATAAAACAAAAAAAGACTTAACTTCTAAAAGTTAAGTCTTTTCTGTCGGAATGAGGCGACTCGAACGCCCGACCCCTACGTCCCGAACGTAGTGCGCTACCAACTGCGCTACATTCCGATTGCTTTTGAAAAGTGGTGCCACCAGGAATCGAACCGGGGACACAAGGATTTTCAGTCCTTTGCTCTACCAACTGAGCTATGGCACCTTTTTCGTTTGCGGGTGCAAAGATAAAGAGTTTTTTTTATACCGCAAGGCTTTTTGAGGAAAAATATCTAAAAAAGGTGCCTCTTGCTCTATGGAGCGAGGCACCTTACTTCTAAAAATCATTTGCTATCGAAGACATCAGTCGATATTCGGATTGATGCTGTGCCAGTCTTTGATGGCAGGCAGTACACCCATTTCTATCACCTCGTCACGAAGTGTGCAGAGATGGGCATAGCTTTCTTTCAGTTTGGCTTCTTCTTCGGGCGTGCCGTTCAGTTCCTTATAGTGTACACCGTCTTTGGTAATTTCAGTTTCCATTGCCATCATGATGTGGTCGAAGCCGTGGCTGTGTACATATGTACCGGCAGGCCAGCGGAACGGTTTGCCACCCATCGCTGCAGCTATCATTTCGATAGAGACGTATGCCGGACTCTGGAAGGAAGAACGTCCACGGAGGGCGATGATGTTGGCACCGCCTTTGGTTACCTTAGTCTGGATTTCGACCCACTGTTCTTTAGTCAGGGCAGGGGTACCGATGATATCAAGTAACGGTTTACCGTCCACCTTGGCGGTAGAGGCATATACAGCCATCTGTTCACCATGACCGCCGTAGGTACGGCAATTTTCGATTTTGTCGGGGGCGATGCCGAAGTGCTTGGAAAGTTCACTGCGCAGGCGGGTGCTGTCGAGGGCAGCCAATGTGGTCACTTGTGAAGGTTTCAGGCCGGAATACAATAGGGTAATCAGACCGGTGATGTCGGCAGGGTTGAAAATGACAACCACGTGCTTCACATCCGGACAGTAGGCTTTTACATTCTTACCGAATTCTTCGGCAATAGCGGCATTGCCTTTCAAAAGGTCTTCGCGGGTCATGCCGGCCTTGCGGGCGGCACCGCCTGATGATACCACATACTTGGCACCGGTCAGCGCTTCTTTGATATCGGAGGTAAATGTGATGTTCATTCCTTCGAATCCGCAGTGGAACAGCTCTTCGGCCACACCTTCCAGTCCGGGAGCATAAGGGTCGTACAGACATAGGTTGGGAGTGAGATGCATCATGATTGCAGTCTGTGCCATGTTTGAACCGATCATGCCGGCTGCGCCGACGATTGTCAATTTGTCATTTGTCAGAAATTCCATAATCTTTTTTATTTAAAGGTGAGTAATATCTTTTCTTGCTGATTGTCACGATACAAAGATAACCCTTTTTGAAGAGAGTTGTTCATAGAAAAAAGTTATCTTTTAGAGCAAAAAGTTATTTCTTCTTTCCGAACTGCTGTATTGTACCTAAATTACTTATCTTTGTTGGGAAAATGAAGATAAGTAAGAAACTATGAGCATTGAGTTAGGAAAGTACAATACGCTGGAAGTGGTGAAGAGGTAGCCTCGGCATGTATCTGGACGTGGCGAAGAAGGTGAAATTCTGCTTCCGTCGCGTTATGTCCCCCCAAGACTGTAAGGTGGGAGACAAACTGAACGTTTTTATATATCTTGATAACGAAGAACGTCTGGTAGCCACTACTCTGACACCGTTAGTGCAGGTCGGGCAGTTTGCCTGCTTGGAGGTGGCGTGGATAAACCAGTATGGTGCTTTCCTTAACTGGGGATTGATGAAGGATCTTTTCGTCCCCTTCCGCGAACAGAAAATGAAGATGCAGGTGGGAAAGAAGTATGTGGTTCATGCCCATTTGGATGATGAAAGCTATCGTATCGTGGCATCGGCCAAGGTAGACCGTTATCTTTCCAAAGAGAAGGCCGCCTATGAGTCGGGGCAGGAGGTGGATATCCTGATTTGGCAGAAGACGGATTTGGGATTCAAGGCGATCATCAACGATGAATATAGCGGCTTGCTATATGAGAGCGAGATATTTCAGCCACTGCACACGGGCATGAGGATGAAAGCCTATGTGAAGCAGGTACGTGAAGACGGCAAGATAGACCTGCTGCTTCAAAAACCGGGGCAGGCTAAAGTAGAAGATTTCTCAGCTACGTTGCTGGACTATATCCGTGAACAGGGCGGACGGATAGCTTTGAATGACAAGAGTCCGGCAGAAGAAATCTATGCAACTTTCGGTGTCAGCAAGAAAACCTTCAAAAAGGCTGTGGGAGATTTGTACAAAAAACATCTGGTTGTATTGGAGGAAGATGGAATCAGGATTAGGAATTAGTCCCAGTCATTAGGAATTTCCCTACTTGTAAATAGAGACAATCATTAGGGAGGGGAATTTCCTCTCCCTATTTTTGTCGTACAATAAAAAAGAAAGTCATGATACGTCATTTGATATTAAGTGTTTGTCTAGTTCTGGTAGCGTTTCCCGCAATAAAAGCGGCGCCCATAGACGGAATCCGTATAGAAAGTCCATATCGTAGAGTGGTGGTACTGGTCGACGGACAGCAGGTTTGCCTGCCTACTTTCAGTTGTTTTAGTAGCCAATCTGCGTGGTAGTTGTCGGGTAGAGGTTTATGAAGCGCCATCCCGTGGGGAGAATTCCCGAAGAGGAAAACTCCTATATGATGAACGTGTGCATTGCTCCATCAATGAAGTGGAAGATATTTTCATTCCAGAGGACAAAAGACCTGGTGGAAACTGGGGTACTTCTAATCATCACAAGCCTGGCAGACCCGGTGACAGACCGTTAGGAGGCGAGCAGCATGAACCGGTGATGTCACCATCTGCCTTCGAACAGTTTATGGGGCTGATGGAAAAACAGAGTTTCGATTCAGACCGTAAGGAAGTGCTCGACCATGCCTTGCTGACCTCTTGGTTCACTACTGACCAGTGTATCCGTCTGATGGATTTTTATCGTTTCGACAGTGAAAAGAAACAGTTGATGAAGAAGATTTATCCTAAAATAGCCGATAAACCGAATTTCTATTATGCGATAGACAAGCTGACCTTCTCGTCGGACAAGAACGAGATAAATGCCTTCATCAAACAATATCATGAGAAGAATAACTAAAAAAAGGAGGGGTTATGAAACGGATTATATTTATATTTTTTGCCGCTATGATGAGTACAGCTGTTTGTAGTGCGGCAATGAGCAACAGCAAAGTGCGTAAAGAGACCCGCTTTCTTACGGACAAGATGGCCTATGAATTGAACCTGAGTACAGAACAGTATAATGACGTGTACGAAATAAACTATGATTTCATTTCCGGTATACGCTATCTGATGGATGACGTTCTTCGGGGGAGGAATGGGCCTTGAATCGCTATTACGATTATCTGGATGTGCGCAATGACGACCTTCGATGGGTGCTGAATAACCGGCAGTACGGCCGTTTCATGCAGGCCGCCTATTTTTACCGTCCGGTTTATGTAAGTGGTGGTCGTTGGTCTTTTAGGGTTTACATCACTTACACCAACCATAATCATTTCTATTTCCCGCGGCCGTATCATTACCGTACATATTGCGGTGGGCATTATCGTACGCACTATCACAACAGCTATTATCGCGGTCGTTACCATCATCCGCACTATACCGGTTCGTGGAGTATTCGGAATGATAAGTCGTACCACACCAGCCGCCGTTCAGATTTCGGTTCGGTGAACATCCGCCCTAATTCGCATAAGCGTCCGGCAGGCAGGGATGATGTATATACCACGCGACGTAGCAACGGTAGTAATAATCGCATTAGCACAGGTACACGTAACAGCAGTACGCGACGTAGTAGTGTGGATAGTGGCAGAAAGTCGAGTAAAGAGAAAATAGAAACCACAAGAACTAAAAATAATAGATAAGAGCCCCAGCCGTAGCAGGGTAAAGACGGCAAGCAAGGAAAGAAGAAATGCTTCCGGCGTACGGAGTTCCGAAAGCCGTCGCAGCAGCTCTTCAAGCACTACCCGCAGTTCTACCGGCAGTAGCTCTTCCCGCTCTTCGGAAAGGAGATAGAAGAACAAAAAACTCCCCTCTTGTCAGCCTGGAGGCAGGGAGAGGGGAGAATCAAACACAACAACTAAAATTATACTTCTTTTTTATTCAATCGGTTCTCCCTTATAGAAATCCAGAATCTTGGTACGGAACAGATAGTCATACTTGGCTTGCAATTCGTCCGATTGGGATTTCATAAGGTTCTGTTTTGCTTCATTGTATTCTACGGCATTTGCTTTTCCGTTCTCATACTTTTCGCTCATCAGCTTGAAAGACTCTTCGCTGGCGACGGTGGCTGTATGGCTGCTGGTATATTTGCTTTCGGCAGCGGCGGCGTTGTACCATGCCTGCTGGATTTCCTTGTAAAGCGTCTTTTTGGCATTATCCAGTTGCAAGGCATAGTTCTCGCGTTGCAGGCGTGCCGTGCGTACCCGGTTACGGGTAGAGAGGCGGTTGAAAATAGGTACGCTGAGGTTGAATCCTACATATTTGTTGAAGTTATCGTTCATCTGCTGGCTGAAAGTACGGTCGATGGTAGAATAGTAATTCGTACCGAGACTACCGTTCAGACTCAGTTGTGGGTAGTAGTTGCTCTGGGCAATACGGATATTGTGTTTACTGCCTTCCAAGCGGAACTGTGCAGCTTGTATGGAAGCCTTACTCACCATGGCTGTTTGGAATATCTCATCCGGAGGAGTGAGAGGGACTAAATCCAGATTGACTGCCGGAGATTCCAGATTGAACCCTTCCGGTGTTTCCAGTTCGATAAGCTGGCTAAGGTCGAGCAGGGCCAACTTATAGTTGTTGTTTGTCTGCACTACATTCATCTCGTCTTGTGCCACACGTGCTTTGGCTTCTGCCAGTTCTGCCGGAGAGGCTTTTCCCAAGTCGGCAAGCCGGCTGATGCGGACATATTGCTCTTTGCTCAATTGCACTTGTCCCAACGCCACCTGGTGGAGCTCTTCATTGAACAGCACCTGAAGGTAGGCCGAAGCTATATTGATGGCAATGTCTTCCTTGGCTTTGTCCAGGTCGGCAATGGCAGCTTTGAGGTTTAGTTTGGCCAATGCATACTGGTGGGGAATTTCCAGACCGGTAAAGATAGGTATGCTGGTATTGACAGACATATTAGTGCCGTGGCTGCTGGTGTTGACGTATACAGTGGAATAGTCTCCCGTATCCTCATTTTTGATGGCTGTTTGCGTACGTCCCCAGTTCCAGCTCTGGCCGGCACTGGCATTCAGGTTCGGCAGTCGTGCCCATTTGGCTGTATTTACTTCGACAGCACTCTGTTCGGCAGCGTTGGCTGTCTGGCGGATACTGATGTTATGCTCGATGGCATAGTCTATGCATTGGCGTAAAGACCATCGTTCCTGCGCCTGCACTGAGATACTGCCGAATATTGCGAGGTATAAGAATATCTTTTTATTCATATCGTATATCTTTTTAAGCTATTCCGTTTGTTAATCCTTTTTCTCTGCACCGCGAATCTTATCCTGGGCACTGATACCGCTTTTGATGGCAATCTTTATGCCGTCACTCATGCCGACCTGGATGGGGCGGCGTTCGAACTTTTGTACCGGTACGCTGTCCGTCATTACGTATACAAAGGTGCTGTCACCATTGAATTCAACGGTACTTTCCGGTACGGCAAGCGTTTTCTGGGCACGGTCCAATACGATTTCTGCGTTGGCAGAATAGCCGGAACGTATCTGTACGCTGTCCGGTGCGGCAATGGCAGCTTTGATTTCAAACTGGTTGGCACCGTTTTCTTCCACACCCTTCGGAGATATGTATTCCAGTGTGGCATCGAACGAAAGATTCTGCAGGGCGCCGATTGTCAGTTTCACCGGCATGCCTTCGTGCACACGGCCCACTTCCGTTTCGTCAATGTTGCCGCGGAAAATCAAATCGTTCATGTTGGCAACGGTAGCGATGGTGGTTCCGTCATTGAAAGTGTTACTCATGATAACCGAGTTACCGACTTTGATGGGTACATCCAGAATCAGACCGGTAATGGTGGAACGGATCAGGGTACTACTGAAAGAGGCGCTGTTCTTGGTGATGCCTTCCTTTACAATTTCCAGGTTATCTTTTGCTGTCTGCAGTTCCTCGCGTGCCTGCTTCACGCTTACTTCCCCTTTTTCGTACTCTTCAGCGCTGATAAGCTTGTCGTTGTACAGTTTCTGGGTACGGGCGAAATCCGTTTCGGCTTGGGCAGCGTTGATTTCCGCCAATCGTACGCGGCTTTCGGCAGAGTTCAATTGTCCCAGTTCGGGTATCACCTTTACTTTGGCAAGCACTTCCCTTGCTTCACACTTTGTCCTGCTTCCTTGTATACTTCGGCAATGATACCGGAAATCTGCGGCTTGATAAGGACTTCATCTCTCGGTTCCACTTTGCCGGTGGCTACCGGTAGTCTTTTCAAGGTCTGTCACTTCCGGAACTATCGTTTCGTATTCTGTTACTTTAGGTTGGGACTTCTGGTACAGAAAAACGATGTCCAAATGAATAAGGCAGCAATTGCTACCAATAATGCGATTTTCAGAAACTTCTTGTTTTCATCTTATATTTACGATTTAATTATTTACGATTGATATAGCCATTATTTCATGGCTTACGGTTATGGTCTCTCTATAAGTTTATTCATCCCTGATGGCTTCAATTGGCTTGATTGCCATGGCGCGATAGGCAGGTGCCAGTCCGGCAAGCACTCCTAATGCGATGAGGAGGATGCAGGTTCCGATAGCCAGTCCGAATGAAACCTGGTAGTGGGTTTTGATAACTCCAGGGTCATTGGCGGCCTTTTCAAGTATTTGCAGTACAAATACAGCAAAAGAAATACCTGCCATACCCGCTATAGTGGTCAGCACCATGCTTTCCGAAAGAATTTGTTGCAGAATGTCTTTAGGACGGGCACCTATGGCACGGCGTATGCCTATTTCCGTTGTACGCTCCTTGACGGTTACCATCATAATATTCGATACGCCGATAGCTCCGGCAAACAGCGTCCCCAAACCTACCATCCAGATTAGAAAGCGCACTCCAATCATCAGGTTGTCCATCATGGAGAACATAGCTTCCGCATTCAGAAGCATGACGGCTTGTTTGTCATCGGGAGCAATGTAGTGCGCCGCTTTTACAAGACGTTCCACTTCGGGCTGCACGTCTTTCACTTTTACTCCCGGTTTCATGATGAAACATACTACATGCAGTTTCTTTCCGAGGTTGTAGGTCTGTTGCATGGTGGAAAAAGGCAATGTAATGGCTTCAGAGGCCTGCCCTTGTATATTGACATTGCCTTCGGATGAACACATTCCGATAACCCGGTAATAGATACCATTTACCCGGACATATTTGCCGCAGGGGTCTTCACCGGGTTTGAAGAGGCTTTCATAAACACGTTTGCCGATTACACACACTTTACGCGACTCTTTAATGTCGACATCATTGATGAAACGTCCATAGGTCATCTCTTGATGTTCTATCTGTTCATATTCGGGATACAAGCCTTTCACACTACAGTCGTACTTGTTGTCTCCGTAGACAGCCACTTGTCCCCATAAGGCAATGGAAGGCGTGGCAAGCGCCACACCGTCCACATTGCGTACACGGTCCACATCTTCCATCTCCGAAATCCCACCATCGTCCTTTGCGAAAACCTTTTATAAGCCTCGCTTTGTCTTTTGTGCAGCGATAAAGCCCGAGTTGGTTGCAAATCCTTCGAACTGGGATTTTAGTTCTTCCTGCATGCCCTGGCCGCCACCGATAAGCGCCACCAGCATAAAGATACCCCAGAATACGCCGAACGCCGTAAGCAGGCTTCTCGTTTTGTTCCTTGTTATTGTGATGAGGATTTCCTCACACGTATCTATGTCTATTCTCATAATCTTTAATCTGCTCTAAGTGCTTCAATAGGACTGATACTTACCGCTTTCTTAGCCGGGAAGAACCCAGCCAACGTACCCGCTATGATAAGGGTCAGGGTAGCTTGGATAGCAATACTGAGGTCTACGGTGGGATCGGAGAACATGGTCTGCTGGAACATGCCGGCATCCATCGTCTGGCTACCGAAAGCAGAGTTCATCCATTCCGTCACCCCGATGCCTGCCACCATACCGATATAACCGAATAGCGTAGTGATAGTCACGCTTTCCACAATAATCAGCCAAAGGATGGAGAAAGGTTTTGCTCCCAATGCCTTACGGATACCAAATTCCCGGGTACGTTCTTTCACGGTAATCAGCATTATGTTCGACACGCCGACAATCCCACTCAACAGTGTGAAGATACCGATAACCCAGATTGCAGTCCGGAGGATACCCATTGCATTCTGTGTCTGCAGATAGTTGGTGAAACGATTCCATATCCATATGGCGCTCTCATCTGTGGGGTCAAAGCGGTGATTGGTGGCAATAGCCTTGCGGTATTCTTTTTCAAAGGCTTCGTTACTTTCTATGCTGTGCAGGTTCTTGGTTGTAAAGATGATGTTATTCAGCTTGTCTCCTTTATTATAGATGGTCTGCAAGGTGGAGAAGGGGATATACGCTTCGTTTGCCTCGCGGTCTCCCTGGTCATTGTAGAGGCCTACTACTTGATAGGCCACTCCACTGGCATTGACAAATTGTCCGATGGGTTCAGTATGCGTTTTTCCGAAAAGGATATCTGCAGATTTCTTATGGAGGATGATGACTTTACGTCGGTCTTTCAGGTCGTTGTAGTTGATGAAACGTCCGTCGCTGTTTTCACGGTTTCCACTTCGGTGTAGTTGGGATATACGCCCAGCAGAGAGATATTGATATATTCTTGTCCGAAGCTGACGTTTACATTACTTTGACGCACGGTGGCACCGGCACTGATGACATTTTCGGTGAATTGCTTCTCCGTGTCATCCATGTCCCGGTTGTCCAGTTGGACGCGGCGTCCTTCTTTCAGACCGTCGTATGACTTGGTGGTCCAGCCGGGGAAGATGCGGATAGAGTTCAAGGCACGCTCCGACGCATTTTGCTCGAAGGCATGTATGATACCGTTTCCGGCTCCGAGCAGCACGATGAGCATGAAGATTCCCCATGCCACGGCAAAGCCCGTCAGGAATGTACGCAGTTTGTTGCGTTTGATGGTTCCGTATATTTCTTGCCAAAGGTCTATCATTGATAATTAAAAATTAAGAATTAAAATTAAAGGGGAGGGGGCTCTTCCTTTATTATTTCATGAATCCGTCTTTTCCGAACGGGCTTGCATCGTGGTTCAGATTCGTCTCGATGCTACCTATGATACCGTCTTTGATATGGATAATCTTGTCCGTCTGGTTGGCAACACCGCTTTCGTGGGTCACGACTACGATGGTCATGCCCGTATCGTGCAGTTCCTTTAGAATCTGCATCACCTCTACGGAAGTCTTGCTGTCGAGCGCGCCGGTAGGTTCATCGGCAAGGATAATCTGCGGTTGGGTAATGAGGGCACGGGCGATGGCTACACGTTGTTTCTGTCCACCGGACATCTCATTTGGCATGTGGTGTGCCCACTCTTTCAGCCCCAGGCGGTCCAGATATTCCAGTGCCAGCGCATTACGTTTGCGGCGGCTCACTCCTTGATAAAAGAGAGGAAGCGCCACATTCTCCACTGCATTCTTGAAGGAAATGAGATTGAAGGACTGGAAGATGAAACCAATCATACGGTTGCGGTACTCGGCTGCCTTCGTTTCGCTGAGGTTCTTGATGAGGGTACCGTTCAGATAATATTCCCCCGTGTCGTAACTATCCAGAATACCCAGTATATTGAGTAAAGTGGACTTTCCCGAACCCGATGAGCCCATGATGGAAACAAATTCGCCTTTCTGAATGTCGAGGTTGATGCCTTTGAGCACATGCAGCGGTGCTCCGTTGTTGTAGGTCTTGTTAATGTCTTTTAGTTGTATCACTGTTTTCCCTGTTTATTGCTTTACTCTTATTAATTTTCACTATTAGACGCAGCAATGCTACGAAAAGTTGCAAAAGTTGCAAACTTTTTTAAAAAAAGATTTTGCAGTGTCGTTTTTCTTTGTGATTTTTGTAACCATGAATGTGATTAACTAACCCTTTAAACAAAAGTAATATCATGAATTCAAACATGGAAAAGCCCTATGTAGTGGGCATTGACATAGGCGGAACAAACACCGTCTTTGGTATTGTAGACGCACGCGGAACTATTATTGCAAGCAGTTCCATCAAAACCGGAGCTTATGAGGACGTCAATGATTACGTAGACGAAGTTTGCAAGAATCTGTTGCCGCTCATTATTGCCAACGGTGGCGTAGACAAGATAAAAGGTATCGGTATCGGTGCTCCTAACGGAAACTATTACAGCGGTACCATTGAGTTTGCTCCGAACCTTCCCTGGAAGGGTGTAATTCCTTTGGCTGCCATGTTTGAAGAGCGCTTGGGTATCCCTACCGCTTTGACAAACGACGCCAATGCTGCCGGTATCGGTGAAATGACTTACGGTGCGGCTCGTGGTATGAAAGACTTTATCATGATAACTCTTGGCACCGGTGTAGGTAGCGGTATCGTTATTAACGGTCAGATGGTATATGGCCATGACGGTTTTGCCGGAGAGTTGGGACATACTATTATCCGTCGTGAAAACGGACGTCTCTGCGGATGCGGACGTCACGGCTGTCTGGAAACTTATTGTTCGGCTACGGGTGTGGCGCGTTCTGCACGTGAGTTCTTGACCAAGAGTACCGAACCGAGTTTGTTGCGCGACATTCCGGCAGAAAACATTACTTCCAAGGATGTGTATGATGCAGCGGTGAAGGGTGACAAGATTGCCCAAGAAATCTTTGAGTTTACCGGAACCATCTTGGGTGAGGCTTTGGCCGATTTCATCGCTTTCTCCAGCCCGGAAGCTATCGTGTTGTTCGGTGGTCTGGCAAAAGCGGGAGACTATATCTTCAAGCCTATCCAGAAAGCTATTGACGACAATGTATTGAATATCTACAAAGGCAAGACCAAGTTGCTGGCTTCCGAGTTGAAGGACTCTGATGCTGCAGTGCTGGGTGCCAGTGCGTTGGGCTGGGAGCTGAGAGATATTAAGTAATCAATATTAGGGAAACTGATAAAGGAGGGGATATGTCAAAACTCCCCTTCTATCGAAATCACCCTCGCTACACCTATCTGTGGCGAGGGTGATTTTTAGTTTATGAGAGTTTCGACACACCTTTTTTTCTTTAGTGGCACATATTCCTCAGCAATAAAGTTATGTCACAAGTTGCTTCCACACTTCCACCCATTCTCTGTATCCCTTTATTCATCGGGGTTGCGGATGCTGTGGAAGCAACTTGAAAAGGTGGAAGCAACTTTTGCTTCCACCTTAAATTTACGCCAAATAATCTATTAATATCTTGTAGTACAATAAATTAATAGGATATGGAGCAATTTGCCAATATCGTGTAAACAAGCTATTGGTTTCCTGCAAACACGGTATTAACTTCGTAAAAGCCCGTGCGATAATAGGTGGAAGTCAGGCTTTTGGTATGGATAAGATAGGTATTCAGTATAGGCAAGCTATGCATATGAGAGCTGTTTAACGGCCGTGAGGCGTTCGCCTAACGGCCATAAAGCACCTTGTTGACGGTCGTTAGCAGAGCGCCTCACGGCCGTTGGGCGCTGATAAACTAACATATCAGCAAGAAGGAAGGCTTATGTGAAAGGAAAGGAGCGCAGGCTTACAATGTTTTGAATGAGGGAGTAGCAGTAGAGTATCGCATGGTGTGTATGCCTACTGTGTATATCACTAAAAAGGGAAACTGACAATGTCGGTTTCCCTTTTTTATTTCGAAATAGGAGTCTGGAATTAACCGTTAACTCTTTTTCTTTGATTCTTGCTTTCTTACCGGTAAGAGCGCGCAGGTAGTACAGTTTAGCGCGACGAACTTTACCCACTTTGTTCACTTCGATGCTGTCGATAGCCGGTGATTCAATCGGGAAAATACGTTCTACGCCTATGGTTCCTGACATCTTACGTACTGTAAAACGCTTCTTGTCTCCATGTCCGGCAATCTTGATAACAACACCACGGTACAACTGTACACGTTCCTTGTTACCCTCGACAATACGATATGCTACTGTTACAGTGTCACCTGCCTTGAAGCTCGGGTGCTGTTTTCCGGTAGCAAATGCTTCTTCTGCAATTTTAATTAAATCCATTGTTGTTATTATTAAATTGTTTCATCGTTACAACGCAACATACCAGGCTTCTCTCTTGGTGTCCTGACAGCGATTGCGCGAAAGCGGTGCAAAGTAACGAATTATTTGCCAGATACACAAGTGCTTCAAGCTTTTTTTCGCCAGTTGGGATGATTTTTGAGCGTTTCATTCTGCTAAACGCAAGTCTAAATAATCGGTTAATTGTGTGGCTCAGTCGCAAAAGAAAAGTATATTTGTAGCAATTTAAAACTAAATGAATATGAAGAAACAAACTTTCAGTCTCCTTTCGGGGGCAGTGTTGGCGGTTGCGCTTCTATTGGTTTCCTGCCATTCTTCCTACGAAGTAACCAAGGTAGAGGGAGGCAGAATTCCCATGAACTCTGTTTGGGATGCCGAGCCGGATGCCGAAGCCGTGGCTCTGCTGGCACCTTACAAGGCCCGGATGGACAGCGTTATGTATCATGTGGTGGGAACCGCAGAAATGTCGATGGACAGATTCCGGCCCGAAAGCCTTTTATCCAATCTGATTGCAGATGTACTGCGTGAGGCTGCGGTGGAAGTGCTGGGCAAACCGGCCGATATGGGGCTAATCAATATCGGTGGAATCCGGAACTCCCTGACGGAAGGAGACATCACTACCGAAAACATCTATGAGATATTGCCTTTTGAGAATTCGCTCTGTGTGCTGACGATGAAAGGCTCTGCCATGAAGCACTTGTTTGAAAACATTGCGGTGAGACTTGGTGAAGGGATGAGTGGTATACAGTTGGAAATCAGCAAGGATGGCAAGCTGCTCCAGGCTTCCATTGCCGGCAAGCCGGTGGAGGATGACCGTGACTATACGGTTGCCACGATTGATTATCTGGCTGATGGAAACGATGGAATGACGGCTTTCCTGCAGGCGGATAAAAGGGAGTGCCCGGATGGGGCTACACTGCGCGGTCTGTTCATGAAGTATGTGGAAAAGCAGACGGCAGCCGGCAAGAAGGTGACTTCGCGCATGGAGGGAAGAGTGGTCGTTAAAGAGTAAGCATTAAAAAACAGAAGTTCTATGAAACATATATATTCCTTGGCAGCCCTGCTGCTTTTCATGCTCCCCGCATCGGCACAACAAGAGGAGCGGTGTCATTACTGAAGAACCCCTTTGCCTGGTGTCCACCGATTCTGTATCGTCCGGCCAATCCGGAAAACAACTGTTTATCCTGCACACCAGCGATACGCACAGCCGTATAGAACCCATCAGCGCCGAGGCTGCCGACGAGTATGCCGGGATGGGCGGTGTGGTGCGCCGTGCCGGTTTTGTAAAGCAGTTTCGCGGCAAGCATCCGGATATGTTGCTGCTGGATTGCGGAGACATCTCGCAAGGCACCCCTTATTATAACTTTTTCAAAGGCGAGCTGGAGGTCAAGATGATGAACCTCATGGGCTATGATGCCATGACGATAGGTAATCATGAATTTGATTTCGGACTTGAGAATATGGCGGAATTGTTCCGTATGGCGGATTTTCCCGTGGTCTGTTCCAATTATGACGTGACGGGTACGGTACTCGAAGGACTGGTGAAGCCTTATATCACCTTGGTGCGCGAAGGGGTGAAAAATCGGTATCTTCGGCCTGGCCCCCAAGATGGAAGGGCTGGTGCAGGCGGATAAATGCGTAGGCATTGTCTACAACGACCCGATAAAGGTGGCCCAGGAAATGACAGACCTTCTTAGGGAGAAGGAGAATTGCGAGGTCGTGATTTGCATGTCCCATTTGGGTATCCGCAGTGCAAATCCCGAAGGCGCTTCCGACGAGAACCTGGTAGGTAAGACGCGTGGCATTGATGTCATTTTGGGCGGACATTCGCATACTTTTATGGAAAAGCCTGCCGTTTATCTGAATGCGGACGGCAAGAGCGTTCCCGTGCTGCACACCGGAAAGAGTGGCATCTACGTAGGAGAAATGGTACTTACTTTAACTGAAAAATAGCATGATGAAAAGACTCACCCTCCTTTTATGGGTTGCAGGATTGTTTATATTGGGATTATCTTCACTTCACGCCCAGACGGGAGGCCCGTTTCTTCCTTCGGCTGCAGACAACCGGTGCCGGCAATGGGTGGACTCCGTGTTGTCAGGTCTGAATGTACACGAAAAAGTGGGGCAGCTCATCGTTGCCACCATTCCGGCCAGAGCAGACAAGGCCACGAAAAAGCAGATGCGCGAGCTGGTAAAGAAATACAAGGTCGGTGGCTTGCTGTTTTCCGAAGGTACTCCGGAAGAGCAGGCTATCTTGACCAATATGGCCCGGAAGGATGCCAAGATTCCCGTTATGGTTACTTTCGATGGAGAGTGGGGACTGTCAATGAGGCTGAAAGGCGCTCCGGACTATCCCCGTAATGCCGCCTTGGGATGTATCGAGGACAATGGCCTGATTGAAGAATATGGACGTGAGGTGGCCCGCCAGTTTCGCGAATTGGGGGTACACGTCAATTTTGCACCCGATGCGGATGTCAATACGAATCCGCTGAACCCGGTGATACACGTACGCTCCTTTGGCGAGAACCCGCAGCGGGTGGCGGAAAAGGTGGTGGCATACAGCCGTGGGCTCGAAAGCGGGGGCATACTTTCCGTTTGCAAGCATTTCCCCGGGCATGGCGACACGGATGTGGATTCTCATAAGGCGCTTCCCGCCTTGCACTACGACCGTGCACGCCTGGACAGTGTGGAGCTTTATCCCTTCAAGGAAATGGTACGTGCCGGATTGGGGGGTGTCATGGTAGGCCATCTGCAAGTGCAGGCGCTGGACCCGGACGGGGTGACTCCTTCTTCCTTGTCGCGGAATGTGGTGACCGGGTTGTTGAAGGATGAACTCGGCTTTAAAGGGCTGGTGTTTACCGATGCCTTGGACATGAAGGGTGTGTCTGCCATTCCGCAGGTAACTACCAAAGCGCTGCTGGCGGGAAATGATATGGTGCTGGTACAGTTCAATACGAAGAATGCGGTGCAGGAGCTGGTAGATGCAGTGGAGTCGGGACAACTGAGTAAGGACGAACTTGATGCCAAGTGCCGCAAGGTATTGATGTACAAGTATATGCTTGGTTTGAGAAACCGCCAGCCGCAACTTCGGGTCAGCGGAATGAGCTATCGCATCAATACGGAGGAAGCGCAGGCGTTGGCTGCCAAGTTGCGCCGTTCGGCAGTGACTGTATTGAACAATTATTTCGATGTCCTCCCGCTGGCACCGGTGGAAGGTGATATTGCCGTGCTCAGCATCGGAGAGAAGGAGGCGGATGCTCCCTTTGTGGAAGCTATGAAAAAGAATGCAGGCATCAGTCATTTCCACTTGCCTTGGAATGCCGATGAGGCTCTCTGGCAGGACGTGCAGGGGCAGTTGGCTGCTTTCCGTCGCGTGGTTATCAGCATCACCGGTTCGGCTTATGTCAGCGACCGTGATGTGGCCTTTCTGGAAGGCTTGAACCTGCGTGCTCCGCTGGTCTATACTTTTTTTACCTCTTACCGTACATTGCAACCTCTGATGCCCGCACTTGCCAAATCCAGCGCTGTGGTGCTGGCACATTCGGCAGAGACGGATTTGCAGCAATACGTGGCTGATGTTCTTTTTGCCAAAAAGCCGGCCAGTGGCAGAATGTCGATGAGTATCGGTAAACTGTTTCCGGCGGGAACGGGCTGTATGATTGAGCCGGGCATGAAACCGGGGAAGACTGTTCCGGAAGATTACGGCATGAAGTCGTATGTGCTGCAAAGTATCGATGCCGTTGCCCGGAAGGGACTGGAAGCGGGAGCTTATCCCGGTTGCCGCGTGCTGGTGTGGAAAGACGGACTGCCGGTATATGATAAAGGCTTCGGCACCCACTCTGATAAGGATACCACTGCCGTCCGTTCTTCGGACCTTTTTGATTTGGCTTCGCTGACCAAGACTACGGCTACGTTGCTTGCCGTCATGAAA
>ENA-OQJB01000590-OQJB01000590.1-human-gut-metagenome-genome-assembly--contig:-NODE-590-length-16614-cov-8.692060_pt1 | contig 16614 bp, 13 predicted proteins | sample MGYA00242599_ERZ504765 | MGnify/ENA primary metagenome ERZ504765 (study PRJEB26092, sample SAMD00036354) | human gut metagenome | host: Homo sapiens | study: EMG produced TPA metagenomics assembly of...
CTAGACTTTCTATATTCGGGCGGTTTTAGCTCAGCTTGGTTCAGAGCATCTGCCTTACAAGCAGAGGGTCGGCGGTTCGAATCCGTCAACGCCCACCTCTTTTAATAGCAATCATGATTAGCATGGTTGCTTTTTTATTTTCCCAACCAACACAAAAACACCTTATTCTCCCACTACTTTTTAAGAGAAGGCTAACACAACAAAAAAGGCAGGAATAATAATCCCCGCCTTTTTTGTTTCTACCACATACACTTCATGATTCCTTCAACAGAAATCTCACCGTTTCTTTTTCGATAATGCAGAGGATATGACATGATCGATAGAAAATTTACCAGGTCCCGTTATATACATCAGCACAAACACCACCAGATAAATAAAGGCTAGTTCCTTCGCTGCAAACGGATCATTCCCGTGTATCACAAAAAAGGCCATTCCCATCGTAAAGACCATCGGGATCATAGCCAGGCGATAAAACGCACCGAATATAAAACCCACAGAGCAAAACACCTCACCGAAAATAGCCAGTCCCAACGACAACGTACTTCCTACGCCCAACGGATCCGGGAAAGATCCCGACATAGCACTAAAATTCGTCCATTTCTGGATACCATGCGAAAGCAGCAATACTCCGAAAAGGATACGCAACGCCAACAAAAAAGGGAAAACGCATTTCCTTCCGGCTTGGAAGGAAAAAGAAATTTATAAACCACTGACATAATCTTTGTTCTTTCTTAAATTAGTTATTCATTTATAAAACATAAATAAAAAGAAAAGTTTACACACAAACCCATAAAAAAAGGACTTCCAACACTTGGAAATCCTTTTGTGACCAGGGTGGGATTCAAACCCACGACCTTCAGAACCGGAATCTGACGCTCTATTCAGCTAAGCTACCCAGCCAAAGACAGCGCAAAAGTATATATAATCTTGCAGGAAAACAAATGAACGGGCAAAAAAAGATTACTTTTGATATTTTGCAAGCCTCCTAACGACAATCACTTCCATTTTGCAAATAAAAGAAGGCACACAATTGCTATTTTGCCATTAATTAGTATCTTTGCCACACATTATTCACAAACATAAAGCACAACAAGTATATGAGTTACTTAATTAAACCAGCAGGATATAAGGCTTTATTGAACTTATCGCAGACCGAGATGGGTATCAAAAAGATCAAAGACTTTTTCCAGCAAAACCTGTCTTCCGAATTACGGTTGCGGCGTGTCACAGCTCCGTTGTTCGTCTTAAAAGGGATGGGTATCAATGACGACCTGAACGGTACGGAACGCGCTGTCACGTTTCCGATCAAGGATTTGGACGACGCCAAAGCAGAAATCGTCCATTCGCTTGCCAAATGGAAACGCCTTACTCTCGCCGACTATCAAATCGAAAAAGGTTACGGTATCTATACCGACATGAACGCTATCCGCTCTGACGAAGAGTTGGGAAACCTCCATTCTTTATATGTCGACCAATGGGACTGGGAACGCGTCATGGGAGCTGAAGAACGGAATGTGGACTTTCTGAAAGAAATCGTACGCCGCATCTATGCAGCCTTGGTGCGTACCGAATATCTGGTCTATGAGATGTTCCCTGAAATCCGTCCGACATTACCCCAGCAAATCCATTTCATACACTCCGAAGATCTACTGCAAAAATACCCGACTTTCACACCGAAAGAACGGGAAGATGCGATTACGAAAGAATATGGAGCCGTTTTCATCATCGGTATCGGATGCAAGTTAAGCAACGGAGAGAAACACGACGGACGCGCTCCGGACTACGACGACTGGTCGACAGTTGCGGAAAACGGACAAATCGGATTGAATGGCGACCTACTCGTCTGGGACGAAGTGCTGAACCGTTCGCTCGAACTATCCTCCATGGGTATTCGCGTGGATAAGGAAGCCTTGCTCCGCCAACTGGAAATTTGCAACGCGGAAGAAAAGAAAGAACTATATTTCCACAAACGTCTGCTGAACGGCGAACTGCCACTAAGTATCGGGGGTGGTATCGGACAGAGCCGCTTGTGTATGTTTTACCTCCGCAAAGCCCATATCGGTGAAATTCAGGCAAGCATATGGCCGGAAGAAATGCGTCGTGAAGCCCGTGCTGCCGGCATGTATTTGATCTAATCGACAATTAAAAATTGAAAATTGAAAATTAAGGATGGATTATTGATAATTATTTCTGATATTCGCGTGACAAAGATAATTTTCAATTTCTAATTTTCAATTTTCAATTACCATTATGGACGTCAAGATAGAACAGAGCTGGAAAGAACGATTAAGTTCAGAGTTTGAAAAGAATTATTTCAGCCAGTTGATCACATTTGTTAAAGAAGAATACCGTCAAAGAACCATCTATCCCCCCGGTCCCTATATCTTCAGCGCGTTCGAACATTGTCCGTTCGACAAGGTCAAAGTAGTCATTCTCGGACAAGATCCCTATCACGAACCCGGACAGGCACACGGACTTTGTTTCTCCGTCCAGGACGGGACACCCTTTCCTCCGTCGCTCGTCAACATCTTCAAAGAAATCGAAAGCGATTTAGGCAAACCCGTACCGCAAACCGGCAATCTGCTCCGTTGGGCAGACCAGGGCGTCTTGCTTCTCAATGCAACCCTGACGGTTCGTGCACACCAAGCCGGCTCACACCAGAATAAAGGTTGGGAAGAATTCACGGATGCCGTGATCCACCGCCTGACAGAAGAGCGAAGCCATATCGTTTACATCCTGTGGGGTTCGTATGCACAACGGAAGGGAGCTTTCATAGATGCCTCCCGCAACCTGATATTGAAATCGGCTCACCCATCTCCCCTCTCCGCTTATCGCGGATTCTTTGGGAATAAGCATTTCAGTAAAGCAAACGATTATCTGATCGCGACCGGACAGACTCCTATAGAATGGTAGCTTCCCCAATTGTCAATTATCAATTGTCAATTGAATCAATCCCATTTCTGTCCGTCACGATAGTTGCTGCTCTGGCGCCATTTCAGGTCTTTCAGCAAAGACGAACTTACTGCGATATTGAAGGTATAAGACTTATAAGGCCCCACCGGCACAAAACTGGCGCTCATTTGCCAACAATGCAGGTCGCGGGTTATATTACAAGTCATATATGATATCTTATGCGTATCGAAGTCATAAGTGGCACTAAAATTAAAACGCCAGTTCTTCGTCGGCTGGATATTACCGTTAAAGCTCAATGCATGTGTAAGTTTATACTTATATTCGAGCTTGCTCGGATCAAAGTCTCCATAACGCAATTGCATGCTATAGCTGAATGAAAGGCTCCAGGGCACCTTATTGACCATATAGCCATACGAATCGAACTCACCCGTATCTTTCTTGGCGCCACGCAAGCGACCGCCTTCCATTTTACCCTGCTGGTCCCCTTCTTCCCCCGAAGAGATTTGTTCGAATTCCGGATCGTTCGATGCATTGGGGTCTGTCGGAGGATTGTTGGAATCGTCGCTATTATCCTTCTTGCCGAACAATTTGCCGAACGTATCATTATTAAAGGTATAAGAGAAACTCGTACCGGTCTGGCGCAAACGTCCTAATCCTTTACCTGCCTGCCAGCGAGGAATATCCAAACGGCGAACGGTCTTCGTCGCTTCATCATAGCCATAAGTATAGGTATCGAACGTACCGTTCAGGTTCAAAGTATAGCTCTTCGAAAACTTGAGACGCAAGCCGACACTCAAGTCACTCCACTTGAACGAATCGGCCGCCATATTATAGCTCATCCCTAATGACAACTTATCGATCAGGCTGATCTTGCGTTCTCCCGTCGAATCGCGATCCGACTTGATCTTCATTTCAAGGTTGTTATCCAACTGGAAACTCAAGCTCCCCGACTTCCCGTTAGGGGCCGTCCCGAACATACCGTTTTCAAACGGCGAGTAAGAAGTATACTGCGTCTGTCCATATTGATCTTCATACATAAGATCTTTCCAGAAGCCATATTTGGAAGCTCCGAAATCAGGCGTATAGCTCAAGGTCACCGAAGGTTCGAAACGGTGACGGATCATCTTGATCTTGTCACCCAAAAACGGCAACGGTTTATAAAAACCATATAGCGTAGTGGAAGCCGAAACAGACGTGCTGTAATCGAATACGCGGTAAAAACCATACGTCGTATCACGTGCAACCACCTGCTTCTTCTGCATATCGTATGCTTTTTCCACCTTATTGGTATACCAACGTTCGGTATAGTTGAACGATGGCGAGATATTCAGGTACTTAAACAAAGAGAAAGTCGCACTCACCGGAATCTGGTGCTGCATGGCATTCCGCCAATCCTTCACCAGGCTCGACTTGAACAATTTGTCTTCTTTCGTATCGATACTATTACGTAGGTAGCCGTTGTAACTCATGGAAATCTTCTCATACCAGCGTTCTTTACCGACCGCATTCTTCCGCTTGAACGGGAAGATACGGCTCATCGTAATCGTAATATCAGGCAATGTTAACGAGATCGTCGAGTCTTTCGAACGCTGATTCACATTCATGGTAGCCGAAAGGCTGAAAGGATTATTCGGAAAACGCTGCGTTATACTGATACTGGACCCTTTGGTATTCTGGTTCGCATCCGCGAATCCCTGCGAACCCGGATAGAAACTGTTCAGGTTGTTACGGTCGTAACTACTGGTCGCAAAGTTCACACTCGCCGAGAAAGTCCGGTATGGATTGGCTTTCGGATCCTGCGAATGCGTCCAGTTCAGCTTGAAGTCCTTAGACAAGCTATAATCGGGAAGCCCCTTGTCTCCTAAACGGGTAACCAGATAGGAGGCATTGAAACTACCCGAAAACTTATACCGTTTCCGATAAGAAGAACGGGCCGACAGTCCCCAGGAACCTTTCGTATAGATTTCACCGGTCAGAGCCAGGTCCATATAATCGCTCAACGCAAAATAATACCCTCCGTCACGCAGATAGAAACCACGCGAACTTTCATCTCCGAAAGTAGGCATGATAATACCCGAAGAGTAAGAACTCGAAAACGGAAAGAAACAGAAAGGCAGGCCGATCGGATAAAGCGGAACATCCTCAAACACCATATAGACGGGCCCCGTCACGATATTCTTTTTCGGACGGACTTTCGCCTTTGTCATCTGGATATAGAAGTGGGGGTGATCGTGCTCGTCACAAGTCGTATACCGTCCACCCACCATATTCAAGACATCGTTATCCATTTTTTTGGTACGCCCGGCTGTCACATAGCCTTCGCCTTGTTGCGTGATCACATCCGTAATGTATCCTTTTTTCGTACCGAAATTATAGCGCATCGTCTTGGATTCATACTGTTGGTCACCATCTTTGAAAAGAGGATAGCCGAATTCCTCCCCGATCGAGTCGAGACCGAAAGTGGCATACACCAGGCTACTGTCCATATTCATCTCGATTTTCTCGGACTGAAGTTCGATCTGTTGATATTTCACATCGCTTTCCCCGAACAGATAAGCCCAGTTCGCCCCCGTCATGATGATGGAGTCTTTCGCCTGGTAGGAAACCGGAGCGTCCAACCCTGTCTGCTTCTTCGGTACGCTGTCCAACGCAAGCACACTATCCTGTCCGGCGGGTACGACCGTATCACCCACAACGGCCGTCACGGTATCGGTCGGGGCAATAAGTTCCTGCGCCTCAGTCATCATGTTTCCGGTGAGGAAAAGCAACAAAATAATCAGGCATTTGTATTTCAAAAACATTCCGTCGTTATTTGCAGTGTGTTACAGCGGGCAAATGTATAACAATTTAGCGAGCCAATCCCTTTTTATTCCCCTAAAAAGAGTTTACACCAGTTATCAAACCGTTCGACAGTTTCATTCCCATACTTGGAGAGACCTTGTTTTACCTTTTCGACAGATTTTTCTTTGTCCAGCTTCGTTTTGCTGTAGAACTTATCGGCGAAACAAACCAGTTGTTCTTCCAAGGTTTCCGGCATAAAGTCCCGGTGTGGAAGAGGCAGATTACGTTCTTCGATCATTGCCAGCGTGATACCCGTTCCGGTATGCCGTTCGCACACACGGGCATGGCGCGGATAACCTTCCGCCCGCATCAGTTCGGCCCCCAGATAACCGTGGCAAATATATTCCGCCTCCCCATGACAATCGATATCAGGAGCATTACAACGGAAAATACCGATATCGTGCAGCATGGCTGCTTCTTCTATAAAGGTAAGGTCAAGATTCATTTCCGGATGCATCTGGGCTATAACCAAAGCTTTATCAGCCACACTTCTACTATGCATAACCAAAATCCGATACACATCCGAGCTTGCCGGGTAATATTTGGCAATAATATCTAAAGGGTTCATAACATTCAATCGCTTTATTGAGAGGCAAAGATACGCAATAAACAAAAAGAATCGTTACTTTTGCAGAAACAAATAGTAAGGAATGAGTCTATGAGAACAGTTATCAGGTGTGCCTTCTGGCTGTTAAGCCTGTTCTTGATGTCCGAAATCCAGGCCGTCACTCCACAGAAAGAACCTCTAAAATTAGGGGCCGAACGTATGGACGTCGTTACCCGTCTGTTGAAAGACAAACGGGTCGGATTAGTTGTGAACCAAACCTCCATCCTCGAAAAGCAGCAGAAGCATTTGCTGGACGCCTTGCTGGAAGAGGGCGTCGACGTAAAAAAAGTGTTCGCTCCTGAACACGGTTTCCGAGGGACGGCCGATGCTGGTGCCGAGATCAAAGACAGCCGTGACGTAAAAACAGGAGTCCCCATCATATCCCTATACGGAAAGAACAAGAAGCCGACAGCCGAGCAGTTGGCTGGTCTGGACGTGGTCGTATTCGACATTCAGGATGTCGGAGCCCGTTTCTATACCTACATCAGCACCATGCACTACGTGATGGAAGCCTGTGCCGGAAGCGGTGTCGAGTTTATCGTCCTGGACCGTCCCAATCCGAACGACTTCATTGACGGGCCCATCCGCCAGAAAGGATTCGAATCGTTTGTCGGTGTAGATCCGTTGCCCATACTGCACGGTCTGACAGTTGGCGAACTGGCTTGGATGATCAACAAGGAAGGTTGGCTAAAAAGCACGCCCGACACCTGTAAACTACATATCGTCAAGATGGAAAACTGGCGTCACGGCGATCCGTACTGGTTACCGGTAAAACCCTCTCCCAACCTGCCGAACGACCAGTCGATCCGCCTTTATCCTTCGCTCTGTTTCTTCGAAGGGACCAATATCAGTGTCGGCCGCGGAACCTACTATCCGTTCCAAATATTAGGAGCACCCGATCCCAGATACGGAGATTTCACCTTTACGCCAGCCTCACTACCCGGCTTCGATACGAAACCGTTGCATAAGGACAAGGAATGCTACGGCACAGACTTGAGGGAATATCCCTTTACCGGAGGATTGACGCTGAAATTCCTCCTCGATTTCTACAATAAAGCCGGCAACGACCAGGCTTTTTTCTTCACTCGCCCGCAATGGTTCGACCTGCTTGCCGGGACAAAAGAGTTGCGCTTCCAGATTGTCCGCGGCTTAAAGGAGGACGAAATACGCGCAAGTTGGCAACCGGCATTAAATGAATATAAGAAAATCAGAAAGAAATACTTATTATATCCCGATTATCGTTAACTTTGAACGGTTTTTAAAACAGTACGGGTACAATTGATAAGTGTTTCTTCCTTGAAAATACATATATACATAACGATGCTGATATTGGCCCTTTGTTTTCCGCGTGAAGCAGAGGGTTCCTCCAATAGAAAAGGGAAGGAACTGTTTAATGTCCTTGTCATACAGTCATACAATCAAAGCCTGAGTGCCTACTCCAAATTCGACGAGTTACTGCACGGAGAACTGGAGGAAGAACAGATATTCTCTTCCATCCACACATTCTATCTGGACTGCGAACGATATAATGCCACAGACGAAGAAGCCCGGATGTATTCTTTCCTCGACACTTTAAGTTTCAAACCGGACATCATCATTTCCAATGACGACCAAGCCACCTATACCTTAATGGCCTGCAACCATCCACTCGGCAAAACGATCCCTGTTGTCTTTTCGGGCGTCAACTTTCCCAACTGGAAACTACTGGAACAGCATCCTAATTTCACAGGCTACTGGGATAAGCCTGAATATTTGAAAAACATACAACTGATCGAAAAATTATACGGAAGATCGAAAATACTGATTTTCAAAACGAAAGAATTCATCGGCAGAAAAGCGTTTGAAACATTGATGGACAATATCCAAGGACATGGAATAGCTGTTTATGAAGGGTTGTATCAAACAAGGCCCCAAACGACTTCCACGGAAATCCAGCCTGGCAAAGAAGGCTCTTCCGCCTTATACACAACCTCGACAGCCAATCTGACCGCCCGCCAGCTCCTTTGGGTATTTGAAGATAAACCCTATACCGCTTGCATGCAAATCATCCTCGATTTTAATGTCCTGACTGTCGGACGCCTGGCCAATGTGCCTAACTTCACAGTCATTAACAACGGGTTCAACGATAACAGAGGGATCACCGGAGGCTATTTCACAACCTTACAAATCCAGGCGGATTGTGTTGCCAAAACAGCTGCCCGCATCCTGCAAGGAACTTCTCCAAGTGACATTCCTATCGTAGAAAGCCCTAAAACATTTGCTTTCGACTGGAAAGAGATGCAACGTTTCAACATACGGTTGAACGATCTGCCACAGGGAAGCGTCATCTATAACATGCCACTGGAAGTCCGTTACCTAAACTATATTATTGCAGGCGGAATCCTACTCGTCATAGCAGTCGTCTATATCATCCTTCACCTCATTTACATGTACCGCCGCGAAAGCGAACGGAAAAAGCAGGTACAGCTCCGGTTGATCGAAGAAAAAGAGCGAGCCGAAGAAGCCAATAAGATGAAATCGGCGTTCCTCGCTAACATGAGTCATGAGATACGCACACCGCTAAATGCGATAGTCGGTTTCACCAACTTGTTGCAGGACGAAAAAGACCTGACTGATGAAGAAAAAGACCTTTTCCGTAATACGATTAACAAAAACAGTAACCTGCTGCTGAAACTGATCAATGATATCCTGGAACTCTCGCGTATCGAGTCGGGACGGATGTCCTTCACCTTCGACGATTGCGCCCTAAACGAACTATTGGAAGAGATCTACCAGACACATCACTTGCTCATGCCTTCGAATATCCGCTTCCTAAAAGAATTCCAGGAATCGGAACTTATCATTCACGTAGACCGTTTTCGGTTCACACAAGTGATTACGAACTTCATCAACAATGCCGTCAAGTTCACCACTAAAGGGCATATTCTGTTAGGATATGTCTATAAGAAGGAGGAGAAAGAAGTTCATATCTTCGTCGAAGATACCGGAAAAGGTATGTCGGAAGAGGCGCAGAAAAAAGTGTTCGAACGTTTCTTCAAGGCGGACGAATTTGCACAGGGTACCGGACTGGGCCTATCAATCTGTCAAACTATCGCCGAACGCCTGGACGGGCGGATCACCCTTGCTTCCCAGGAAGGAAAAGGTAGCTGCTTCACCCTAATCATCCCTTGCAGGCCGAAATAAAAAGGCGGCCCGTCAACCGGAACCGCCTTTCAAACATTTCACAATGAAAGTCACTTCTTTTCAATAACCATCAATTTGGTATTGTCCGTACCATATAAAGCGATTTTATTGACAGGTTTCACATCACCTTCCGCTTCAAAGCGAACGACTTTGTCCAAAGCCTGCAACAACTCACGCTCACCACCCATATCCGGACAAGCCATACGCGTTGTCGCAACCTGCGGGAATTTAATGATATTCTTGTGAGCATCGCTGTATTCAACCTGTCCCATCATCCGGTTGCACCCTGCTTTTCCGGAAAGGGAATGACGAGCCACGTCAAACTCGATGACCTGATTCGTTTCGGCAGGATTCAATGCCTTACCGTTCAACTCAACAATATTCCAACTGCCATCCAAGTCGGAGAAAGTCGCCTCCACACCCTTTTTCACTTTACAGGAAGCAAAGATACCGATGCTCAACACTGCAAGACAAAGATATATATACTTCTTCATTTCCGCCCAATTAGTTTTTTGACAAAACCATCAATACATTACCGTCGGTATCGACCAGCAGCATTTCATTTTCGGACTGGCCTGCCTTCACACCTTTCACGTCTCCCATAGCTTTCAGGATCGCATCTTCGGTCTCCATATCCGGACAAGCCATCATCGTAGTAGCTGCGGGATTGATCGTGATGGAAGAAATATCCTGGTCGTCCAATACGACAGTCGAATTAAAGATATTACATCCGGCATTACCGTGAACTTTATTATCTTTCATATCAAACTCCATATTGGGTAAACCTTCTTTCAGTATTTTTTCTCCTTTTACTTCCACAATATTCCATTTACCTTCCAACTTCTTTGCATCTGTTTTGACTTCAGAGCAAGAAAACAACATCCCGACAAAAGCAGGAATCATCAAAAGTGTCAAAATAGCTTTTTTCATCTTTTACTTTTTCATTTATAATTATCACTCGTAAAGATAAGACGCCGAATCACGACAAAAAGTTCCCGAAGAAGTTGTTATTTAATATAGCTTAACACATAGTACTCATAAATAAAGCAGGTTTAATCCATCCGTCAAAAATAAATATGTTCGTCCGTATCGGTGGCAAAAGCAGATGGGCACTTTATGATTTTGGTGCGATTACCCTAAATTAAGAATGCTTATGGATTAATTTTGTATATTTGTTGCAATGTAAAATCAAAAGCCAGAGAATGAATAAGAGCATCGCCCTATATTTGTTACTCGCAGGACTGCTTACCGGCTTTTCCTGCACACATACGAAACAACAACCTGAAGAAGAAGGAGTCGACAGCGAATGGTTGGACAGCCTGCAACACGTATATCAATATGGCGTCTGCATCGACTCGTTGGACGTGACGGAGTATAAGATGAAAAACGGCGATAATCCCGCCGCAATCTTTTCAGCCCTCGGTTTCTCCGCCCTGAAAGCGGACAGCATTACGAAAGCCTCCATCCATGTTCTGGACCCGACCAAACTCCGAGCGGGTATGAATTATTATACATTTACAACCCAAGACAGCATAGCCGATATCCGTTATATCGCTTTTGCCAAATCACTTGTCGATTATGCCGTCATCGACCTGACAGGTGATTCGATCCTGGCGTACGAATTCAACAAGCCTATTACCATCAAACGCCATTACACAGAAGGGACGATCAATTCTTCCCTTTGGAATGTGATCAAGGCAAGCGGAGCGGACCCGTTGCTGGCTATCAAAATTTCGGATGTATATGCCTGGCAGATCGACTTTTTCGACGTGAAGGAAGGGGACTCGTTCCAGGTGCTGTATGACGTTGCCTATATAGACGACACGACAGCCCTGAATATCACCTCCATCGAGGGAGCTGTCTTCACGCATCAGGGAAAAGATTTTACAGCCATACCTTTTACCCAGGATAGCGTTTTCGAATATTTCGACCTCGAGGGGAACAGTCTCCGAAAGGCTTTCCTGAAGGCTCCGCTGGATTTCTTCCGCATTACTTCGCGTTTCACGAACGCCCGCTTCCATCCGATCCTGAAACGCTATCGGGCACATCATGGAGTAGACTACGCGGCTCCCGTCGGGACGGAAGTCAAGAGCATCGGAGCCGGGACCGTCATCGCCAAAGGCTATATGGGCGGAGGAGGCCATACGTTGAAAGTGAAACATAACTCCGTATATACGACTTCCTACATGCACCTGAGCAAATATGCCAAAGGCATACAAGTCGGCAGCCATGTCGGACAGGGACAGGTCATCGGCTACGTCGGCTCGACAGGGCTTTCGACAGGACCTCACCTCGATTTCCGGGTATACAAGAATGGACAGCCGATCAATCCGCTACAGATGGAAGCTCCGCCTTCGCTGCCGGTCAAACCGGAACTGCGCGACAGCTTCGCCATCGTGAAACAGACGGTATTGGCGGAATTGGACAGCATGAGAATAAAAACAACTTATAATATTGACGCTATGAAGTTTTTGGGAAATATCATCTGGCTTATCTGCGGCGGATTGCTTACCGCGGTGGAATATCTGATATCCAGCTTGCTGCTGATGGTTACGATAATCGGTATCCCTTTCGGGTTGCAGACATTGAAGTTGGGGATGCTGGCTCTTTGGCCTTTCGGCAGCCGGGTGACGGACAACGGCAATTCGGGCGGTTGCCTGTGCCTGGTCATGAACGTGATCTGGATCTTCATCGGAGGCTTCTGGATCTGCCTGACTCACCTGTTTTTCGGGTTGCTGCTGTGCATCACGATTATTGGTATTCCTTTCGGCAGACAGCATTTCAAGATGGCTGCATTGGCTCTTTCGCCGTTCGGAAAGAATATCGTTTAAGAGAAAGGGATCACTCTATCACCGGATAGCCTTGTCATGCTTCCACAAAAGCACAAACGATGATTGGCACATTATCCAATTGGTAAATCATTCAACCAATCTAATCTGTTCCACCTCTACCGGATATTTCAGGAAAACAGAGGCAGCATCGGAGAATTTGGTGGCAGATTCGGTGGTCAGGAAACGACAGTTCCCCTGCTTTGTCAAGCGGATATCCATTTCGGGATGGCGGTGCAGGTAGTCGGTCAGGCTCGCAGCGACATATTCTCCCTGCGAGAATAAAGTAATCCCTGCAGGGAGGAACGCTTTGATCTTTTCGATCAGCAACGGGTAATGTGTGCAACCCAAGACAAGCGTATCGATCTTTGGATCGGTGGCCAAGATATGTTCCAGATGCTTTCGCACGAAATAATCCGCTCCCGGCGAACCGAACTCATTATTCTCGACCAGCGGAACCCACATCGGGCAGGCTTCGCCCGTCACCGTCATATGCGGAAACATCTTTTTATTTCCAATGAATAGGAACCGGAGGTGATGGTGCCGGTTGTCCCTAAAATACCGACATGCTTGCTCTTGCTGATCTTATCCATCAGTTCCACCGTCGGGCGGATTACGCCCAACACCCTACGAGCCGGGTCCCACTGCGGCAAGTCCCGCTGCTGGATCGTACGCAATGCCTTCGCCGATGCCGTATTGCAAGCCAGGATTACAAGCTGGCATCCCTCATTGAAAAGCGTCTCCACAGCCTGCCTTGTAAAACGATACACGACCTCAAACGAGCGCGTACCATAAGGAGAACGAGCGTTATCGCCCAAATAAATATAATCATACCCCGGCATTGCTTCTCTGATCTTATCAAAAATGGTAAGCCCTCCATAACCGGAGTCGAAGATACCAATCGGACCTGGTGCTGATGAAAACATGGGAGAAGTTGTTTATTTATAATTCAAGCATGGATTTCACGGAAAACACGGAAAGAAAATAAATTTATCCGTGTAAATACGTGAAATCCGTGCCTTAAAAGATAATGAGGGTGTGTCAAAATCTCCTTGTCCCCGCACTTAATGAGGGGCCGCAAAAGGGCAGGCCTTATCAATCAGATATAGGGTCGGTTTTAATGCGATCCCGCGTCAAGCGCGGGAACAGGACAGTTTTGAAACACCCTCATTTTATGTCTGCTAATTATATTAGTTAATACCTAACTTAGCTTTTACGAACTGAGTTGCGTCAACTGCAGTATTACCTTGATAAAGAACAATCTGCGGATCCAGAATATAAGTATATCCTTTTTCGTCACCGACTGCCTTGATGGCATTCTTCAGTTTGTCCTGGATCGGAGTGAACAACTCACCCTGCTTCTTCTGGAAATCCTGCTGGGAGATCTGGATGAAGTTCTGTGTACGCTGTTCCATATCCTGCAATTCCTGCATTCTTCTCATTTTGATATTTTCCGTCAATGAATCCTGCTGAGCAACAAAATCAGAATACTTCTTATTGTATTCGTCCTGCATCACCTGCATTTCGTTTTTATATTTGGCTTCCATATCAGCCATTTGTTTCTGCATCGTTGCAAATTCCGGCATAGCCTGGATCACTTCCTGCGTATTTACAATCGCAATCTTAGATTCTTGAGCAAAAACGCCCAACGGGAGCATCATCAACAAAAAAATAATCAGTTTCTTCATTTTCCTATAAAATATTACTTGTTATTAATCATATTCTTAACTTGCTTCATTAAAGCGCACAAATGTAAGCATTTATTTTGAATATCCTAACTTTATCAGGACTTCATTGCTTATATCGATCTTCGGAGAAGCAAAAATGATATTCATTGACGACGCCCGGTCCATGACCATCTGATAGCCTTTGTCTTCGGAGATTTCCTTCACGGCATTGTAGATCTCATCCTGTATCGGTTTCATCAAGCTTTCACGTTTCTTAAACAACTCGCCTTCGGGGCCGAAATACTTACGTTTCAAATCCTGTGCCTCCTGTTCTTTCTGAACGATCGCTTCTTCACGTTTCGACTTCATCTCGGCAGATAGGAATACAAGATCGCTCTGATAAGTCTTGTACATGTTCTGCGCTTCCTGCTGGATAGCATCCACTTCGTTCTGCCATTTTTTGGAGACCTGGCTTAACTGCTCATTCGTCATTTCATAAGCCGGAATATTTTTCAATATATATTCCATATCTATTAATGCAAACTTTTGTGCGTGCCCTGCAAACGAGCAGAGGAACAACAGACAGCTTAAGGCAATAATCTTTTTCATACACATGTCATTTATAGTTATACCTTCTGACTGCAAAGATAAAAGAATTGAACATTGAGAGTTGAAAATTGAAAATTAATAAGGTACAATTAACAATTTAACAGACTTGGATAAACTTCGTAAGGGAAGCCTGAACAAAAAAGGCAACCGGAAATGAATCCGATTGCCTCTTCTATCTAATTTTCAACTTTCAATTCTCAATTTCCTAAAATTCCTGTCCGATAATAAAGTGGAAGTTACTACCGCCTCTCTGTGAACTTCCGTCAGGACGATCGAAACCGTAAGCCCAGTCGATACCCATCAAACCAATCATCGGGAGGAAGATACGGACACCGACACCGGCAGAACGCTTCAACTGGAACGGATTGAAATCTTTCAAATCTCTCCAGGCATTACCCGCTTCTACGAATACCAGACCGTAGATCGTTGAAGACGGCTCCAGCAAGAACGGATAGCGTAACTCCATCGACAGGCGGGAGTAAGCATAACCATACGAATTGTAACCTCCGTTACCGGCGATACTACCGTTTTCGTAACCTCTCAAACCGATCGTTTCGGTAGCATAGGTACTGGAGTATCCACTCATACCGTCACCACCCATATAGAAGGTTTCGAACGGCGACTTCTTATACTTGTTGTAAGAACCCAAGAATCCGTATTCGACACGTGTCATCAACACCGGCGTACGTTTTACAGTCAACGGAGCCAGCGGAGAGAAGATCTTCGCTTTGAATTTCCATTTATGATACTCGATCATGCGGAACTTCGCTTCATCCTGGTCGCTCATATTCTTATAGTCCTTACCGTCCCACAATGACCAGGGCGGAGTTGCGGCAACCGAGAACATGAACTGGGAACCTTTACGTGTGTACAGCGGGTTGTCAATAGAGTTACGCTGCAAGTTCAACTCCAAGTTGATATTGTGACAGTTACCATTATTTACCAGGAAGTAATCCCAATCTTTCATCATATACAACTGGTAGTTCAGAGTCGCCATAAACTGGAAGTAGTCATCCGGCCAGTTCAAACGCTTACCGTAACCGGCAGAAAGTCCGAACATCATGATCGACTTATCTGGGTCGTAGGCCAATTCATAGTTACCGTAATTTCCATAACCGTAACCATAGCCATAGCCGTAACCATAGCCACCGTAACCGCCATAATAAGGATAGCCGCCATAACCGTAATACGGGTTATAACCATAGCTATTATTGCTCAAGTAGTTACTACTGATATCCGTCTGTTTGGAGAAGTAAGCGCTCACGGACAAGGTATTCGGGCGTTTGCCACCAAACCACGGGTCCATAAACGAGATACTGTATGCCTGATAGTAACGTCCGTTTGTCTGGCCGCTCAGTGTCAGTGTCTGTCCCTCGCCCTGCGGAATAATACCTTTATAGGTGCTCGGGTTCAGCAGGTTCTTCATAGAGAAGTTCGTAAACTTCAAACTCAACTTACCGATCACACCTGTCTGTCCCCAACCGGCAGAGAACTCGATCTGGTCGTTTGCCTTGGACACGAGGTTGTACTGGATATCCACTGTTCCGTTATCAGGATCAGGTATCGGTTGCGGAACCAAATTTTCCGGGTCGAAATGCCCCATCTGCGCGATTTCACGAGTTGAACGCATCAAGTCGTCACGGCTGAACAACATACCCGGCTTCGTACGAAGTTCACGACGAACAATATCTTCATACAGACGGTCGTTACCGTTAATGATCACTCGGTTGATAGTTGCCTGAGGACCTTCCTGGATACGGACTTCCAAAGAGATGGAGTCGTTTTCGACGTCCACTTCAACAGGATCGGCACCAAAGAAGATGTAACCGTTGTTATAATACAAGTTGGAAACGGCATCATCGTCGGTCGTCAATCGTTCATTCAGTTTCTTCTGGTTATAAACGTCGCCCGGTTTCATTCCTAAAATATACAACAGCTGTTCCGTCGGATATTTCGTATTACCGAC
>ENA-OQJB01000591-OQJB01000591.1-human-gut-metagenome-genome-assembly--contig:-NODE-591-length-16612-cov-3.040218_pt1 | contig 16612 bp, 15 predicted proteins | sample MGYA00242599_ERZ504765 | MGnify/ENA primary metagenome ERZ504765 (study PRJEB26092, sample SAMD00036354) | human gut metagenome | host: Homo sapiens | study: EMG produced TPA metagenomics assembly of...
TGTCGGTAGTTCTAAGAACGGCCGCGAATCACAGAGCAAGAGATTAGGCGTTAAGATATTTGGTGGCGAAGCTTGCAAAGCAGGTAACATCATCGTTCGTCAAAGAGGTACTGAATTCCACCCGGGTAATAACATCGGTATGGGAAAAGACCACACTCTTTTCGCTTTAGTAGACGGAACTGTACAATTCAAAGTGGGCAAGGAAGACAGACGTTCAGTTTCTGTTATCCCTGCAGAAAATGCAGAAGCATAAGTTTCCGAACAAGAAATAAGGAAAAGGGATGCAATCCGAATAGGTTGCATCCCTTTCTTTTATGTCAAAAGCAACACTTTATTTGTTTTTCCATATCTTTGCACTCACAAAACCGAATAACATAAAAACAAGTATAAGATATGCTTACCATCAAACAAATTACAGAAAACACCGACGCGGTTCTCCGCGGACTGGAAAAGAAGCACTTCAAGAATGCAAAAGAAACCATTGCACAAGTGCTGGACTTCAATGACAAAAGAAAAGCCAATCAAACCATCCTAGATAAAAACCTGGCAGAAGCCAACTCACTCTCCAAATCCATCGGACAACTGATGAAGGAGGGCAAGAAAGAAGAAGCAGAAGCCGCCAAAAGCCGCGTGGCCGAGCTGAAAGAAGTCAACAAGGACTTGCAAGCCAATATGGACCAGGCTGCCAACGATTTGCAGACTTTGCTTTATACCATCCCCAACGTTCCCTACGACAGCGTGCCTGAAGGCGTAGGTGCCGACGACAATGTAGTAGAGAAAATAGGTGGTATGGAAACCGAGCTGCCCAAAGACGCCCTGCCCCACTGGGAACTGGCCAAGAAATATGACTTGATAGACTTTGACCTGGGTGTCAAGATTACCGGTGCCGGCTTCCCCGTATACAAAGGCAAAGGCGCACAACTGCAACGCGCACTCATCAACTTCTTCCTGGACGAAGCACGCAAATCCGGCTATACGGAAATAATGCCGCCCACAGTGGTGAACGCCGCTTCCGGCTACGGCACGGGACAGCTGCCTGACAAGGAAGGGCAAATGTATCATTGCGAAGTGGACGACCTCTACTTGATTCCTACCGCCGAAGTCCCCGTAACCAACATCTACCGTGATGTGATTCTGGACGAAAAGCAGTTGCCCATCAAGAACTGTGCATACACACAATGTTTTCCGCCGTGAAGCCGGTTCATACGGGAAAGACGTACGTGGCTTGAACCGCCTGCACGAATTCTCCAAAGTGGAACTGGTACGCATCGACAAACCGGAACACAGCAAACAATCCCACCAGGAGATGTTGGACCACGTAGAAGGTTTGCTTCAAAAGCTGGAACTCCCCTACCGCATCCTGCGCCTTTGCGGTGGCGATATGAGCTTCACGGCTGCCCTCTGTTTTGACTTTGAGGTGTATTCCGAAGCACAGAAACGCTGGCTGGAAGTAAGTTCCGTCTCTAATTTTGACACTTATCAAGCCAACCGTCTGAAATGCCGCTACCGTACGGCAGAAAAGAAAACAGAGCTTTGCCATACGCTGAACGGTTCCGCACTCGCTCTGCCACGCATCGTTGCCGCCTTGCTGGAAAACAACCAGACTCCAGAAGGAATCCGCATACCAAAGGCATTGGTTCCGTATACGGGATTTGAAATAATAGACTAAGGCCATAATAGTCACGTGCAGCAATACGCCTTTGACACTTTCTTTCGGGCACGAATTACATGAATTTCACAGTTGCGGTTAGCAAAAAACGTGAAATCCATGTAATTCGTGCCCGGAGTTTTATCATGACAAGCTTCTCCTGCGCAACTACAAAGTATTCTTCAAAATACGTGCAAACACCTCCTCGCGGAAATTACGTGCCACCGGAACAGTATGCCTCCCAACTATAATCCGATTGCCATCTATCATCTCAATCTTTTCCAAATTTATCAGATATGATTTATGGACTTGCTGAAATACTCCACCAGGAAGAGCCTCTATCATACGCTTCATGGTAGAACGTACAAGCAGCTTTGTGCTTTCCGTATAAATACAGACGTAATTTTCCAGCCCCTCCACCACCAGAATATCCTTAAACAACACCTTATGCATCTGACGGTCTGAACGGACAAATATAAAATTATTAGCTTCATCCGGCCATTTCTCCTGCTGCAAAAGACCATGTACTTTATTCACCGCTTTCAGGAACCGGTCAAACGAAATCGGTTTCAACAGATAGTCCGTAACATCAAGTTCATAACCTTTCAATGCATACTGCTCATAAGCGGAAGTGATAATCACATGAGGCGGATGGGCAAGAGATGCCAAGAGTTCAAGCCCCGAAAGATAAGGCATTTCAATATCCAGAAACAACAAGTCCGGCTGCTCAGTCTGCAAAAGAGTGTTCAACTGCATAGTATCTTCACATACACCCATTAAAGAAAGGAAATCCACCTTTTCCACATAGCGTTGCAATCCTTCACATGCAGTAGGCTCGTCATCGGTTATTACACATTTTACCTGTTTCATCCTATAATTCTATCACAAGTTTTACTCTAAACAAAGTATCTCCTCTATTTATGTCCAGCGTATGACGCTCCGGATATAGCAGCTCCAGCCTGCGCCTCAGATTTTCTATGCCGATTCCATGTTTTCCTTTCTGGTGCACTAATGGTTCCGGTATAGAATTTTCAATACTAAAACACAACTTGCCTTCTTTCAGACACATATCCATAGCTATAAAATAGTTCCCTCCCACATATTTGAAAGCATTCTCCACCAACGGTACAAACAACAATGGATAAATCTCAACCTGCGCCTCCATTTCATCGAAATGCACCTGCAACTGCAGCCGCTTCGTAGCACGAAGTTTACATAGGCTGATGTATTGTTTCAGATATTCCACTTCCACACGGACTTGCACTTTCTCCCCATCATTGTATAATTGGTAACGAAGCAAATCGGACAATTGCTCAAGAGTATGCCGCGGAGCCTCATTATTCTCATCTATCTGAAAATAAACCGTATTGAGTACATTAAAAGAAAGTGTGGATGATATTGCGCTTTAAGGAATTTCAGTTCTGTCTGGAGCTGGTCATTTTTATCTTCTCCAACTGCAGGCGTTGAGCTTCATTTTCCTTCTGTATCATCTGATTACGCAAGAATATATAAAAGAAGCCGCCAAGCAACATACTGACTATGGCCGGAACAGGCACATCGTATAAATCAAGACTTACCCCCATCAAAAAGCGGATGACCCACATCGTCAGAAGACACCAGACGGGAACCGTCAGGACAACTACCCCGTATTCCTGCCACCATACCAACTTCCGCTTCCGGCACAAACGAAGCCAATACTTCAATAGAAAAAGATAGGATAAGACATGAAGAGTACCACAAGCATATCCTTCAGCATGAAATTCCACTCATTACTTTCCCAATAGTATTCATGTTTCGGAATATCATTCGCCACACGAATACACAGAAAAAGAATCACGGCAAATAATGCCGGCACCAGCCACTTGTTCCACAGTCTGCCCATAACAGTTACAAATTTACTCTTTTTGTTTCATCTATTTCTTTTTCCTTCTGCTTTCTTTTGTCTCGCTGCCTTTTTGAAAACGCCAGGCGAAAGCAATACCCAGCACACGTTTGTTGTGCCGTTCGTCAACAAACGCCTGCACACCGGGAGATTGAATATCTACTTTTTGATAATTGGTGTTGAATACATCCTTGGCAAACAAGGTAACGGTGCATCTGTTACGGAACATCTTCTTTTGGATGCCGACATTCACTTCCAGCGCCGGATGTACTGTGGCTTGTCCGTAGGCCATTCGTCCATTATAATTTGCCGAAAGTTCGGCCGACCATACGGAAGTGAAAGCAAACTGGTTCATGCAGCCGAATATCGGGGTAAACATACGGTTTTTCATTTTCTGCCCTTGCTCCGTCCAACCATAATTATTATAAATACCGATAGCGGTCAGATTCACCTTACCAAAAAGAAACAGGTGAGAGGTTGGCGGCATGTACACGCATACCCGTCTGTACATAGGAAGACAGATTCTGGGGCATTACATAGATACGCCGCCCCTCCCTGTTCGCGATAGCTCTTCATGATAGCATCATCTGTATGCGAGAAAAAGAGCACTGTCTGAAACCAGTCACGATACACATACCCCAACTCTATATTATCAGAGAAAGAAGGATGCAGCTTCGTATTTCCCCTTCATGGGTATAGTCATCAAATATATAGGTAAAAGGATTCAAATCACCATAATTGGGGCGGGTAATACGCCTGCCATACGAAAGCTGAAACAGATGTTCCGAAGTCAAACCGTATTGCAAAGCAATAGTAGGAAACAAATGGAAGTAATTCGTTGTAAACGAAGAGTCTTTCTGTTGTGTATTTCCTCCAAAATCCCCGTGTACATGGGTATGTTCCAACCTTAGACCCGCTGAGATTTTCAAGCGGTCTTTCTCATAGCCGACTTGTAGATAAGAGGCATTGATATTCTCATCATATACGAATCGGGAACCAAGTGCCCCGTCCGGCAGCCAGCCGGAAACCGACGGACGCATATAACCTGCCGTATTGTCTATCGTAACAAATGAGGTTTTGACTCCGGCCTGTAACTTCCAAACCTCACTCAATGGATAAACCGCATCTATCTGTCCGACATATAAGTCGGTATTTCCCTTCATATCCCCTTTCAATGTATCGGGCTTAAAACTATCCATCAACTGGTTTCCAACACGGTAGTAATGGAAATAATCAAAAGAAGCGCTGAGTTCTCCCCCTTCTCTTTTCAGCTTGTGCACCATACTGGTTCCGGCAGAAACATTATTCCGGTTTTGCTCCGCATGGCTGTAAGTATTTCCCGCAACTCCGGTTTCTCGGATTTCCGTAAACATGCCTGCATTTTCCCTTTGCCGGGAAAAGTTTCCACCCAATGAGACTCCCCAAACTGTCCGCTCATTGAGATAATAATCACATCCGGTACGAAAATAGTGCGAATAATTCCTACGCTTCCGGTAAGAGTCCTGCATCATCCTTCCTCCATCCCGTTCGAACGCACGGTCGATAAACAAGTCTATGACATCCTTCCCCTGATAATACGAATAGTTCAAATAAAGATTGAACTTATTCTCCCGGATATTCATGGAGGCACCTCCATAACCGCTACCCGTCCGTCCAAGACTGCCATTGCCGTTCAAGGCCAGATTCACACCGCGCAGTCTGATTTTTCTTGTACGGATATCAATCAACCCGGAGCTTCCCGCCGCATCGTGGCGTGCGGAAGGCTGGGTTATCAAGTCTATCTTATCAGCATTAGTTGCAGGAGTAGATTTCAACAGACTCATCAATTCATCTCCCGAAAGATAAGTAGGCTTGCCATCCATCAGAATCGTCGCACCGCTTTGTCCGTTCAGCAAGATATTACCATTGGAATCTATCACGACTCCCGGCAGGGAAGCAAGAACATCATAAAGACTTCCCGTACTTTGAGTGACTGACGCATCCATCCGGTAACTTGTTTTACCGGCAGATATTTCTACCAACGGGAGTTTAGCAGTTACCATAATTTCTTCCAAACGCTGGTCGGCAATCGTATCCTGCTGCGACCAAACCACCAAAGGCATACTCAATAAAATTGCCCCTAAAAAAACATTTCGATACATACTCTTCCTCATTTTTTATTCAAAAGTAGGCAGGCTGTAGAAAGTGAACAAATTATAGTGACAAAGGAATGTTATCCAGTGACAACATGCAGTTTTACCCTATTCTTCTTTTGATATTACCAAATAACCCCTATCTTTGCAAAATCTATCAATCTGACAGTAATTGCGTAATTACACCAACAAAATTATTAGATAATGAATAAAATCATTAGCAAAGAACACTTTTCTGAAAAGGTCTTTAAGTTAGTCATTGAAGCACCATTGATTGCCAAATCACGTAAGGCAGGGCACTTTGTCATTGTACGTGTGGGCGAAAAAAGGCGAACGTATGCCGCTTACCATTGCGGAAGCCGACCCGGTAAAGGGAACCATCACACTGGTGGTTCAGGAAGTCGGGCTCTCCTCTACCCGTCTTTGCGAACTGAACGAAGGCGATTATATTACGGATGTTGTCGGCCCGTTGGGACAAGCTACGCACATTGACAACTTCGGTACTGTGGTCTGTGCCGGAGGTGGTGTAGGCGTAGCTCCCATGCTCCCTATCGTGCAAGCGCTGAAAGCTGCCGGCAACCGCGTCATCACCGTACTGGCAGGACGTACCAAGAACTGATCATCCTTGAAAGGAGATGCGCGAAAGCTCCGACGAAGTCATTATCATGACCGACGACGGTTCCTACGGACGAAAAGGTCTGGTGACGGAAGGCGTAGAAGAAGTCATCAAGCGCGAGAAGGTGAACAAGTGTTTCGCCATCCGGCCCCGCCATCATGATGAAATTTTGTTTGTTTGCTGACAAAGAAATACGAAATCCCCACGGATGTATCCCTGAATACGATTATGGTTGACGGTACCGGCATGTGTGGCGCCTGCCGAATCACCATCGGAGGAAAGACCAAATTTGTATGTGTGGACGGCCCTGAGTTCGACGGACATCAAGTGGACTTCGACGAGATGCTGAAGCGTATGGGCGCTTTTAAAAACATCGAACGCGAGGAGATGCACAAGCTGGAAGAACCTCAGACCTGCCAAGCTACCGGTGAAAACATGGAAGATGAGAAAAGCCGTAATGCTGCATGGCGTCAGGAGTTACGCAAATCCATGAAAGCCAAAGAACGGACTGCCATTCCACGTGTAGAGATGAACGAACTCGATGCGGAATATCGTTCGCACAGCCGCAAGGAGGAAGTCAATCAGGGCTTAACGGAAGAGCAGGCACTGACCGAAGCCAAGCGTTGCCTGGACTGTGCTAATCCGGGCTGCACGGAAGGCTGTCCCGTAGGTATCGACATCCCCCGCTTCATCAAGAACATTGAGCGCGGAGAATTCCTCGAAGCGGCCAAGACACTGAAAGAAACCAGTGCACTGCCTGCCGTCTGCGGTCGCGTCTGTCCGCAGGAAAAGCAGTGTGAATCCAAATGTATACACCTGAAGATGAACGAGAAGCCGGTAGCTATCGGTTATCTGGAACGCTTTGCCGCCGATTACGAACGGGAGAGCGGGCAAATCTCCGTACCGGAAATCAAGGAAAAGAACGGCATCAAAGTTGCCGTCATTGGTTCGGGTCCCGCCGGTCTGTCGTTTGCCGGAGATATGGCAAAGTATGGCTATGACGTTACCGTTTTCGAAGCACTGCATGAGATTGGCGGTGTATTGAAATACGGCATTCCGGAGTTCCGCCTGCCCAACAAAGTGGTGGATGTGGAGATTGACAACCTTGCCAAAATGGGAGTGGAATTCGTCAAGGACTGCATTATCGGTAAGACGCTCAGCGTGGAACAACTGGAAGAGGAAGGATTCAAGGGCATATTCGTAGCTTCCGGAGCAGGACTGCCCAACTTTATGAATATCCCCGGCGAGAACTCCATCAATATCCTCTCGTCCAATGAATACCTGACCCGTGTCAATCTGATGGATGCCGCCAGTGAAGACTCCGATACTCCGGTTCCTTTCGGCAAATGCGTAGCCGTGATAGGTGGTGGAAATACAGCTATGGACTCCGTACGTACCGCACGCCGTCTCGGTGCAGAGCGTGCCATGATTATCTACCGTCGTTCGGAAGAAGAAATGCCGGCACGTATCGAGGAGGTGAAACATGCCAAGGAAGAAGGTGTAGAATTCCTGACCCTCCACAACCCAATCGAATACATTGCCGACGAACAAGGAAAAGTGAAACAAGTGGTGCTTCAGAAAATGGAACTGGGTGAACCGGATGCCAGCGGACGCCGCAGTCCCGTACCCATCCCCGGAGCCACGGAAACCATCGACATCGACCTTGCCATCGTCAGCGTAGGTGTATCTCCCAACCCGATTGTCCCAAGCTCCATCAAGGGATTGGAATTGGGCCGGAAGGGAACGATTGCCGTCAATGATAACATGCAGTCGTCCATCCCGACCATCTTTGCCGGAGGCGACATTGTCCGCGGAGGTGCCACCGTAATCCTTGCCATGGGAGACGGACGAAAGGCAGCAGCAGCGATGAATGAGCAGCTAAAAAAATAAGAATCTGTCATGAAAGGTGGAGACATACGAACTCCACCTTTTTTATTCTACTACAACCTCTCCCTCTACTTTCCCCTTCTAGCATACAATTTAAATATTTCAAGAATATGAAACGTATTTATCTATCCCTCCTTCCCTGTCTGGCTTCCCTATTGGCAAGCGCCCAAGAGCCCCTAAACGGGGATTCCCTTGCCTCAGACTTTCGGTATCTGGTAAAAGAACTGGCAGCAACCCATCCCGACCCTTACAGCGGCTTCGGAGGAAAAGTATTCTTCTACGAACAAGCTTTCCATCTGGAGAACGAGTTACGCCGGACTCCCGGTACGAAACAGACCTTTTTTGACAAAGTAAGCATTTTCCTATCCAATCTGCAAGACGGACATACCTACCTTTTACCTCCCACAGCCAATCAACAAGCAAATCAGCGTTACCTGGCACTGGAAGTACGCACCATCCCCGACGGCATTATACTTCAAGGAATCCCTGAAACGTACAAAGACTTGTTAGGTAGCCGTATCACAACCATCAACGGAGATTCTTTAGAAGAGGTACTGGCCCGCACTGCCGCTATCCAAGCCAGTGAAAACCTATATGACCGTTATGCCAATCTATGCAGGTCCATGCCTACGGAACATTTCTTGAGACAGCTTTTCCCTGAAATGAAAGACAACCTTCACCTCTCACTTCTTACTCCCGACGGCAAATCAAGAGGATTAACCCTTCCCTTATTGTCAAGGCAGGAAGTGCAAAACACACCCATGCAACACAATAACAGTTGGAAAGCTTATACAGACAAACAACTGGCCTATCAGTTCATAGACAACGACAAGCAAATAATGCTCATCAATATCAACAGTATCATGGCACGGGATAATTTTGAGTATATGCAAAAACAAGGGCTGAAAGATTTATACCGGCAAATAGGATTCTATTATCGGGATATCCTGAAACAAGAGATGCCCGCCGATACCCTGCTAGCCATTCGGCAACTCCCGTCCCTTTCCGAAGTTTTTCGCCCATATGCTGAAAGAGATGAAGAAGGAAGCCTCCTCCACCCTCATCATAGATTTGCGCAACAATAGCGGTGGCTGGACTCCAATTGTCCTACCCACACTTTACCAACTGTTCGGCGACCACTTCCTGCAAACGGATATGGATATAGAATTCTATCGTATCATCTCTCCCCTCTACATGCAAAAACTACAGACAAACTTACAGGATTTCAACCAAGCATACGGAACAGACTATGCCTACGGTGACTACACTTTTAGTACGGACGAAGCAGACACCACAAACATAGAACAGCGACGGACCGACTTCATCAAGAACTGTATATCCAGTGTGCCGGAAGAACTGAGAAAGCAACAAGGAAAGGCGCTCTATACTCCGGAACACATTTACGTCATTACCAACGAACGTACCTTCAGTGCAGCTTTCCACTACACTTTCTATCTGTGGAAAATGGGTGCTACCCTTGTAGGAATACCCAGCGGACAAGCCCCCAATACCTACATGGAACAAACCTTATTCCGGCTACCCTATACCGGTATGCAAGGCTCTATCTCCAACTCCATACAAATATGCTTTCCGGGCAAAGACCGGTGTGCCCACACACTTTATCCAGACTTGATGCCCACCTATCAGGATTACCAAAGATATAATTTCGATGTCCAAACTGAGATTCTGTATTTACTCGACAAGATTAAATCGGCTCCTCATTCTCATACGAACCCTGCGGAGAAGAATCAGAAGTAAAACAAAGCCCCGTTTACAAATAAATTGCAAACAGGGCTTTATTTCCATATTTCAATATGGAGACTACTTCACCACCTTGTTCGTTGCCGGGTCGGGGAAAATCACCGTCGGCTTGAACGACTTGGCTTCTTCAAAGTCCATCAGCGCGTAGGACATGATAATAACGATGTCATCAGGTTGCACCTTGCGGGCTGCCGCACCGTTCAGGCAAATTTTGCCAGAGCCACGCTCGCCTTTAATAATGTAGGTTTCAAAACGTTCACCGTTATTATTGTCGGCTATATACACCTTCTCGCCGGCAATCATGTTGGCGGCATCCATCAAATCTTCATCAATCGTAATGCTTCCCATATAGTTCAGGTTCGCTTCCGTGACGCGGGCACAATGGATTTTCGACTTCAACACTTCAATCATCATATCTTTATAAATTACGAATTACTAATTATAAATTACAAGGCAGCAGGCTCTTTGTACTTGATATTATCAATCAGACGAACTTCCCCACAGAATACTGTGATGCAACCCACAGCATAAGAAGTTTCCTCCCAATCGGTAATCTTCTGTAAGGTATTGCCATCCACCAGCTCAAAGTATTCCAAACGCAATCCGGGGGCGGCTGCGATGGTGTCTTCCACAAACTTCTGTGTCTCAGCTACCGTATGTGAAGCTCCAAAGGTACGACTTTCAAATAAAGTCTGCGAAATTTTCAGTGCATTTTTACGTTCTTCGGCAGATAAACGGGCATTGCGACTGCTCAGAGCCAACCCGTCTTCCTCACGCACAATCGGACACCCTACAATTTCCAAAGGATATTTCATCTGGCGGACCATCTCGCGAATAATTGCCAGCTGCTGGAAATCTTTCTCGCCAAAGTAGGCACGATCCGGCTGCACAGCATCAAACAGTTTGCTCACAATCTGGCAGACACCGTTAAAATGTCCCGGACGGAATGCTCCTTCCATCACTGTGTCCAGCGGCGCATAGCTGAAACGGCGGGCATCCGGTTCCGGATACATCTCCTCCACTGAAGGTGCAAAGACAAATGCCGCTCCACACTCCTCCAGCAAACGGCAATCAGCCTCCGGCGTACGGGGATATTTCACTAAATCATTCTTGTCATTAAACTGGGTCGGATTTACAAAAACGCTTACTACGGCAGCGTCATTTTCTGCCACACAACGTTTCGCCAATGAGGCATGACCGGCATGCAAAGCACCCATCGTAGGCACCAGACCTACCTTCTTTCCCTGGGCTCTCAAAGCCGAAAGTCCGGCCTGCAAGTCCTTGATAGTATGTACTATTTCCATTTTAATTGGTTATATAATAACTTGGTTGTTCGCAAAAGCGGTGCAAAATAAACCATTATTTAGCATATAAAGAAGAAATATCGCAAATTAATGCAAAACTCAGTACACTTTCCGGCAATTCCAAAAGCAGCTGTTTCACTGAATAACAAGCAGTTAACAATTCATAAGGAATTATAGACGGGCTCTGTTTGCTTTATTGCCCGATTTTTTTTATATCTTTGCAGAATAATTGAGAACATTGTTATTATGACAAAGGCGAACAAGGTTTTATTTATAACCCAAGAAATTACCCCTTACGTTTCAGAATCCGAAATGTCCCTCGTAGGCAGAAACCTACCTCAGGCTATTCAAGAAAAAGGCAGAGAAATCAGAACGTTTATGCCCAAATGGGGAAATATCAACGAACGCAGAAACCAGCTGCATGAAGTGATACGACTCTCCGGCATGAACCTCATCATTGACGATACCGATCACCCGCTCATCATCAAGGTTGCCTCTATCCAGTCTGCACGTATGCAAGTATACTTCATCGACAACGATGACTACTTCCAGAACCGCTTGCAGGTAACAGACGAAAATGGTGAAGAGTATGAAGACAATGATGCCCGTGCCATCTTCTATGCCCGTGGTGTACTGGAAACGGTGAAGAAACTGCGTTGGTGTCCCGACATCATCCACTGCCACGGCTGGATGACCGCTTTAGCGCCTCTGTACATCAAAAAAGCCTATAAAGACGAACCTTCCTTCAGAGATGCCAAAGTCATATTTTCCCTTTATGAAGATGACTTCAAACAACCTTTCCACGCAGACTTCTCTAACAAGCTATTGTTGAAAGGCATCGCCAAGAAAGATATTGCAGGATTGAAGGAACCCATTGACTACACAGCACTTTGCAAACTGGCTGCTGACTTCTCCGACGGCATTATCCAGCAAAGCGAACACGTCAATGAGGAAGTACTGAACTATGCCCGCGAATCCGGAAAACCGGTATTGGAATATCAATCTCCCGAGAACTTTGCTGAAGCCTGCAATGACTTCTACGACAAGGTATGGGAAACAGAACAAAAATAAAATCGATTTAGACAGTTAAAACTATGAAAGTAAGATACCTGGGAACATTGCTTTTGGCAGTCCTGACTTTCTTTGGATGCGATGACAACACCGGAACATTAGGTCTGGGTATGTTGCCCGATTCTGACGGCATGTCAGCGCATACTACTACTTTTAATGTAACAACACGTTCATTTGCCGTTGATTCTGTATTTGCCAAAACGAGTACCGGCTATATAGGCAAGTTTTCCGACCCGGAATTCGGTTATTACGAAACAAGTTTCCTTACGGAGCTGAACTGTACGGAAAACTTCTCCCTTCCGGAAGTGTATAAAGTGACCGAACGGGACAGTGAAGGAAATCCAATCAAGGCAACTGGTACAATGACTGCCGACTCGGTAGTTTCAGTGCAACTTGCAGTCTATTATTCCAGTTGGTTCGGCGACTCCCTGAATGCATGCCGGATGAGTATCTATGAATTGGACAAGAAGCTGGACAAAAATCGCTATACCAATATCAATCCGGAAGAGTACTACAACAAGTACGACCCCAAGTCCCTGCTCGGACGTAAGGCTTATTCAGCTTTCGATACGTCTGTTCCGGACTCTGTGAGATTTGAAAAGGACAATAACGGTTATTACACTTTCTATCCCAATGTGACGTTCCCATTGGACAAGAAAACTTTCGGCGAAGACAGAATATTGAAGGTTTATCGCGAGCATCCCGAATACTTTAAAGACGACCGCAACTTTCATAGACAAGATTTCAAAGGAGTATATGTAAAGAGCGATTACGGAGATGGAACCATCCTCTATGTGGATTATGTGGCTTTAAATATGCAATTCCGTTTCCACCACGTAAATGATACTACCGGTGTAGCACTGAAGAAAAAAGATGGTACAGACTCTTTGTTCTATAGCATGCAGACTGTATTTGCCTCTACCAAAGAGGTTATCCAGGCAAACCAGTTCCTGAATTCTGATTTGATAAAGGAAAAGGCTGCCGAACCCCAACACACTTATATCAAATCTCCTGCCGGTATCTTCACCGAAGCTATCATGCCATACGATTCAATATACAACAAACTGACCAATGACACCCTGAATGCCGTGAAGCTGACTTTCACGAATTACAATATAAACAGTGACTACGAATATAGCATGAGTGCTCCCAATGACGTGCTGTTGATACGTAAACAGGACTTGAAGAGCTTCTTTGAAGAGAACAAAGTCAGGGATAATATTACCTCATTTACAACCACCCACAATGCATTTGCTACTAATCAATATGTATTCAGCAACATAGCCCGTTTGGTTACCACTTGCATCAACGAAAAACAAGCTGCCAAGAAAGCCGCCAAAGACAAAGCCGGCAGTTCTTGGAATGAGACAGAGTGGGAGAAAACTTGGAACAAAGAAAATGAAGACTGGGATAAGGTATTGCTGATTCCGGTTTCCATTACCTATGACAACAGTACAAGTAGTAGCGGTAACAAAACCATGACCGGTATCCAAAACGACCTTAAGCCGGGATATGCCAAACTAAAAGGACGGCCCGAAAGAGAATGCAAAAGGTGAAGTGGAATCTCCGCTGAAAATAGAAGTTACATACACCAGTTTCAACAAGTAACTGACAGATATTCCATAAAAAAGCCTTCCACTCATTGTTGAGCGGAAGGCTTTTTTGATTGATGGGACAAGCTGCCGATATTATTCAGCAGCCTTTTTAGTTGTTTTCTTTGCGGCAGGCTTTTTGGCAGGAGCCTTGGTCTTTGCCGGTTTTTCTGCGGCAGATTTAGCTGTAGCCTTGCTCTCTTTCTTTTCTGCAGCCTTTATCTTCTCTAACTTGGCCTGTGCTTTCTCCAATTCCTTATGCAGTTCCTCTATCTCGGCACCTTGGTTCTGGATAGTGGTCAGCAATGCATTCAGCTCTTCATTATCTATATCCACCGGATAGAGAGAATCGACACGTTTGATAAAGTCACCAAGAATATTCATATAAATTGGTAAAAGCATCAAAAGGAGATTCATAAATGCCACGGTTCAAACCGACACCGCTTTGCTTGGTAGTCATGAAACGGAAGTTGTTACTTGCCTGCAGATAATCCCAGTCTTGCTTGATACGGCGGTCATCACAGAGATGGACACGTTCGGCAACACTATACAGCTTGTTGAATGCTTCACGCTGCATCACATTACCCAGCCAACAGCTGGTATCTCTTTCTTCGTCCACCCAAGACATCGGGTATGGAACATCCAACTGGGAAACAGATTTCAGTTTGGTAACGATTTCCGTCGGTGTGGAGAAAGTAATCCCCTTTTCCTTGGCACAGTATGGAAGAGCCTTCAGGAATTCCAGAATATTGGAAGACAACGGCTGTGCCATACCCAGAGCAGAGAGTTCCATAAAGACATTGATGACCTGCTCTTCCTGCGGCAGAGCGTCAATCCAGTTGATGTACTTGTCGGCAAACAAAGGATACTCGTTCCACTCGGAGTTGGAGAAGCGCAGGCTGATGTCGTCAGACAGCTTAAAATCACGCAACAGTAACTTCAAGTTAGGATTCATAGAGCAATGGTATACATAGTGCGGACTCTTCCAACCCAGAACATGCTTGGCTCCTTCCGTCAGCATACCCTTGAATCCCAAAGCTGCCACCATCGCACCAATCTCATCATTATAAATCAGGCTGGAATTACGGAACACCTTCGGCGCCTTACCGAACATTTGCTTCATCTTAGCGCTCTGACGCATCACCTCTTCCTTGAAGCAATCCTCGTTGGCCAGAGAAGAAAGGCCATGGGAATAAGGCTCGGCAAGGAACTCACAGCAACCGGTATCATTCAGCTGGTGCAACAAGTCGATGACAGCCGGTGCATATATTTCCAACTGCTCCAGCGCAACCCCCGAGATGGAGAAAGCCACTTTAAACGCACCTCCGGAATTCTTCACCATTTCAATCAAGGTGTTCAATGCCGGGATATAAGAGCGTTCGGCTACATCATTGATACTGGTTTCATTGGCATAATCATCGTAGTAATAATGATCGGTACCTATATCAAAGAAACGGTAACGTTTCAGATGAATGATTTGATGTATTTCAAAATAAAGACAGATAGTTCTCATTTCTATTATTGTTTTTGTTATTTACCATAGTTTCTTAACACATCCTCGTAGAGGGCGCGGATTCTCAAGCCTACTTTTTCCCACGTGATTCCATCCACTTCTTTCCTGCCTTCCTCCTGCAGATATTGGAAGAGAGCGGGATTAGTGCAGAGGGAATAAATGGCATCGGCCATTGCATGAATGTCCCAATAATCGGTCTTAATGACCTTATCAAGAATTTCACCGCATCCCGACTGCTTGGAAATGATGGAAGGAGTCCCACACTGCATGGCTTCCAGCGGAGCGATACCGAAAGGCTCGGAAACGGAAGGCATAACGAATACATCACTGTTCTTGTAAACCTCATATACCTGCTTTCCCTTCATGAAGCCCGGGAAGTGGAACCGGTCGGCGATGCCCCGCTCGGCTGCCAGATTAATCATGGCATCCATCATATCTCCCGAACCGGCCATAACAAAGCGGATGTTGCGGGCACGCTGCAATACCAGCGAAGCTGCTTCCACAAAGTATTCCGGTCCCTTCTGCATGGTGATACGGCCCAGGAATGTCACAATCTTCTCTTTGGAATGGTCGGGACGTGGAATGTCCTGGTATTCCTGCGAGAGAGGATAGACGGCATTGTGCATGGCAAACACCTTCTTGGGGTTCTGATGGTACTGCTCAATAACCGTGCGGCGGGTCAGTTCGGACACGCACATGATGCAGTCGGCATAATCCATACCGTTCTTCTCCATAGAATAGACGGTAGGATTGACTTTTCCACGTGAACGGTCAAAGTCAGTAGCATGGACATGGATGCAGAGCGGCTTTCCGCTCACCATCTTGGCATGCACTCCGGCGGGATACGTCAGCCAGTCGTGGGCATGAATAATATCAAATTCCTGCTGGCGAGCCACTACTCCGGCAATCACCGAGAAGTTGTTTATCTCTTCGTGCAGGTTGCCGGGATAACCGCCGGCAAAGTCCATGCAGCCTATGTCATTGACGTGCATATAAGAGAAATCCGAATAGATATGGTCACGAAAAGAATAATAATCTTCCGGCGTCATGTTGCGCGTCAGCCTCGACTTCAAATAATTGTAATCGACATCACGCCACACGATAGGCACCTGGTTCATGCCCACTATCTTCAAGAAGTCCTCTTCTTCGCCCGTCGGCTTGGGCATGCAGAAAGTAGTTTCCACATCACCCTGCAAACTTAATCCC
>ENA-OQJB01000592-OQJB01000592.1-human-gut-metagenome-genome-assembly--contig:-NODE-592-length-16599-cov-2.863647_pt1 | contig 16599 bp, 19 predicted proteins | sample MGYA00242599_ERZ504765 | MGnify/ENA primary metagenome ERZ504765 (study PRJEB26092, sample SAMD00036354) | human gut metagenome | host: Homo sapiens | study: EMG produced TPA metagenomics assembly of...
ATGCTGGGGGTAAGTACCGAGTAAGATTGCGAGCGTCGTGATGTATTGGTTGATGCCTGCCTCCAGTTGTGGGATGGAGGCTTTGGTACTGTAATATACGGATTTGGCTTGTGAAACGTCCAGTTTGGACACCAGTCCGGTTTTGTAGCGTACTTCGGTAATGTTAAGTACGGCTGCCTGGGTATGGCAATTGTGGGTCACTACACTTAGCTCTTGCTGCAGTTCGCGGAGTCCGATGTAGGCAGAAGCTATCTGGGCACAGAGGGATACCATGACAGAGGTATATTCCTCCTTGCTTGCCATGAAGGTTTCCCGCTGTGCCTTTACCCGTTGGCGGATACTTCCGAATACGTCCAGCTCCCAACTGGCGTTGAGCGAGGCGCTGTATGCACCGGTAATGGATTGCGGAAGTGCGTTGACATTGCCGCTGCTTTGCTGCCGTGCCCATCCTCCGTCCAATGAGATGGAAGGGAAAAAGCTGCCGCGTTCTATCCGCAGATTGGATTTAGCCATATCCATACGGTCCATGGCAGAAAGTACGGAATAGTTTTGAGTGGAGGCTACCGTAATCAATGAATCCAGCATCGGGTCATCGAAGGCTTCCACCACTTGTCGTCAATGGGTGGTATCTGTCCGCTGAACAGATTGTCATCTCCGGGAATGGCATGGGAGGCGTCCTTTCCCCAGCCTTGTGGGAGTGGTTCTCAAGATAGCGGTTAGCTTTCTGTGCCATAGCCGCAGGACATAGGCATAATATGAGCAACGCAGTGCTCCAAACTTTTATATTCATAAATAAAGGTTTAGGTGGTTATCTTTTTATGGGATTGATAACAACCTAAACCTTTATTTGTTTATGAGTATTTACTCGGTATACCCGAGTATCTTAGAAGGCATACCCGAAACCCACATTCAAGTAGATGGGATACATGGCAAAGGTAATTGTATTGAAATCTTTCTTGAAAATATCATTCAATCCCCATGTAAGGTCGGCAAATACACTCAGATGTTTGAAGGCACGCCAGTCTACACCAGCTTGCACGCCCCAGGCAAACTTGCGCAAATCATCCGAAAAGTCGTAAGTGGCAATGGCACCGTCGGAGAAGTTGACTTTCTTCCGGTAGGATTACCTTCACGCAGATAACCTTCATATACATATCCGGAGAATTCCTCATCCATCAGGTAGGATACATATGCACCTGCTTTGGCTCGCAATCGTGAGTTGATTTTATATGCTCCAAGTACGGGGACAGTAATGTAGGCATTGCGTACTTTGGTTTTTACTCCTCCCGTCCAGTTACCTTTCAAGCGGTTACCGTCATTTCCTATGATTTCCATGCCATAGTTCTTTACTGTCGCTTTGGTAATCATTATTTTTGGTTTCCAGTCTTACCCCGGTTATTACTCCCCTATTTTTTAGTTTTTCCTAACCACTTGATGGCATTTCCTTCCAGCATAAGAGCTAAAGTAGGATTGTAGGCATCGATACTCCGTATTTCTACGGGCAATGGAAGCGGGGAAGTACCACCGATGCTGACACCGGCCCTTATCTCATATTCCCATCCGTGCAGGGCAGCGTTTATAAGCGTACGATTCTGATTCTCTTGAGCGTATAGGGCGGTTTGCATGTAAACTGCCAATGCGATAAATGCTACTATTTTCTTTATCATGTTGTATTCCAATTCTACAGGGTTCTTATTCGAAAATCAGTTCCACATCATCCACTAAAAGGGTACTTCCGGGCGCACCCTCGAAAGTTGCACCGTTCTTGCTGGATGCAAAAATGATACTTAGTTTATATTTTCCTTTTGCCAGTTTGGTTTCATCTATTTCTTTTCCATATCTCTGATAGTCAAAAGGAATGTCGAAAGCTTCCCAATCATCGGTTTCGTGGGGATTGGATATTAGAGCTAAAGCTACCATACTGGGATGTTCATAGTTCTGGTTTGGCAGATTTCCATCCAATATTACTTCCGTAACTTCTCCTGCTTCGTTGTAACTTTCGCCTTCATAAAAGATTGCATAGATGTTCATCACATCTTTACGGTCGGTGTATCCACCGTTTTCATAAAAACGTTCACCGGCTTTGTACTTGTACCAACCTTTTAGACGTGAGGGCTTATAACAGAAAGGAGTGCCGAAATGTGTGGCTTTCAATGGGCTGGTGAGAGCATTCGTCATATCAAACTCACCGATAAACAAATTTCCAGCAGCTATCGGCATACCTACCATTGCTCCCAGAGAGCCGGTAAGCCGAGTTTCTAATTTGGCACACTTTCCGTTTTTACCATTGTCATGTTGTGACGTAGGGTAATTTTCAGTAGCTGATGAACTGGCTGCCCAGTTGAATCCTTCATTTCCACTGGCCCATGTCAGTTCCAATCCGTCTTGTTCTTCATAGAACTCCTGATATTTGTATTTGGGGTTAATTCCATTGATAAGTCGTATGTCTTCAAAATGGAATTCATTTGGGATGTCTGATACCGATTGTTCGCGTACACCGATGGAATATACTCGCTGCCAAGCCTTGTTCTCGGAAGTTACGGTATACTTTACCCTTTTTCCGTCAGAGAAATCGTGTTCACTACCACTTTTCGGACTAATGGTAGCGCCCGGCGTCAACTCAAACAGGGGGGATAGTTTGTTTAAAGGAGTGCCCTCTTTTACTTTTACTAATATGGGGTAGGCCTGCAGATTATCATTGTAAGACGGATTTAAATTGAAACGAGCGCTTGCCAGTACATCTTCTTCAAAAGAGATGCCTGTTATATCAGCTTCAGCATTGGATGCTTCATCTTTTATGCACGATGCCATCAATATTCCGAAAAGTGAATAGAGTATGAATAATTTGTTTAGTCTCATGCTTTTTAATTTAATTCTATTAATTTTTCAAGCAACAAAACTACTTCTTTTTTCTCTAATAGCAGGTTTTTATGAGCTTATTTAACAAAAAAACGGCAATAGGTGCTTTACTATTGCCGTTTTATATATAGAAAATGTTCTATTTTTAATTATCTGAGCCGATATGTACGATTTTTCTTTTGGCTCTTACTGGCTTTTCCTTTACAACTTCCACTTTCTGTTCGGGAGTTATACCTGCTAATTCCGGGTCAATCATGATACGGCCACAATATTCGCAAACGATAATTTTCTTGCGTGAGCGGATGTCCAATTGTCTCTGGGGCGGAATCTTGTTGAAGCAACCACCGCAAGCATCACGCTGTACGTATACAATACCCAGTCCATTGCGTGAATTCTTACGGATACGTTTGAAGGACTGAAGCAGACGGGGTTCAATCTTTGTTTCCAGTTCTTTGGCTTTGTCTCTCAGCTTCTCTTCCTCTTGTTTGGTCTCGGAGATGATTTCGTCCAGTTCGCTCTTCTTTACGTCGAGGTCTTTTTGTCTTTCTTCCAGAGCAGCAGTGCTTTCTGCTACTTCTTGAGATTTTTCTTCCTCTTGTGCGGCAAATTCCTTGATACGCTTTTCGCAGAGTTCGATTTCCAATGTCTGGAATTCGATTTCCTTGCTTAAGAAGTCATATTCGCGGTTGTTGCGTACGTTGTCCTGCTGGTCTTTATATTTAGCTACAGAAGCCTTTGCGGTTTCAATTTCAACTTTCTTTCCTGCAATGGAGGATTTCAACTCGGCAACTTCTGCCTTGATTCTGTCTATACGGGTACTCAGACCGGCTATTTCGTCTTCCAAGTCCTGTACTTCCAGTGGAAGTTCACCTCTCAACGTCTTGATTTCATCGATTTTGGACAGCATTGTCTGCAATTGGAACAAAGCTTTCAACTTCTGTTCTACGGTTAATTCCTGAGGATCTTTTTTTGCTTCTTTAGCCATTTTACTTACATGTATTTTATGGGGTTTGTATTCACTTTGGTCATCTGAACCTCAAAATGAGGAAACAAATCCCGGATTATTGTATAAAATATTTCTTTCGTATATTGCTCACTTTCATAATGCCCTATTTCAGCCAATAATATATCGGTATCATGTCCGAAATAGTCATGGTATTTTATCTCGCCGGTGATAAAGACATCTGCACGGTTGCGGATGGCAAGCGGCATTAGGAAAGCGCCGGCGCCGCCACATAATGCAACAGTCTGTATTTCCCGCCCGAGGAGTTTGTTATGTCTGAGACACCCTACTTCGAAGGTTTTCTTTATCCGTTTCAGGAATTCAAGTTCTGTCTCCGGTACTTCCAATTCGCCAATGACACCGGCTCCGGCTTGTGGCCATGAGTTTTGCAAGGGATAAATATCATAGACCGGTTCTTCATATGGATGTGCCGCAAGCAGTGCCTTGACAGTTGCCGCTTTTTTGTAGGCGGGTATGATTGTCTCAATACGTACTTCACGTTCGGTATGCAGCTCCCCTATCGCTCCACAGTATGGGGTGGCACCTTCCCGGGCTCGGAATGTCCCCTCGCCTTCCATGTTATAACTGCACAAATCATAGTTGCCGATATTGCCGCATCCAGCGTCGAACAAGGCTTTCCTCACGTCTTCCGCTTGGGCGGTCGGTACAAATGTGGTCAGCTTTACCAGCGCATTTTCCTTGGCTTCCAGGATACGGACATTCTTCAAACCGATTTTCTCGGCAATCTTGAAGTTCACTCCTCCCGGTGCATTATCCAGGTTAGTGTGCGCAGCATAAACAACGATGTCATTCTTGATGGCTTTCAAGATACAACGTTCCACATAATCCCTGCCCGTGATGGATTTATACCCTTTGAAAATGAGAGGGTGATGTGATATAACCACATTATATCCCAATGCAATGGCTTCATCCAGTACGGCTTCAGTAACGTCAAGACACAACAAAGCCCCTGTTGCTTCCGCTTCTGTCAATCCGATTTGCAGGCCGGCATTATCAAAGCCGTCTTGCAATGGCAGAGGCGCGAACCGTTCAAGGGCGCTTACTAATTCCTTAATTTTCATTGTGAACAGAAAATTTGGTTGCAAATATAGTAAAAAGCAATGGATTGAGAATGTTTTTTATTCTTTTTATAAAATATCAGTAACAAATTTGAGTAATAGACGGTTTTCTTCCAACAAAAACTCTTATCGAAAAATGTTTTATCACGAAAAAGACTATCTTTGCGAGCGATTATTATAAAACTAAATCTATGAAAACTAAAAAACTATTCGGAATTTTATCGCTCTTGATTATAATTGGTGTGACCTCTTGTAACAGTGATACTCCACAAGACAATGTAGAAAACATTAAAATGAAGGTCTCTTCCGAGATTGGCACTTACCCGCCTTGGGGGAAGTGATCATTTCATTGATTGTATGTTGGTAAAGGAGGAAGGTAAAAATGAATATGAAGCGTTGGACTTTTTAGGAATTGCCGGGTTTGATTATAGCAAGGGGTATGAATACACCTTATTGGTGAAAAAACAACTTTGCTCAACCCTCCCGCCGATGCCAGTAATATTGCATACGAACTGGTCGAGGTGTTATCAAAAGTCGGAGTAGAATATGAATATACAATAGAGGTTGATGGACCCAATCCTTTTATTCTTTCTCCTGATGGAGGAAAATATGAGATTCCTTTTGCATGCAAAAGAAAAAAATATGTAGCAGGCGAGTTTACTGAAGAAGAATATGCTCCTTTAAAAGGATTGAGATATAATATGGGGACCAATTATGGAACCTATACAAGCATTATAAAAGATGGTGATACAGTTGGATTATATAAGTTTGTAATCGAGGGTATTGAGCCTTATAATATGGAAGGAACTCCCTGGTGGTATTATGGTATTTATCCTGCTGATGCAGATTTTTTCTCTGAAACAGAGCCGGAACCTATCTACAAACAATTGTTTGAACAACCGCAAACGGAAGGTGAAGAACATTTTATATATCCGATAATATATGCTTCATCGGGTACGTTTGATTAGTTGGACACATTAATCTCCTTTATTATGAAAACATTACTTGTTTTGTTTCTTTTCCTTTTATCGTTATTGTCTTGTCAGGATACGAACCGTTCCGGTAAAGATGTATCTGAGGATATGGAGGAGCCGGTAGATACTACTCCCAAGGCTACGGCTATCTTTTGGGTAGACAAGGATAAAGATTATCAGGCTAAGAAAAAAGACGGTCCTCTTTCTCTACGCACCGTCAAGGCAAGGGTAGAGATTGATTCGCTGGGAAAAGTTAATCTGCTGGCATATACCAAGCCGCAAAGTCAACGCATCAAAAGTTACCTGCAGTATAGGCTTGAAGAATTCCGTGTAAAGAAAGTGATGTTGGACAGCGGCTTTGTGAAACCGGGCGTACAATATGTGCAGCTACGCTATCTCCCCGGAAAACTGGATGCCCACCGCCGTTGAAGTTATTTATGCTCCTTTTTTCCCTTCTTCTCTACCATCACCGGCAGTAGCTTGCCGTAGGCATCGAACGACTTGCGGGAAGCCAGAGAGATTGTAATCATCAGTGACAGCATGGAGGCGGTAAAGGTGATGACCATAATCATCATCTGATATTTGATGGCCACATTCGGGCTGCTGCCACCCAATATCTGGCCAATCATGGTTCCCGGAAAAGCAACCAGCCCCATCACGGATATATTGGCAATCAGCGGACTGAAGGATTTGATGATGGCTTGGCGGATGAAAGGTGCCTGTGCTTCCGCTTTTGTAGCACCATTGCCGAGAAGATACCGGTAAAGCTGTTGTTCCCGTTTCAGTCCACTATAATAGGTGTTGAGGGCTATGACGTTACTGGATAGCATGTTGCCCATCAGTATGCCGAAAATAGGGATGAAATACCGGGCGCTGAATACGTTTTCCACTCTCAGTACTATTCCGATAAAGTACAAGCCTACACATACTACACTGCATAAGAAACCTGCGGATATGGGCAGGAGCAGAATCTTCCTCTTCAATTGTGTTCGTGCCAATGCCGTCTGCGATGCTACAAATATCATGACAATTACCCATAGAAAGTTTATCCACGGGTTATCCCATAAAAAGAGGTAGTTCAAGTATATGCCGATGAAGAACAACTGGACAATCATGCGTGCCGTACCTATCACAGTAGCGCGCAACAGTCCGGTCTTGAACTTCCAGATGTAAAACAGCGGTATTAATAATAGCAATAATCCGATGCCCAGGCTGAGGTATGATATATCTATGGTTCCCAATAGTGTGTATGTTATTTCATGATTATATGTCGGTCACATCCGTTGGCGAATCTTTTGTCATGGGATACGGTCAGTATGGCACTTCCATTTTCTGTCTGCCTGCGGAAGAAAGAGAGTACTTTTTCCGCGGAACCGGAGTCGAGAGCGGAAGTCGGTTCATCGACAATGGTCAGTGGTTTGCCAATCATTGAGGCTACGGCTATCATCATCCGTTGGCGTTGGCCCCCGGATATTTCGTTCACCCGTTTGTAATATAACTCTTGTTCCAGACCCAAATCCTCGAAACATGCAAATAAACGGGTTTCAGAAAAGGGTGTGCCCCGGTTTGCCTTCAGACCGAAGGGCAACTGTACCATGTCCTTTACCCACTCCAGCGGCAATGCCAGTTCTTGTGGAATCCATGCAGTCTGCTTACGGACAACATCGACATTTCCTTTATCCAGCAGAATGCCGTTCAAGACGATGCGTCCTTCCCTTAATGGGATAAACCCGAGTATGGCATTCAGCAGCGATGTCTTGCCGCATCCCGAAGGGCCGGAGATACTGGCTATCTCTCCCCTTTCCAGTTGCAGGTTGAAACCCGAGAAAAGTATATCGTTGCCGTAGGCGATACTGGCATTTTCTATTTGCAGCATGGTGTTCCTTTAATCTTTCTGTATCGCAAAGATAGTGCAAAAAAATATTTGTGCTATCTTTGACGCACTAATTAATTCAGGAAAGAAAGACTATGATACAGAATGAACGGGATTGCCGCCATGAGCATGTGCTTGACGTGGCAAGGCAAATGCTGACTGCTGCGCGCACGGCGCCGAAAGGAAAAGGTATTGATGTGATTGAAGCTGCGCTGGTTACGGGTGAAGACATTAAGAAGCTGTCTGAAAAGATGGTCGCTATGGTTGAAGAGCACGGTATGAAGTTCTTTCTCCGTGATGCGGACAACATTTTGCAGGCTGAATGTGTAATTATAATAGGTACGCGCGAGCAGACGCAAAGTTTGAATTGCGGACACTGCGGTTTTCCCACTTGTGCCGGTCGTCCGGAGGGAGTACCTTGTGCTTTGAATACGGTGGATGTAGGGATAGCTGTAGGTTCGGCTTGTGCCATGGCTGCCGATTTGAGGGTGGATACCCGTGTCATGTTTTCTGCCGGACTTGCCGCTCAGCGTTTGGATTGGCTGAAAGGATGCAAGACTGTCTTTGCCATTCCGGTGAGTGCATCCTCCAAGAATCCATTCTTCGACCGGAAACCGAAGGAAGATAAGTGATAATTGACGAGTAGAGGTTTACAATCATAGAGTAGAGGTTTAGAAGTCTGAAGTAGAGGTTTGGCAATTCTAAACCTAAGGTTTATTCTCCCTCTCTCTGCTAACTTAAAAAGTAACGAATTAGAAAAGATAAATAATATGGGATATTTTGTAGGACTGCCGCTGGGTGGTACCGCAGAGAAGGACTGTCAGGTGCGTTTTGGCAAGAATATGACTTTTCAGGTAGAGACACGTGCTCCCCACTTGCCTGCCGAATGGGCTTTGCAAAGCGGCATACAGCTTACATGGCCCCATGCGGGTACAGACTGGACCTATATGTTGGACGAAGTGCAGGAATGTTTTGTAGCCATTGCCCACGAAATAGCCGCCCGGGAGACATTGCTGATTGTAACCCCAGAACCGGATGAGGTGAAGAAACAGATTCTCGGCAGGGTGAATATGGAAAATGTCCGTTTCCTGAAGTGTGAGACGAATGATACTTGGGCACGCGACCATGGAGCCATCACCCTACTGGATGCTGACGGTGTATCTCTGCTCGACTTTAAGTTCAACGGGTGGGGATTGAAGTTTGCATCCGATAAGGATAATTTGATTACGCGTCGTGCGGTGGAGTCGGAAGTGATGAAAGGAAAGTATGTAAATCGCTTGGGGTTTGTCCTTGAAGGCGGTTCCATCGAAAGTGACGGCATGGGTACGTTGCTCACCACCTCCGAATGCCTGCTTTCGCCTAACCGGAACGGACAGATGAACCGGGTGGAAATTGAGGAATATCTTCGTTCCGTTTTTCACCTGCAACGTGTTCTTTGGCTGGACCACGGTTATTTGGCAGGTGACGATACGGACAGTCATATAGACACGCTGGCCCGTTTCTGCCCTGCCGACACGATAGCCTATGTACAATGCAAGGATGCGGATGATGAGCATTACGAAGAACTGCATCGCATGGAGGAGCAACTGAAGACTTTCCGTACGTTGAAGGGGGAACCTTACCGTTTGCTGGCTTTGCCCATGGCCGATAAGATAGAAGAGGAAGGGGAACGGCTTCCTGCCACTTACGCTAATTTCTTGATTCTGAATGATGCAGTGCTTTACCCCACCTATCGCCAGCCGGAGAATGATGCCCGCGCGGGGGAAGTGTTGCGGGAGGCTTTTCCCGGTTATGAAATTATCGGGATAGATTGCCGTGCTTTGATTAAGCAACACGGCTCTTTGCATTGTGTTACCATGCAATATCCCGTAGGGGTGTTGAAGTAATGTCGATTATACATAGTAAAACAATAAACCATAGAATAAGATGACAAGAAAAATAAAAGTAGGTATTATCCAGCAGGCCAATACCAAGGACCTCAGGACTAATTTAATTGAATTTAGGTCCAAAAGTATAGAGGCGATGTGCGGCGCGATGGGGCGTCAATTGGTTGTTTTGTCAGGAGCTGCATAACTCTCTGATTTCTGTCAGCGGAAAACACGCAGTTGTTCGACTTGGCAGAACCGATTCCCGGTCCTTCTACGGGATTCTATTCAGAGTTGGCTGCTGCCAACGATATTGTGCTGGTCACTTCTCTGTTCGAGAAACGCGCTCCCGGATTGTATCATAACACAGCGGTTGTTTTTGAACGTGACGGCAGCATTGCCGGGAAATACCGGAAGATGCATATTCCTGATGACCCCGCCTATTATGAGAAATTCTATTTTACTCCCGGTGATATAGGCTTCGAACCTATTCAGACATCTTTGGGCAAATTGGGAGTTTTGGTGTGCTGGGACCAATGGTATCCGGAAGCAGCACGTCTGATGGCGCTGAAGGGAGCTGAAATACTGATATATCCTACGGCTATCGGTTGGGAAAGCAGTGATACGGATGATGAAAAGGCGCGTCAGCTCAATGCTTGGATTATCTCCCAGCGTGGACATGCTGTGGCCAACGGCTTGCCGGTTGTTTCAGTGAACCGTGTGGGACATGAGCCGGATCCTTCCATGCAGACCAATGGTATCTTGTTTTGGGGAAATAGTTTTGTGGCCGGACCGCAAGGCGAGTTCCTGGCCCAAGCAGGAAACGAACGGCCGGAAAATATCGTTGTAGAGGTGGACTTGGAACGTTCGGAAAATGTACGCCGTTGGTGGCCTTTCCTGCGCGACCGCAGAATTGATGCCTATGCAGGATTGACAAAACGATTTCTTGACTGATAACGACGGGGATCTCTGGGGGAGAACTAACGGAATGTCACCCGTTTGTTCATCAGGAAATTGACACTTCCGTAGATGAATAATCCCAGGAACTGGGCAAGGTATTCGTTGCAGTCCAGTCCCTCCACCAGCCCTATGAGGAAAAGGAATTGCGCTCCGTAAGCCATTCCGAAAGCTATAGAAAAGAGCAGCACTTGTCGCCAAGTGTTGCTCTTTTTTTCTGTAGGGAATATCCAATACTTGCACCAGATGAAGTTGTGTATCTGTGCAAGTATATATGCGGTTACATTGGAGAGCATATAGTTGATGTCCAGTTCGTCCATCATTACCCAAACGGTAACAGCCATAATCAAGGCATTCAGCGTGCCGATTACCGCAAAACGAAAAATGCGTGCAGACTCTTTCACTCTCCTACTCTGTATCTGCTTTTACTCTTTCACTTCAACAGTCAGATTCAGTTCGTCCAGCTGCTTCTGGTCAATAGCCGAAGGTGCATCCAGCATTACATCGCGTCCACTGTTGTTTTTGGGGAATGCAATGCAGTCGCGGATACTGTCGAGACCTGCGAAGATGCTGACCCAACGGTCCAGACCGTATGCCAGACCACCGTGAGGAGGTGCACCGTATTTGAAGGCATTCATCAGGAAGCCGAACTGCTCCTGAGCCTTCTCGGGAGTGAATCCGAGAATCTCGAACATTTTGGCCTGCAACTGTGCATCGTGGATACGGATGGAACCTCCACCCACTTCAATACCGTTGCACACCATGTCGTATGCATCTGCACGGACAGCTGCCGGGTCTGTATCCAGCAAAGGAATATCTTCGTCTTTCGGATGGGTGAACGGGTGGTGCATAGCCATCAGGCGGCCTTCTTCATCGCTCCACTCAAACATCGGGAAGTCAACCACCCAAAGGCAGACGAACTTGTTCTTGTCGCGCAATCCCAGTTGGTTACCCATTTCAAGGCGCAACTCGTTCAGTTGCTTGCGGGTCTTCATGGCGTCGTCACCGCTCAGAATCAGAATCAGGTCACCCGGCTTGGCGTTGAAAGCAGCCTTCATTTCCTGCAATACTTCCTGCGCATAGAACTTGTCGACACTTGATTTTACGTTGCCGTCTGCCTCTACGCGCGCGTATACCATACCTTTGGCACCGATTTGCGGTCTTTTCACGAATTCGGTCAGTGCATCCAGCTGTTTGCGTGTATAGTGTGCGGCGCCTTCTGCGCAGATACCGCCGATGTAGGCGGCATTGTCGAATACCGGGAATCCGTGTCCCTTCATGATGTCCATCAGTTCCACGAACTTCATGCCGAAACGGAGGTCGGGCTTGTCGCTGCCGTAATACTTCATGGCATCTGCCCATGGCATGCGCATGAACGGCTCGTTCATCTCTACGCCACGGATTTCCTTGAACAGATATTTGGCCATGCCTTCGAAGAGGTTGATGACGTCATCCTGCTCCACAAAAGACATTTCGCAGTCAATCTGTGTGAATTCCGGCTGGCGGTCAGCACGCAGGTCTTCGTCACGGAAGCATTTGGCTATCTGGAAGTAACGGTCGAAACCGGAAACCATCAACAACTGTTTCAGTGTCTGCGGGCTTTGAGGCAAGGCATAGAATTGTCCCGGGTTCATGCGTGAAGGAACGACGAAATCGCGTGCACCTTCGGGTGTGGAGCCTACCAGAATCGGAGTTTCCACTTCGATGAATCCCTGGCTGTCCAGGTATTTGCGTACTTCAATTGTCATTTTATGGCGAAGCTCCAGATTGCTGCGTACATTGGCACGGCGCAGGTCTAGATAACGGTACTTCATGCGGATATCGTCGCCACCGTCCGTATTTTCCTCGATGGTGAAGGGAGGGGTCAGCGATGAGTTCAGAACATCCAGTTCCGATACAATGATTTCAATGTCTCCCGTCGGGATATGCTGGTTTTTGCTGAAACGTTCGTTGACGGTACCCTTAACCTGGATTACGAATTCACGGCCCAAGCGGTTGGCACGCTCGCAAAGTTCGGCATTCACCTCTTCGTTGAACACTAATTGGGTAATTCCGTAACGGTCGCGGAGATCAATGAATGTCATGCCTCCCATCTTACGGCTGCGCTGTACCCAACCAGCCAGCGTTACTTGCTTGTTAACATCGGAGATACGGAGTTCTCCGCAGGTGTGTGATCTATACATCTTTTTATTTACTGTTTGACGATTTACTTATTTACTATTTTGAACATGCAAAAATACATAAAACATATTATATGGCGCATCAAAAGGGGAAAGTTATTTTCAGAAACTCCTTTAGTACCTTTTTTACAACATTACATTTTTGTCAGTTTCTTGAATTGCCTTTTGCCTTTATCCAGTATCATCTTGTTTTTATGGGCGATGTCTTCCACAAAAGCATCATTAATTTGTTTCAGTCCGTTGATATAGTCTTGTGCCCGCTGCAAGACATTCGAAGTGTCTTTTTCCGCATCCCGGGGAACAATGACCTGCAGTCCTTTCTTCATAATCTTTACATCTACATTCTCTCCCATCATCATCGGGTCGCCGTCAAAGTGGACTACCCCCGGTTTAGAACGGTGAATACGGAGTGTCTGGCAACGGAACGTCTTAATCCGGCTGTTCTGGTCAATGGTCTTGTTGAAGAGCTGGAAAGAGAGCGACGGTACATCGAGCACAGTGAACGGCTCGAGTATGGTGACGTCCAGCAGTCCGTCGTTCAAGGTGGCTTGTGGGGCAATATACGCATTGTTTCCATATTGCGATGCGTTTCCGCAGGCTATCAGGAACGCCTTGTATCGCAGGGTGCTGCCGTCCATTTCCAGTTCATAGGTTTCCGGACGGTACTTCAGGCTTTCGAGCAGAGTCTTTTCCAGATAAGTGAGTGGTCCTCTCCTTCCCGCCTTGGAGAATTGCAGGCTTACAAATGCGTCGAATCCCACGCCGCAGGTGCAGAAGAAAGGCACATCGTGATTTTCCGAGTCAATGATGTCTATCAGTCCGTCATTGATGATGTCGATGGTCCTTTTCGGCTCCATCGGAATCTGCAGATGGCGGGCAAGTCCGTTGCCGGAACCGCAGGGAATGATGCCCAAAGCGGTTTTTGTATGTACCAGTGAGCGGGCTATCTCATTGATGGTGCCGTCTCCTCCTATGGCGATGACGGCATGTGCATCTTCTTGTGCCTTCTGTGCCGCTATCTCTACGGCATGGCCTGCCCGTTCGGTATAAATCACTTCTTGTGCATACCTTTCCTTATCCAGTTTTTCATCGAGCCACTTCAGTATCTGCTCCTTACTCTGAGTGCCGGATATGGGGTTTATGATGAATGCTATTTTCTTCTTGTTTTCGTTCATGCAAGGGTTGTTGCTATGCAGGTTTTCCAACTGGCAAAAGTAATATAAATATCTGAAAAATTAACCACATAATTCTTTTTAAAATAAGTATAAGTAGTTTTTTAATGTAAATAGAACATATACCGACATATTTTGCTATCTTTGCCCCCTGTTTTTAAGACTTGTATTTAATAGAATTAAATATTCATTATATAAAAGATATTTCATGGGTTTACTACAAGACAAATTTGCGAAATACGACCTGCCGCAGCAGTTTATGGCAAAAGGCGTATATCCTTATTTCCGCACAATTAACAGCCATCAGGATACAGAGGTAATGATGGATGGTAAAAAGGTTCTGATGTTCGGCTCTAATGCATATATGGGACTGACATATGACAAGCGTATCATTGATGCCTCGATAGCTGCCACAGAAAAATATGGCACCGGTTGTGCAGGTTCCCGCTTTCTGAACGGAACACTCGATATACATGTTGAACTGGAGAAGGAATTGGCTGAATTCGTAGGAAAAGATGAAGCACTCTGTTTTTCTACCGGATTTACTGTAAACGAAGGTATTATTCCTGCCGTTGTAGGCCGTGGGGATTATATTATTTGTGATGACCGTGACCACGCTTCCATTGTAGATGGCCGCCGTCTTGCATTTGCCACTCAGTTGAAGTACAAGCATAACGATATGGAGGCTTTGGAAAAAGAACTCCAGAAATGCGAACCGGATGCTGTAAAGCTGATTGTTGTGGATGGAGTATTTTCTATGGAAGGTGACTTGGCCAATCTGCCCGAAATTGTCCGCCTGAAGAAGAAATACAATGCCAGCATTTACGTGGACGAAGCTCACGGCTTGGGTGTATTCGGAAAACAAGGCCGTGGTGTGTGCGACCATTTCGGTGTTACCGAAGATGTAGACCTGATTATGGGTACATTCAGCAAGTCATTGGCTTCCATCGGTGGTTTTGTTGCTGGAGACAAGGCGGTAATCAATTGGCTGCGCCACAATGCCCGTTCCTATATATTCCAGGCAAGTAGCACACCTGCTGCTACGGCTGCAGCCCGCGAGGCGCTTCACATCATCAAGTCCGAACCTGAACGCATCCAACGTCTGTGGGACATCACTAACTATGCCTTGAAGAAGTTCCGCGATGCAGGCTTCGAAATCGGTGAGACAGAATCTCCTATCATCCCTCTCTATGTGCGTGATACAGAGAAGACATTTATAGTAACGAAGCTGGCTTTTGACGAAGGTATCTTCATCAACCCCGTTATTCCACCTGCATGTGCTCCACAAGATACACTGGTGCGTGTAGCGTTGATGGCTAACCCATACGGTCGAACAAGTGGATTATGCTGTAGAAAATTGACTAAATGTTTCAAGGAATTGGGTATCATCAAGTAAACTTGATTTAAACAGATATTCGGAAAACCGTTTAATAATGATTAGGCGGTTTTTTTATAGACAAAGCGAAGTAGGATTAAAATTAAATCGTAAAGTACATGAAAAAGAACTTCTTCATCATTACTGCTGTAGTATGCGGAATGAGTTGTACCACCACTGCCTATGCGCAGTTCAAAATCGGTGGAAAGAAAATCAATGTGACCAAAGTTGTCCAAGCCGGTACAGATGCCGTCAAGGCCATTTCATTGTCCGATGCTGACATTGCAGCGATGAGCAAGGAATATATGGAATGGATGGATACGCACAATCCGCTGACAAAGTCCGATACGGATTACGGCAAGCGTCTGGAGAAGCTGACCGGAAACATCAAGGAAGTGGACGGCTTGAAGGTGAACTTCGGTGTTTATGAAGTAATAGATGTGAATGCCTTTGCGTGCGGTGATGGTAGTGTACGCATCTGTGCCGGACTGATGGACATCATGACGGATGATGAAGTGATGGCAGTTGTCGGCCACGAGATAGGTCACGTCATCCATACGGATTCCAAAGATGCGATGAAGAATGCTTACCTTCGTTCGGCTGTGAAGAATGCTGCCGGTGCGGCAAGTTCTACGGTATCCAAATTGAGTGATTCTGAACTGGGTGCCATGGCCGAGGCATTGGCAGGTGCTCAATACTCCCAGAAGCAGGAGACGGAAGCGGATGATTACGGCTTTGAATTCTGCATCAAGAATAATCTCGATCCGTATGCCATGTACAATGCTTTGAACAAATTGCTTGAACTTTCAGCGGAAGCACCGAAGGAATCCAAGTTCCAGAAGATGTTCTCTTCTCATCCGGATACAGCCAAGCGCGTGGCACGTGCCAAGGAGAAAGCGGATGAATATATGAAGGATAAGAAATAACTATCCGCTGCTTACTATGATGAAGTGGGATCAGAGGTTTCTCTGAATCCCACTTTTTTTGTGCCGAGACTATGATATGGGCTTCTGAGGGAGCTAATGGGATAATTCGTTAGTTCACAGTGCTGAACACTTTGTTTTAGCTATAGAAAACAAAGTGTTTTCTTATAGGAAACAAACTGTTCTTTTAAGGGAAACGAAGTGTTCTCTTTAATGAAACACACTGTTCGGTTAAGGGAAACTACTTTGTTCTGTTTGGTAAAACTTTCTTTTATTTACTTATTTGCTTTTAAATTAGAATTAATTTTAGTATGTTTGCCACATTATTTATAGAAAAAC
>ENA-OQJB01000593-OQJB01000593.1-human-gut-metagenome-genome-assembly--contig:-NODE-593-length-16584-cov-3.946527_pt1 | contig 16584 bp, 9 predicted proteins | sample MGYA00242599_ERZ504765 | MGnify/ENA primary metagenome ERZ504765 (study PRJEB26092, sample SAMD00036354) | human gut metagenome | host: Homo sapiens | study: EMG produced TPA metagenomics assembly of...
CCACGGTCCAGACGTTCTTTCAGCTTGGCGTGTGCGATGTCACGGCCTACGATGATGGTTCCATTCAGAGACAAACGGGTGGAAACCGGATACTTGGTCAGTTCCTTCAGAATATCGGCCATCGGCTGGTTCAAGTCAATCTTCACCACGTCGCCTTCACCGGCCTTACGGAGTTCTTCGGGAATCAGTTCACCCGGGTTGCTGTCGAGCTTTTCAATCCAGATACCTTCTTTATTGATTTTACACTTGATGTTACGGTCGGCAGAGCAGGAAACACCCAGACCCACGGGGCAGGACGCACCGTGACGCGGCAGGCGGATGATGCGGATGTCGTGAGCCAGATACTTGCCGCCGAACTGAGCTCCGAGGCCAATCTTATGAGCTTCTTCCAGTACCAGCTTCTCCAGTTCCACATCGCGGAAAGCGCGGCCGAACTCATTGCCGGTAGTAGGCAGGTTATCGTAGAAGTGAGTGGAAGCCAGTTTCACAGTCAGCAAGTTCTTTTCGGCAGAGGTACCGCCGATAACGAATGCGATGTGATAGGGAGGACAAGCTGCCGTACCCAAAGTCTTGATTTTTGAGATAAGGAAGGGAACCAATGTTTCGGGGTTGAGGATAGCCTTTGTCTCCTGGTAGAGATAAGTCTTGTTGGCAGAGCCACCACCCTTGGTTACGCAGAGGAACTCGTACTCCATACCTTCCGTAGCTTCAATGTCAATCTGTGCGGGGAGGTTGCACTTCGTATTCACCTCATCGTACATGGTGAGGGGAGCGTTCTGAGAATAGCGCAGGTTCTCTTCGGTATAAGTCTTGTAAACACCCAGTGAGAGAGCTTCTTCATCACAGTAGCCGGTCCATACTTGTTGTCCCTTTTCGCCGTGGATGATTGCCGTACCCGTATCCTGGCAGAAAGGAAGTACCCCCTTGGATGCTACCTCTGCATTGCGCAGGAAGGTGAGTGCCACGTATTTATCGTTATCGCTTGCTTCGGGGTCACTCAGAATCTTAGCAACCTGCTCGTTGTGCGAACGACGCAACATGAACGATACATCACGGAAAGCCGCATTGGCCATTGCCGTCAAACCTTCTTTTTCAATCTTCAGGATAGGTTTTCCTTCAAACTCGCTTACTGACACGTAATCTTTTGTAAGCAGATAATACTCAGTAGTATCTTTCCCCTTCTCGAACATGGGCTGATACTTGAACGGAGGTGTTGTTGCCATAATTACTCGTATATTTAATGTTTAAAAGTGATTCGGGTAGCAAAGGCAGCACAAAACCGCCTTTACCGAGCAAAGGTAAAAACTATTATTGAAATAATTCTTTAATTAGAGTAAAAACGCAACAAATCATAATTAATTTTCTGATACCCGCTGCATCCGCCCTATCAGTTCATCGCCCAGCGCCGTCTTCACCTCAATGTGTTTCAGTACAGCCATTACAAACGGATTGCTTTCAAAATCGCCGCGTACCTGCTCAAAGTCGAGTTCCTTTTCCAAGCGTGAGCCATCGGCTCCAAAGCCCGTCATGGAAGCCAGTGAAAATTCTTTCTTGGCATCCTCATACACCATGCGGTCGAGGCCAACTACTGCTTCTTTCCATTTTTCGACAATATGTATGACGTCTTCCGCCGTCATACCTTCCGGCCTGATACCATAGAACTCCTCCAACTTCTCATACGCCCAGGTCCATTCGTAGGTGTAGTAGTTGCTGTGCATCTTCTCAAACTCGGCATTGATAGACTTCAAGCGATTGACTTTGCCGGACTCAATACCGTCTATCAGCGCATCTATCTCACTCTTTGGGGCTATCAATCCGGAAATATCCACCCATTCGCCGCTGCCAATGGCAGTATCGGGCTTCAAACGGGCACGTATTTCTTCATTGCTCCGGAAGTCAATGCCTTCCAAGCGCTTGATGACAGAGTTTCCGAGGAACTTATGAATGGCTATTTCATAGAAGCGGATACCTTTCACCAAAGCCGAGTTACGTATCTTCGCACTATGGAAAGAATAGATATCCGAAAGCTCGCCACTGGCATGACGCAGATTCTGCAACGTCTCCCGTCCCTTGAACATCTTCTGCACCGTGTAGGGGCTGAGAAGATTATAGTTGATGTAATCCAGTTTGTTCGGGTCGGTACGCCCGTCACGTTTCGGCCACTTCTGGGCATCACGGATGGTACCCACACTACGCAGGTTGACACCGGGTACAAGGTAGGTGGTATTATTCTGCTCTATCAAGTAAGAGAACGGCAGGTTCGAAGTATCAGAATGGTTGACATGGCGCCCCATTACCAAGGAAAACGCTCCCACCCTTGCAGGCCACAAGATGTACGAATCGGAAGTCGTCTTGGCACCACGCTCCAAAGTGCCTTGATGGATAGGCCCTAACTTATACATATGGTTGCTCTGATTGGACCCCGAACCGGCATTCATAAAGGAAAACATACCGGCAATCAGCAACGTGGATTTATGGTGTGTCACCGTATAAGGTCCGGCAAAAATAGCGCACGCCTCCCCGTTCTCTCCCTGGCAGTTGCTGAAAAACAAAGAATCCGAGGCAGAGTAGTTGTGTCCCAACTTGCATGCCTGCCCCACGAAGCAGCGGCTCAGCATAGCTCCGTCATCTACATGAGACCCGGTAGAGATGATGAAATCATCACAAATCACCCCATGCCCGATGTGTACCGGCGCCACCTCGTTGCTGTTGATGCTTCCGTTATACAGACGGCATGTACCACAGATGCGGCAATAATCACCGATGCGCACATTCTTTATGGAACCGGTGTTCAATATCATTACATGATTCCCGATGCTTCCTACAGCAGAAGCATGTTTGTTGGAATAAAAATCCGTGATTTCCTTCATCCGTGCAATCAGCTCCGGACGATGGCGGTAAAGCGCCAGAATATAGGCTTGGTGTGCGGAGAGTTTATCATTAATCAGCACCTCACGGCCTCCCGTCTCATTCAGGACAGACACTTCTACCCCGTTACCGAACTTCGACACACCGTCTACCAGAATAATATCCACATTCTCAATGAAGGTGTCATGCCCTATTTCATAATTGGCAATGTAGTTCTGGATATTCTCAATGCAACAGTTATCTCCCACCGTTACATTATGCAGCGTCACATGCCGCAAACCGGAATGCTTCCTGATTCCTCCCGGCAACATAAATTCTGAATGGAACACTCCCAAACACACCTCACCCGAAAAACGGGTATGATGCACAAATTCCGTTGAGAACTCTTCTGCAACGGTTACTTTCCCCCAATCATCTGCCAGACATGACTGGCTCTTCAACCGGAGAATTTCATCTTCGGTCAGTCTTCTGTAATTCATCCTTATAACGAGTTATGAGTTATGAGTTATAAGTTATTGCCTTTGCCGGCACTACCGATTCAAACCGCTGCCAGCAAATAACTCATAACTTATCACTCATAACTAAAATTAAACTTCTTCTTCGTAGGTCTGATAAAGAAAGTCATTATAGGGGTACTTCTGCACGTGCAATTCCTTCACACGCTGATAAACTACACTCTTCAGTTCCTCCATATTGATTTTTTCGCGGGCAGAAATAAAGAGGCAGTTATCCTCCATCTTAGCCATCCACGTCTTCATCAGTTCTTCGAGTGTCAAGTTTTCCTTGGTTCTGGGGGTAAGGTCGTCAGCCGCTTTCTCTATATAAGTATAAGCGTCTATCTTATTGAATACAAGAATCATGGGCTTACCGGCGGCACCGATATCTGCCAACGTCTTGTTCACAACTTCTATCTGTTCTTCAAAATCCGGATGAGAGATGTCTACGATATGCAACAGCAAGTCCGCCTCGCGTACCTCATCCAGAGTAGACTTGAAGGAGTCTACCAAATCCGTCGGCAATTTACGGATAAAGCCCACCGTATCGGATAGCAGGAACGGCAGGTTCTCAATAATCACCTTACGCACCGTAGTATCCAACGTGGCAAACAGCTTATTCTCTGCAAAGACTTCACTTTTCGAAAGCAAAGTCATCAATGTGGATTTTCCTACATTGGTATATCCCACCAATGCCACACGAATCAAGCGTCCGCGGTTCTTCCGCTGGGTAGACTTCTGCTTGTCAATCTCAGCCAAGCGCTCCTTCAACAATGACATACGGTTCAAGATGATACGGCGGTCCATTTCCAGCTGCGTTTCACCCGGACCGCGAAGTCCCACGGAACCTTTACCTCCACCGGCACCGGAGCCACCACCCTGGCGTTCCAAGTGGGTCCACAAACGTTGCAGACGGGGGAGCATGTACTTATACTGCGCCAGCTCCACCTGCGTTTTTGCATTGGCAGTCTGGGCACGCATGGCAAAGATATCGAGAATCAGGGACGTACGGTCCAGTATCTTGATTTTGAGTTCAGCTTCTATATTGCGTATCTGCTTGGCGGAGAGTTCATCATCAAAAATCACCATGCCGATTTCGCGTTCGGCTTCTTCTTCATTCCGGATATACTCTTTAATTTCTTCCAGCTTGCCCTTGCCGACATAAGTCACGGAATGCGCTGCATCCAGCTTTTGGGTAAACCGCTTCACTACTTCCGCCCCGGCTGTCTCAGCCAAGAATGCCAGCTCGTCCAGGTATTCGTTCGTCTTTCGCTCATCCTGCGTTTTAGTGATGAGACCTACCAATACCGCTGTTTCTGCCTGCACTTCGGAAATTACAAATTCTTTCATAGTTTCTATACCTTATTATATATATGTATTGTTGGTTCGGGCAGCAAATATAAATAATTTTGGCGGAAGCGCCTTAAAAAGCGGAAATAAAATAAAAACAGACACAATAGAAAAATGGCATGTAAAATGAAGTCGAACTTCATCTTACATGCCATTTCAAATTACATATTATCTAATTGCCAGGATAATCAAAACCCTTCCGGCATCTCCAGCGTTTCCGTGAATCCCTGATACAGTACTCCCCATTTACCACCGTCAAGCACTACTAAGCCCTGCATCGGGAAAGACAACACGTTTCCTTTACGCTCCATACCTGCTGCTGCAAAGTATAGCATACCATAATCCGTCTTGTCATAACCAGTAGGTTGAGGATCCCAACCTATCAGTTCTTGATTGTCATCGCTTAGCGTAAACATGATGGGATATCCTTTCGTAATGCAATCTTCCAGTTTATAGATATTAGCCTCTTTAGCCTTCAGCACAGGTTGATCCCAACCCTCGCCAAATAATTGAGATGCATAGTAGCCTGTACCTATATTGAGCCAAGTATAGTCACGCTTTATATTGACCGTCACCTTAGGTGAACCATAAACGTAGGAATCTTCTTCAGGAATGGTAATAGTATAAGATGCAGTAGTACCCACAGCTATGTCAAACGCAATCTTTACTTCTTTGAGTGCTTCACCGGCAGCAAAATCAACCGTTGTCGGCACTGTTACGTTCTCCGCATCTGTAGTCAAGCGAATAGATGCAGCCGCATCTGTTTTCTGACGGCCGATTTTGACCACAAAAACCTGTTCATCATTCGGATAATAAGTCAAATCAGTGTTATCAGTATAAATATAAGCTTGTACACCCTCGGTAGGAACCGGAGAAGGCTCCCACTCCACACCGTCTGAACAAGCCGTCATAGCCAAACCGCATACGGCCAAGCCCAAAAACAATTTATTGAATATCTTATTCATATACAAATTCTATTAAAAGTTAGTTCATTGGTTAATTGTTACCCGGTGCAAACTCCCCTATCGGAGTAGGACGTTTAGCAATAGCACCGGACGGGTCCGGATTGTTCATTCCCTGAAGGGCAGTATTTGAATCGACCTCGGTCTTAGGAATCATCAATGTCCAGTTGGGCTTCACACCTTTACAGTTTATCTTGAAGATATCTTCTATAAAGTTGGTACCCTCATAATTCTGAATGACATCCGGTTTCAGACGTTTAGCCGTGGGGAATGCGATTCCCTCACCCCAGAACTCGATACGCATCTGTTTCAACACCTCAAGTTGGAAATTACGCAAATCACCCGTACTGAAATTGTAATTGCTCTGGCGGTACTGCTTCATAAAGTTATTCAACAACTGTACGCCTGCTGCCACATTCTGGCTGGCACCTACTGCTTCAGCCTCTATGAGATACATCTCTTCCACACGCATCACGGGAATATCTGCAGCCGCACCCACAGAATAAGTGTTATAGTCACCACCCACGGGGCGGAACTTCAATGACATATAATCCGGTTGTTCATCCAGCCATGCATTGCCTCTCACTGACTGGTAAGCGTAAGTACTTCTGTCCGGGTCAAGGTAAGAATATTTGCGGAAATCGGTAGCAGGAATCGCGTCATAAAGTGAACGTGCCATCTGGAGCTTAGACAAAGAAGCATATCCCCAATCCGCTTCATTGGAAATGTGACCAATGAAATTAGCAAGATTACCCATATTGGAAGCCGTGGGGTGAAGGTACCACATCCATGCAGAAGTAGCCGTATTGAAACCGGTAGTGGGATTATGCCACTGTGATTCGCTCATAGGTGTTGCTCCCGACTTATCAATAGCCTTGCGGGCATACTCGGCAGCTTTAGCAAACTGACCATCCCACATATATACTTTGGCCTTCAGACCATATACGACCGCCAAGTCAGGGAAGTTCTTACTGACAGGTGTATAAGACTCCAGACCTATCTCTGCCTTGTCAAGGTCGGCAAGAATGAAATTCACCAATTCTTCGTGGGTTGCACGCGGATTGCTCTTCGCAATGTCGTTAGTTGTTGCCTCAGTCACGATGGGCACCGTCAGCCCCAGTACCTTGCTACAATCGGTATAGATGTTTTCTACCGGTTCGAAAAGTACCATCAGCGTATAATAGTCCAATGCACGGAAAGCATGGGCTATACTTCCAAGCCCACGCATTTCATCGGTAATTGTGGGATCAGTCACATCAACGGCCGCAATCACGTCATTGGCCGATTTAACGAACTTATATAGGGTGAAGTAAGGCAAATATGAATAATAGCCGGTGTCGTTCATACCATTATTGGCATTGAAGCGCCACCACCAGTCATATCCGTAATCCGTAGCCACGACATCACCCAGCAGTTCTGTCTGGGCCAACATCAATGAGGGATAAGCAAGGTCGGTCTCATGTGTTTGCTTACCGTACACTAGATAGCCTTGTACCATTTGCGATGGCAAGCCATTAAGCGAAGCCTCAATCGCTGTTGCCGATGCACCAATCTGATCGGAGGTCGCTGTAGAATCTTCGGGAAAACCTCTTCTATACAGCCGGTCAATACCGTGGCCGATACGACCATAACCGAAATAGTTTGAATATATTCTTCTTCATAATCATTGTAATCTATATATTAGGTTTAGAACTCAAATGACACACCACCGGAGATGGTACGCATCGGTGAATAGAAAGTAGCATTGGTTGTCTCGTCGTATGACTGACGTGGGTCGAACCCTTTACGTTTAGACCAATAGAAAACATTTTCTGCCGACATATACACGCGCAATGAGTTGATGGCCAACTTTCTTGTCCACTTGGAAGGTAACGTGTAGCCCACATTAATATTCTGGATATTCAAGAAGCTTGCATTTGTCAAGAAGCGCGTAGACATTGCCCCTGAATATTGGTCGTTCATCTGGAAACGAGGGATATTAGTATTTGTGTTCTCAGGAGTCCATGAGTTCAGCAAATCCTTATGGTAGTTGTAACCAGCCGTACCATAAGGTGACGACATAAAGTAAGCATACGTACCATCATATTGCTTACCACCAATCTGGTAAGTGAAGTTTATGCCGAAGTCCACGCCATATACTTTCAGTTTGGTACCGAAACCACCATACACCTTAGGTATTGAGCTTTCCTCTGTGATGTAATAGTCAGCCTGAGCATGATTCGTAGTCGTTTCACGTCCGGTGATATTGCCAGCCTCGTCCTTGACATTCTTATAGAACAAAGACTCACCCTTTTCATTCACTCCGGCATACTCCTTCAAGCGCCATGTAAACATAGACAAATCCTCACCAATGAAGAAGCTTCCGTTAGAATAGCCCTTATATCCTTTTCCATCAGCTGTATACTCAGTAGTAATCAACTTATCAGGATCAAGCATCGTAATACGGTTCTTCAAGGTTGAAATGTTCACATTCACATCCCACGTAAAGTTACGTGTATCGAAGATATTCACATTGAAGTCCATTTCCACACCACTATTGACCATGTTACCAACGTTGTCCATATAGGAAGCATAACCCAATGATGGAGCCACGGTAAATGAGAACAACATATCCGAAGTCTTACGTCTGTAGTACTCGATGCTACCGGTTACACGGTTCCACAACTGGAACTCTGCACCGATATTGAAGTTAGTGTTGGTTTCCCAAGTGATGTCTTTAGTGCCCTTAGATTTAAATGAAGTACCAAGGCTGTTGTTAGAGTTGATAATGTTAAATCTATCCGTATAGAGGAAGTCACCGATATTGTCATTACCTTGTGAACCAATAGAAGCCTTCAGCTTCAGTTCCTGCACCCATGAAGCATCAAACCAGCTTTCTTTGTTGATAAGCCACGCACCGCCTACCGACCAGAATGTACCCCAGCGATGGTCCGGATGGAAACGGCTGGAAGCATCACGACGCAAAGAAGCCGAGCCGAAGATGCGTTCGTCATAATTGTATTGCAAACGGCCGAAGAAACCTTCATTGTTACGACGCTCTTTATAGGAAGAAGCACCTTGTCCGTCGATAATGGCACCATCCAATTCCTTATTGCCTTGAGAGAACATCTGCGACTTGCTGGCCCCAAGTTCATAGTAGCGATAATCATAATATTCGTGACCTAAAAGAATATCGAAGTTATTGTCGCCAAACGAACGGGCATAAGAAACAAGTTGTTGCAGGTTGTAATCGTAAGTACGTGTATGATACTTACTCACTGTACCGCCAGTGGAGTCGAACTGCCCGTAGTAAGGATTGTAAACGTAACTATGACGTGTCTCATCCAAGTTGAAAGCACCATTGAATGTCACCTTCAGGCCTTCTATAGGAGTTATATCCACAAAGGCGTTGCCGTTAATGGCATTTCCTTCAGAGTTTCTGGTATTGAGTTTATTGTCCAAAATAGGATTGGCATCAGCAATGAAAGGACGCTGCATACCTGCATTGATACCACTACCGTAGTCCATCATTCCAATACCATTATTATCCACCATGATGCTGCCGTCAGCATTGCGCACGTAGGCGGGATAGATGGGAGCCATTTGGGTAACAAACGCCCATATATTACCGGTAGACGAACTGGTACCATTGTTACTCAACGAGTTAGAATCAAAACGTGCATATCCCATATTACCACCTAATCTTCAACCACTTCTTTGCCTGATAGTCGGCTTTCAAACGGCCTGTCAAACGTTTCAGGTCAGAGCCTTCAGTGATACCCTCATTTCCAAGATAACCTAAAGAAACATAGAAAGAGGACTTTTCATTGGCTGCGCTCACCGAGAAGTTGTATTCCTGACGCAGACCGGTACGCATTCCCACATCTTCCCAATCATCCGGAGTCAGCAGATAGTCACGTCCTTTATAATTCACAACTCTACCCAATGTGGCGTTGGGATTAAGTTTACCGTTCTGACCAATGAGGAATTGCCCATCGGGAACTGTATATACATTGTATCCCAATCCACCGTTGGAGCCAAACAGATTCTTGTTTGCCTCAAGCCATGCAGCCTGGTCATTCATTCCCGTTGACTTATAATAATTGTTCATGGCACGATAATGCATCTCGTAGTACATGCCAGGATTGTCAATCACTTCATATTTCTGCAACGCTCGAGTGTTAGCACCCCACTTAGCATCAAAAGTCACCTTAGCCTCTCCCGATATGTTGGCTCTTTTGGTAGTGATAATAATTACACCATTGGCACCACGAGCACCGTAAAGAGCATTGGAAGCCGCATCCTTCAATACCGTCATTGACTCAACGTCGTTAGGATTGATATTATTAATATCACCGCTATAAGGAGCGCCGTCCACAATAATCAAAGGGTCATTCTTTGCATTGATAGAACTAAAACCACGAATCTTGATGGATGATTTTGAACCTGGAGCACCGTCATTGGAAGTCAGTGTCACACCCGGCACAGCACCTGCCAAGGCATCAGTAACATTCGTCACTTGCGACTGCTCCAGCTTTTCGGTACCAACCACCTTAGCCGAACCCGTAAATGCAGACTTCTTTGCTGTACCGAAAGCAACCACCATTACCTCATCAAGCATCTCAGTATCAGACTTCATCACCACTTTTAAGCTGGGTTTTATTGCCACTTCTTGGGTCTGCATACCAATATAAGAAATTACCAGAGTTTTCGCGGAACTTGGTACGTTTGGTAATGTAAAATCACCATCTACACCGGTAATAGCACCAATTTGTGTACCTTTTACCAATACAGAGGCTCCAATAACTGGCTGCCCGTCTTCTTCAGAAATTACAACACCTGTAACCTTCTGGGTTTGGGCAGTTACTAGGCCTATTCCGACAAAAAGACAGGCCAATAACAGCATTAATTTTCTTTTCATAAATTCTCTCTTAAAGTTTAACTTTACATTAATTGTTTCTTTACTCTAACAAAGTGCAAATATATTAATAAAACTGAAACGAACAACTATTTTATTGAAAAAACCTTGTAAATCTATCAATTTGTTAATTAAACATGTCACTTTATGCTTAATAACAGATTTTCCACACTTAAAAAACCTAAACTGGCTTATGTTTACTATCACTATGATTCTCTCTTTTAGGATGATTTTTCCAAGAAATACACATATTTTAAAACAAAATGGTTAATAAATAAGCCGCTAAAACAGAGAACGGACCTGATTTTGAAACAAATTGAGAGTTCCCGGAGGCTAAATACCGATTAATAGCTAAACACAAAAAGACACTTTTTAGAGATATTAATTCTTATTCTAATCCCATCGAGCACAGAATATCGTCTTATTTGTTATTGGTATTAATTAAAATCAAGTAAAATGAGTAAGATTATTTACAATCTAGTGTACAACAGAAAAAGAAGCCTGAATAAAAAAGGAATGGCATTGGTACAAGTAGAAGCCTATTTGGACAGAAAGAAAAAGTATTTTTCAACCAAAGTTTATTTAAAGCCAGAACAGTGGGACAATAAAAAGCTTATTGTGAAGAATCATCCTAATGCAGATGCGCTGAATAGATTGATATATGAGTTCATGGCTATGATAGAAAAAAAAGAGTTGGAATTGTGGCAGCAAGGAAGGCGTATTTCATTAGAGTTACTAAAGGATGTTTTGAGCACAAGCGAAAACAAAACCGCTTTTATTCCTTTTTTTAGGCAAGAGATAGCAAACTCTACTCTAAAAGAAAGCACAAAACGAAATCATCTCTCCACTCTTTCATTATTACAACAGTTCAAAAAGGATGTAACCTTTTCTGATTTAACATTCGAATTCATATCCTCCTTTGAATATTTCTTGCAATCAAGAGGTTATCACACAAATACGATAGCCAAACATATGAAGCATCTGAAGCGACATATAAATGTCGCCATCAACAAGGATTATATGGAGATACAAAAATACGCTTTTCGAAAGTACAAGATTAAAACTATAGAAAACAAGCATACGCACTTATCTCCTGAAGAGTTGGAGAAGTTGGAGAAATTAAGCTTGGCTGGCAGATATACTAAATTGCAAAAGACTTTAGATGCATTCTTGTTTTGTTGCTATGCAGGAATGAGATATTCTGATTTTATCAGTTTATCACCCGATAACATCGTGGAGATTCGTCAAGAAACCTGGCTAATTTATAAATCCATAAAGACGAGTACAGAAGTCAGATTACCTCTTTATCTCTTATTCGAAGGAAAAGGGCTTGTTATTCTGGACAAATATCGGGATGACTTACAAAGCTTCTTTCATTTAAGGGATAACTCTAATGTGAACAAGGATTTAATTGTGATTTCCCGCCTAGCTGGTTTATCAAAAAAATTTCATTTCACACTGCTCGCCATACTAATGCAACACTATTGATTTATAATGGAGTAAACATCACAACGGTGCAAAAATTATTGGGGCATAAAAGTGTTAAAACCACACAAGTGTATACAAATGTAATGGATATGACTATAGTGCATGATTTAGAAAAGAACCATGCACTCATGCCTTTGCCTAAAAAAACACGAACTTAGCATAGCCAATACTACACTTTCATATCGTTAGTCATATACTTCTCCTTTAAAGTCTGTTCATTCACTATTCAGTTTCAGTTTGCTCGCTGCAAACTTACTGCATACGTTTTGCAGTACCACTGCATATTGTTTGCAGTATCACTGCATATTGCTTGCAGCCGCGCTGCATATTAGTTTGCAGTACCACTGCAACAGCTTTGCAGTATCACTGCAATAGGTTTGCAAAATTTTGCAGTAAGAAACTACTGAGAATCAATCAGGTATAGTGTAGTGCTAATAGAAGATTGACATTGGTGTGTTATCAATATTTAAGGCTGGTTGGAGGTGTGGAAGCAAATTTTGCTTCCACACTTTTGAGTTGCTTCCACAGCACTTGTAATACCGATGAATAAAGGAATACAAGGAGTGGGTGGAAGTGTGGAAGCAGAAATGATGAAAACTCTTATGAAGAAACAACAGTTGTCTTGATTATTTGGCTAATCACAAAGTTTTGAGTTTACTGTTTTTTGAAGCTATTGAAATATTCTTTTACATAGACTTTAGTACTTTCGCTAATAAAATGACAATGTAGAGTAAATGCTTCATCGAAAGCAGTTAGGATGATAGATGTTGACAAAAGATATTCTTCATATAAGAGAAATAATCATTTAAAATCTTTAAGCAACGTATTAACTTTATGATATACATATGATAACCAAGTCATTAATTCAACAAATAGTATCACAGCAGTAAGGTTTTATGCATTGTACCCCTATACACATACCTTGTGAGAAAGGAAATTTCGCTATAGTGATTTCTATTACATGGTATAATTGCTTGATTATTAATAAAATAAAAGAGTTGTAGTTCCGCGAAAACTCTGGTAATTTCGTACATTGGTATGAAGACTCAAGAAGTGGTAATCAGACCGAGCGTAAAAGTGGTAATGAAGCCTGATACAGAGATACTTGATGAAGTAACAGTAGTGGCTTATGGCACTAAACGCAAACAAGATTTAGTGGGTTCTATCAGTAGTGTAAAGAATGAGATTATCAGTAATTCACAAGCTACATCAGTGTCAAATGCACTCGAAGGAGCTGTGGCTGGTTTGCAGGTTGTAAGTTCTTCTGGTCAGCCGGGAAAGGATGCCAACATCGTATTGCGCGGTATCGGTTCTATTTCGGCCAGCAACAATGCGCTAATTGTAGTAGATGGTGTACCCTTCAATGGTAAGTTGTCGGACATCAACCCTACGGATATTGCTTCGGTAAACGTGTCGAAGGACGCCGTTTCCAACTCTTTGTATGGTTCCCGTGCAGCTGGTGGTGTGGTTATGATTACTACCAAGACCGGACGCAAAGACAAGGTGGCCATCAACTTTAACGGTACCTGGGGTGTGACACAGCGTGCATACAAGGACTATGACATGGCTACCGATCCGGGAGAGTTCTACCGTTTATCTTGGTATGGCCTTCGTAATACCTATTGGGCAGCCGGAAACTCCATTGAAGACTCTAATTTAGCAGCCAGTCAGGATTTGCTGGGCGAACTGGGTAATTACAATGCTTACATCATCCCGCAAGGAGAGTATCTGGTAACACCCGATGGGAAACTTAACCCCAATGCACGTCTGCGTTATAATGATTCGTTTGCCGATGCCTTGTTTGACAACGCTTTCCGTCAAGAGTACAATGTATCTGCATCAGGTGGTAACGACCGCACAGATTACTATGTATCTATGGGCTTTCTGGACAATGACTCTTACGTGTTAGGCTCTTCCTATGAGCGTTTTACGGCTCGCGCTAACGTAAACTCCCAGCTGAAATCTTGGCTGAAAGTAGGAACCAATGTAGGATATTCCAAAGCTACCCAGAACGGTGTGCAAGAGAATGCCGGAGCAGCCTCCAATCCTTTTGACGTGGCACGCTCTTGGGCTCCTATCTTCCCGGTTCATGCCTATGATGCAGAAGGTAACATGAAATATTATGAAGACGGAAGTCCTATGTATGATGCCGGAAACGGTGAAACAGACGGCACATCTAAACGTCCTACGGCTACTAACCAGAATGTGATAGCCAATATGAAAGAGGATATTCGTGAAACTGTATACAATAACCTGACCTCACGCTCATATCTGGAAATTTCATTCTTGAAGAATTTCAAGTTTACAGCAAACTACAGTTATGATTTCACGAACAGCAGCCAGACAGTATTCTACACTCCGCTCATCGGTGACGGACAGTCTTTCGGTGGTCGTGGTACAAAAGGGAGCTACAACACTACAACTACCAACTTCAACCAGATTCTGGCTTACAGCAATGTATTTGGCGATAACCACCACTTGTCGGCCAAGATAGGTCACGAGTACTATAAGTATGAATATCAGTATTTGGCAGGACAGAAAACCAACTTCTTTAATCCGAACAATCCGGAATTGGACAACGGTGGACAAATGCAATACATCAACAGCTACACGGCAAACCATAACATCGAGGGATATTTCGGTATGGCAGACTACGACTATAGCAACAAATATTATCTTTCTGCAGCCTTCCGTCGCGACGGTACTTCCCGTTTCTTAGACCGCTGGGGTAATTTCTGGTCGGTAGGTGCCGCTTGGCGTATTTCCAACGAAGCATTCATGGAGGGAACGGGGTCTTGGTTAAACGATTTGAAATTGCGTGCATCTTATGGTACTCAGGGTAATGAAAGTATTCTTTCAGATTATAACTATGCCTATGTGTACACACCTTACCAAGACCAGTACACTGTTACTTGGAATGGTTCAGAGTTGGGCTATTCACCGGAATTCTACGGTAATCCGGACTTGACTTGGGAAAAGCAGAAGACTTTTGACGTGGGTGTAGATTTCCGTCTGTTCGACAGAGTATACGGTTCATTCGAATATTTCTATCGTCGTACGGACGATATGCTCTTCAAGCGTCCTGTGGCTTACTCTACAGCCGGACGTCCGTATAACTGGGAAAACCTGGGTGCGATGAAAAACACCGGTATAGAGTTTGAAGTGAATGTGGATATCTTCAATCAGCCCGACCTGAAGTGGACGGTATCGCTCGTGGGTTCTCATTACAAGAACCGCATTGTGACGCTGCCCGAAGAAAACCGTGAAAATGGTATCACTTCCGGTCCGTTCAACCTGCGCGAAGGCAAGAGCCGCTTTGAATATTATACTTATATGTATGCCGGCATGGACGAAAAAGGAAATGCCATGTGGTACATGGACGAGACAAATGAACAAGGGGAAGTGATAGGCCGTACCACGACCACTACTTATGCAGATGCAACCCGTTGCTTCATCGGCAAATCTGCATTGCCCGATTTCAACGGTGGTTTGAGCACTACTTTCTCTTACAAGGGCATTGACCTTTCTATAGCAACGGCTTTCCAGATTGGTGGCTATGCTTATGACTACTCTTATCTGTCTGGTATGAGTTCTTCATTCTACGTAGGTCATAACAAGGATATGTGGAAGACGTTTAACCCGGAGACAGGCACAGGTTCACTTCCTATTTGGAATGCTAACAATGCTTCCAATTCTTTCACCCAACAGTCAGACCTCAACCTGATAAAGGCCAGCTACTTCAGCATCCGTAACATCACTTTGGGTTACACATTGCCAAAAATCTGATGCAGAAATTCGGTGTCGAGAAACTGCGTATTTATGCTACGGCAGATAATCTTGCCTTGTGGTCCAAGCGTCAGGGATTCGACCCTCGCGTAGCAATGTCTGGTTCTGATAAAGAATATGGAGGCTATTCTCCGATGCGTGTGATTTCCGGAGGTATCAACCTTACATTCTAAACTAAAAATAAAATTAGTATATGAAAATTATGAAATATATGATGCAGGCACTCCTTGTCGGAGGTCTGCTTACATCCTGCGTTGAAGACGCTGATGTTACCGCTTATTTGACTGAAGACCAACTGGGTAATGTGGCTCAGGAAGATCCTGACAAGGCTTTTTCTGCTGCTGTAGCAGGCATGTATTCTGATATGCAGCAGTTTGTTGACACCGATATGAGTCACAACTATTTCGGTCAGAAGAGCTTTGATTACTTGACATCACTGATGGGCAACGACATGATTATGACCGGACGTTTTGCCATGAGTCTGTATCATTATTTGCTGGATTACTGGCAACAGAACTATACTCCGACCAACAACCGGTGGAAAGAATACTATCGTGTCATAGCCAATGCCAATAACATTCTTAAGCTGATTGACCCCAGCAGTGAAGATCCTGCCAATTTAAAATATCGTGCCATCGCCCTTGGTTTCCGGGGCTATGCCTACTTGCAGTTGAGTTATCTATATCAGCATTCCTACTATACCGGTGCAGATGGAACAAAATGGGGGCTGGAGAAAAAT
>ENA-OQJB01000595-OQJB01000595.1-human-gut-metagenome-genome-assembly--contig:-NODE-595-length-16511-cov-3.446350_pt1 | contig 16511 bp, 16 predicted proteins | sample MGYA00242599_ERZ504765 | MGnify/ENA primary metagenome ERZ504765 (study PRJEB26092, sample SAMD00036354) | human gut metagenome | host: Homo sapiens | study: EMG produced TPA metagenomics assembly of...
TCCGCTCAAACGCCCCCGGCCATACGGTGTCGTCCAGACCCACCCGCGCGGTGCTGGCGGGGTCGCTGTAGGTAGTGCGCCACTTGCGCCCCGCGGTGGTGGTAAGCTCGGCAGCAGAAAGCCCCTGCAGGGTTTCCATGCAGGTGTAGTCGTAGGTATAATCGGAGGTAAAGCCGCGGATGCCTACCTTTTTCAAAAGCCTGACAGGCCGCTACAAAGCTTGCGTAATCGGTGGGCAGGGGAATATCGTACTGCTCAAAAAGGCTGCGGTTGACCACAAAGCCGTGGGCATCCGCGCACACCGGCAGCCAGTTCACGCTGCCATCCTCGTTTTTGAAGCTGTTGAGGTAGGTGTTGTACACAGCGCCCGCCTCATTGGTCATGGCAAGGTTCATCAGGCTGTCCTTCAACGGTGCCGCATCGTGCAGCGAGAACCGGCAGCAGGTGATGATATCCGGCAGACCGCCGTTTTGCTGCAAAAACTTGTAAAAATCCAGATCGTTGTTGCCGACGATGAATTCAATGTTCACGTCCGGCAGCTGCGCCTGAACATAGGGCGCATAGTTTTCGTACAGGCTGGTGCTCCACAGATACACCTGAATAGTCTGAGCGTCTTCCTGCTCCTGTGTTCGTTCCGCATTTTTTTCGCTGCATCCGGTGAGCAGGGATAGCCCCATCACCAGTGCCGCAAGCATGGAAAATAGGCGGCGCAATGTTTTTGTTTTCATCCGATCCTCCTCCTCACACTTCTTGGACAGCCATCGTTTTGCGGTTGGCTGCTTTTGCTTACTGATCATACATCACCGCCCGCAAGAGTGTGTGCTGTAAAACCCACCCACGGAAAGGATGCCGCAATTTTTGAGTCTTTTCTGTTTTGCGCTCTCCCTCTACCGCGAAGGGGCACAGAATGACAAAGACATAAAAATATTTTACCACTACCATGAAAAATTTTCAATAAAATTTCATATATTGAACAATAAAAGCTGTGTAGGATTACAATAGATGTGTCACAAAGTGAAAAAAGACGAATGAGTCGTTCTGTGGTACAGTTAAATTGCTACACCAAACATCACAGAAACACATCATTGACAAACCTACATTGTGAACTCAAGAAGCCTGTCCAAAAGAAAGCATAAAAATGCGTATAACGCCCTATGAAATGGTGCCACGGGGCGTTTTTATTTTGTCTTGTTTTGTGGGCGATGTTGCGGTTTTTGCGAAAACTTGCGAGACTAAAATAAAAAAACTCCCACGAAATTACGATTCTAAACGTAAATTCGTAGGATTTTTGGAGCTACTGACCTGATTCGAACAGGCGACCTGCTCATTACGAGTGAGCTGCTCTACCAGCTGAGCCACAGTAGCAGATAAAATTTTCTTGCATGTTCTGCAACGAGAAATATTCTATCATACTTCCTGTGCGCTGTCAAGATTTGATTTTGCGGCAGAACAGATGCAAATAGTCTGTGACGCAAAAATATAACTGCCCTCCGAGAAAAAATCAAAGAGCAGCCTTGCACACAAGAAAAATCAGTTGAACAGCTTACGGCCGATCCAGATGCAGATGCAGGCACCCACAACGGAAACGAGGATCTCACCCACGATGCCGGTAGCGCTCAGACCGATCAGGCCGAACACGATGCTGCCTACAAAACCGCCCAGAATGCCCAGCACGATATTGCGCACGGTGGAAGTTTCGCTGCCCATAATGCGGCCGGCGATGTAACCAGCCAGAGCGCCGATCAGCAGACTGAAAAATAAAACCAAACATAATATTCTACCTCCTGAGTTTTAAAGCTCTGCGCTCTGCCCGGCGGTTTCCCGGGCAAAGCGGCAAATATCCTTCAAAACAACATTTTTCGCATTCTGGCTTGCGCGCATTGCACACTGCCCGACCATGCATCACAAAGCGGTGGCACAGGTCGCTGCCTTCTTCCGGAGGAACGATCTTCCACAGGGCCATTTCCACCTTCTGCGGTTCCTTGATGCCGTCCACAAGGCCGATCTTGTTGCACAGCCGGATGCAGTGGGTGTCTGTTACGATAGCAGGCTTGCCAAACACATCGCCCATGATAAGGTTTGCGCTCTTGCGGCCTACGCCGGGCAGGGCGAGCAGCTCTTCAAAGGTGGTGGGCACCTGACAATCGTATTTATCGCGCAGCACCCGCATACAGGCGGAGATGTCCCGCGCTTTGGAGTGTCCCAACCCGCAGGGCTTGACGATGGCTTCAATGTCTTCGGGTTCCGCAGCAGCCAGCGCAGCAACATTGGGATATTTGGCAAACAGGTCTTCCACCACAATGTTCACGCGGGCATCGGTGCACTGGGCTGCCAGACGCACGCTGACCAGAAGCTGCCAGGCGTGGTCATAATCCAATGTACAGCCGGCATCTGGGTATTCTTTTTTAACCGGTCGATCACTTCCAGCGCCAGCGCCTTTTTTGCAGTAAGGTCTTCTGGTGCTTTTTTGCGAACAGGCATTTCATCCACTCCTATCGACAAAAGCTGATACGATAATACCATGTTTTGCGTTTTTTGTAAACTGCGGGCAAAAATTATCTGAGAATGATTTTCAGATAAAACCTTGCTCTTACTGCCAAAATGCGATATACTATAGAAAAATGCTGGGGGGGAATCGCGCCTCGGTACGGGAGGAGGAAAACACGATGAACGAACCACTGGCACAGCGTCTGCGGCCCAAAACACTGGCAGATGTCTGCGGTCAGCAGCATCTGCTGGCACCGGGCAGGGTGTTCCGCCGTACCATCGAGAGCGGACGCATCCCGAACATGATCTTCTACGGCCCGTCCGGTACCGGAAAAACGACGGTGGCACGCATCATTGCAGAAAACAGCGGTATGACGCTGCATAAGCTCAATGGCACTTCCTGCGGCACCGGGGACATCAAGGCGGTGCTCAAGGATATCGGCACGCTGGCAGGTGCGGGAGGCATCCTGCTGTATCTGGACGAGATCCAGTATCTGACAAAAACAGCAGCAGAGCCTGCTGGAATGCATTGAGGACGGCTCGGTGACGCTCATTGCATCCACCACCGAAAATCCATACTTCTACATTTATAATGCGCTGCTGTCCCGCTGTACGGTGTTTGAGTTCAAATCACTTTCGGCAGCGGATGTGGAGCGTGGGGTGCATAATGCACTGAAAAAGCTTTCGGAAGGGGAGAGCACAAAGGTCTGCATGGACGAAGATGCCTGTGCCTACCTTGCCGAGAGCGCAGGCGGCGACCTGCGCAAGGCGCTGGGCTGTCTTGATTTTGCGGTGACGGCAGCTCCCATTGAGGATGGGGAAAAGCACATTACGCTGGAAATGATCCAGCAGGTCACCCGCCGCACTGCCATGCGGTATGACCGGGAGGGCGATGACCACTACGACATCGTGTCAGCCTACCAGAAGTCCATGCGCGGCTCCGACCCGGATGCGGCGCTGCATTATCTGGCCCGTCTGCTGGAAGCAGGAGATCTGCCCTCGGCCTGCCGTCGCCTGATGGTATGTGCCTGCGAGGATGTGGGCCTTGCCTATCCACAGATCATCCCCATTGTGAAGGCGGCAATTGATGCCGCCAACATGGTGGGCCTGCCGGAAGCACGGCTCCCGCTGGCAGATGCCGTCATTCTGGTGGCCACCAGTCCCAAGTCCAACAGTGCCCATGATGCCATCAACGCGGCCATTGCGGATGTGCAGGCGGGCCGTACCGGGCCGATCCCACGCCAACTGCAGAACAAGCACTACGACGGTGAGGATGCGCTGGTAAAGGGACAGAATTACAAATACGCCCATGATTACGACCATCACTGGGTGGAACAGCAATACCTGCCAGATGCCATCAAGGACGTGAAATATTACACCTTTGGCGATAACAAAAATGAGCAGGCGGCCCGTGCCTACTGGGCAAAGATCAAGGGCGAAGAGAACGTCTGAGCCACGCCTTACACCCAAAACCCAAAAACAAAGAAAAAGGAGAACGATATGCGATATTCCAAACAGCGTGAGCTGGTCATGCAGACGGTGCAGAACCTGTGCGACCACCCCACCGCCGAGGAAATTTATGATGCTGCGGTCAAGGAATGCCCGGGCCTGAGCCTTGGCACCGTATACCGTAACCTGAATAGTCTGGTGGATGCGGGCCGGGTGCGCCGGGTGTCCATTCCAGGCAAGGCTGACCGCTTTGACCACACGCTGCCCTGGCACAGCCATCTGTACTGCACCGTGTGCGGCAGCGTGACCGATGCCGAGGTGGACGAAAAGCAGGTAATGAAGCTGGTGAAAAACCAGAAGGGCCATGTGCAGGACTGCGCTGTTGTGCTGATCGGCGTATGCGAGGCCTGCTGCGAGAAGCAGGCGCAGGAAAACGCCCACTGAACCATAAAATTTGCACGGAACCTCTTGCCCGGAGCGTATAAACAGGGTATACTATAGAGAAGGCTCTTTTCAGAAAGTGCAAGTAGATTTTCGCCGCACAGGGCGCTTCGACCCGGCGGAGAAGGATGGTTTGATTGGAATACATTAGTTTTGAACATAATAACATTGCCGCTGAGCTGGTAAAGCAGGCCTATGATACGCCGCCGCTGGCCTTTGTGCACAGCTATGGCTGTCAGCAGAACGTGAACGACGGCGAGCGGATCAAGGGCGTGCTGATGGACATCGGCTATGGCCTGTGCGATAAGCCCGAGGATGCAGACCTGATCCTCTTCAACACCTGCGCCGTGCGTGAGCATGCCGAGCAGCGTGTGTTCGGCAACGTAGGTGCCCTGAAGGGACTCAAGGAAAAAAGCATGATCTCATCATCGGCCTGTGCGGATGCATGGCCAACCAGAAGCACGTGGTAGAAAAGCTGCGCCAGAGCTATCCTTACGTTGACCTTGTGTTTGGCGTGGACGGAATCGATACCCTGCCGCAGCTCATTGCCCAGAAGCTGCAGAAACATAAGCGTGTGCTGATGGAGCCCGCCCAGCGCCCGGTCATCGTGGAGAATATCCCCATCCGGCGTGAGAGCGAGTTCCGCGCATGGCTGCCCATCATGTACGGCTGCGACAACTTTTGTACCTACTGCATCGTGCCTTATGTGCGCGGCCGCGAGAAGAGCCGCAAGCCCGGCGATATCCTTGCCGAGTTCCGCGGTCTTGTGGAGGCAGGCTATAAGGAGATCACATTGCTGGGACAGAACGTCAACAGCTACGGCAAGGGTCTGGAAGAAAAGGTGGACTTTTCCGATCTGCTCAACCTGCTGTGCACGGTGCCCGGCGATTATCACATCCGCTTTATGACCAGCCACCCCAAGGATGCCAGCCACAAGCTGATCGACACCATTGCCGCCCAGCCGAAGCTGTGCAAGCACCTGCACCTGCCGGTGCAGTGCGGCTCCGATGAACTGCTGAAGAAGATGAACCGCCACTACACGGTGGAGCAGTACATGGAGCTGATCGAATATACTCGCAAAACGGTGCCCGGCATCACCTTTTCCAGTGACATCATCGTTGGCTTCCCCGGCGAGACCGAAGCAGACTTTGTAAAGACGCTGGAACTGGTGCAGAAGGTGGGCTATATGCAGCTGTTCACCTTTATCTATTCCAAGCGCACCGGCACCAAGGCCGCCGATATGCCGGACCCCACCCCCCGCAAGGAAAAGACCGACCGCATGACCCGCCTGCTCAAGGTTCAGGACGAGATCGCCATGGCACTGGTCAAGGCGCAGGTTGGTCAGACTGTGAAGGTACTGGTAGAGGGCTTTGGCCGCAATGAGGGCACCCTCTCCGGCCGTCTGGACAACAACCTGACGGTGGAGTTCACGGCAGACGCTTCCCTGATGGGCAGCTATGCCAACGTACATCTCACGGGCGCACGGGCGACTGTGCTGCTGGGTGAGCTTGCCTGAGTGATTCCGGGGCAGTGCCCCTGAACGTATAAATAAGAAGGAGACCATTCAAATGGATTGCATTGATCTTTTCAAGCGCGCAGCCGTTGCGCTGCAGACCGATAGCCGCTACCTCGTTCTGGATCAGACCCGCAAGGCAAACGATAAGGACGAAGAGCTGCAGAACCTGATCGGCGAGTTCAACCTCGCCCGCATGGATCTGAACAATGAGATCGGCAAGAGCGAGCGCAACGATGCCCGCATCGCCGAACTGAACGAAAAGGTGAACAGCCTGTACGGCCAGATCATGGGCAACGAAGGCATGGTGGCTTACAACGAGGCCAAGCGTGACTGCGAGAACCTCGTGAACTATATCGATGCCATCATCAACACTGCCATGAATGGCGGCGACCCCATGACGGTACAGGAGCCTTCTGCTTCCTGCACCGGCAGCTGCTCCACCTGCGGCGGCTGCCACTAAAACCGGCAAAAACAAAAACGACGGCTGTGCAAAACAGACCGCGTTTTGTTTGCAAAAGCGGTTACAAGCCGCAAACTTGTGCACAGAACCATAGAACGGGAGAGAGGGTAAACCATGGCAGAGCTGTCGCCCATGATGCAGCAATATCTTGAGATCAAAAAACAACATAAGGACGAAATTCTGTTTTACCGCATCGGCGACTTTTACGAGATGTTCTTTGACGATGCCCTGACGGCATCCAAGGAACTGGACCTGACCCTGACCGGAAAGCAGTGCGGCATGGAAGAGCGAGCACCCATGTGCGGCGTGCCCTTCCACAGCTACGAGGGCTATGTGGCGCGGCTGATCGCCAAGGGCTACAAAGTAGCCATCTGTGAGCAGGTGGAAGACCCGGCCAAGGCCAAGGGCCTTGTCAAGCGGGACATCATCCGCGTGGTCACACCCGGCACGGTCATTGAGAGCAGTATGCTGCAGGATGACCGCAATAACTATATTGCCAGTATCTTCCTCAAAGGAAAGAAAGCAGGTTTGTGCTTTGCGGATGTCTCTACCGGTACGGCCCATATCACAGAGCTGAATGCAGACAAGATCGCCCCGGCGGTCATTACGGAGCTGTGCCGCTACCATCCCAGCGAAGTACTGATGAATCCGGGTCTGCTGGACTGCCGCGAGGTGACGGCGTACATCAAAAAGAATATGACTTGTTCGGTGGAGCTGATCGAAGAGGAGCGCTATGCACCGGGCCTTGTGACGGCATCGCTGGAAAACCAGTTTGGCCGCGACTGGGCGCAGACCACCGGCATTGCAGCGGACGGCCTTGTGCGCTTTGCCATGGCGGCACTGCTGGAATATCTGCACGATACCCAGATCAAGGGCGTGGAACGTCTGAAAACGGTCATAACCTATAATAAGGCCCAGTTCATGCGTCTTTCGCCCGTAACCCGCGCCAATCTGGAGCTGACCGAGACGCTGCGCGGCCGCGAAAAGCGGGGCACGCTGCTCTGGGTGCTGGATAAGACCAGTACATCTATGGGCAAGCGTATGCTGCGCAGCTGGATCGAGCAGCCGCTTATTTCCAGTGCACTCATCAACCACCGCCTGAACGCTGTGGAGAGCCTTGTCAAGCAGACCATGGCCCGCGGCGACCTGACCGAAGAGCTGGGTTACATTGCGGATATGGAACGCCTGATGACTCGCACGGTTTACGGCTCTGCCACACCCAAGGAAATCTATACGCTGGCCCAGACCTGCGACCGGCTGCCCGGCCTGCGCAGGCTGGCTGAGGCCTGCGGCTGCCCGGAGCTTGCTGAACTGGCAGTACAGATCGATCCGTTGGAGGACATCAAGGCCCGTATTTATGCGGCGGTGGACCCGGAAGCGCCCTCTACCCTCAAGGATGGCGGTGTCATTGCCAAAGGCTACCATGCCGAGGTGGACGAGCTGCGTTCCATCCGCGACAATACCAAGGGCGTTCTGGCGCAGCTGGAAGCCCGCCTGCGGCAGGAGACCGGCATCCCCAAGCTGAAGATCGGCTATAACCATGTGTTTGGCTACTTCATCGAGGTAAGCAACTCCTATAAGAGCATGGTGCCGGAGACCTACATCCGCAAGCAGACCCTGACTTCCGGCGAACGCTACATCACGCAGGAACTGAAAGAGCTGGAAAGCAAGATCTTAGGTGCCCACGAACGGCTCATCACGCTGGAGCACCGCCTGTTCAGCGAACTGCTGGAAAGCATCAGCGCTCAGCTGGACCGCATCCAGCGCACGGCCAATGCGGTGGCCCAGCTGGATGTGCTCACGGCGCTGGCGCAGGTGGCAGCGGAAAACAACTACTGCCGTCCCATCGTGGACGACAGTGACGAGCTGACCATCACCGAGGGCCGTCACCCTGTGGTGGAGCAGATGCTGAAAGGCAGCCTGTTTGTACCCAATGATACCACCCTGAACTGCGGTGCAGACCGCTGCCTGATCATCACCGGCCCCAACATGGCAGGTAAATCCACGTACATGCGCCAGAATGCACTGATCGCGCTGATGGCGCAGATCGGCTCCTTTGTACCGGCTTCCAGCTGCCATGTGGGTGTGGTGGATGCCATTTTCACTCGCATCGGTGCGTCGGACGACCTGTCTGCCGGTCAGTCCACCTTTATGGTGGAGATGACCGAGGTAGCGGAGATCCTGAAAAATGCCACCGCCAAAAGCCTTGTGGTGCTGGACGAGATCGGCCGCGGCACTTCCACCTTTGACGGTATGAGTATTGCCCGCGCCGTAGTGGAGCACATTGCAGACCCCGCCAAGGGCCTTGGCTGCAAGACTCTGTTTGCCACCCACTACCACGAGCTGACCGAGCTGGAAGGCGGCGTGGACGGCGTAAAAAACTCAATATTGCAAGTAAAAAAACGCGGCGAGGACATCACCTTCCTGCGCCGCATCGTGCGCGGCCCGGCGGATGACAGCTACGGCATCGAGGTGGCAAAGCTGGCAGGTCTGCCCGGCAGCGTGACCCGCCGCGCCCACGAGGTGCTGCGCACGCTGGAAGCAACTGCACCTAAAAATAAAGTAGAGCAGATGGATTTTGATGCCCTGCAGGAGTATAACTCTCCGGCTGTGCCCAGCGAGATGATGGACAAGCTGGAAGCTCTGGATGTGGAAACACTCACCCCATTGAGGCGTTGAACTTCCTCTACGAGCTGAAAAAGACCCTGAAGGGCAGCCTGAACAGATGAAACTGCTCTACCTGACCCAGACCATACAAGGAGGGAAAACACCATGGCAGTGATCCATGTTCTGGATAAGCACACAGCCGAGCTGATCGCAGCCGGTGAGGTGGTTGAGCGTCCGGCATCCGTTGTTAAGGAGCTGCTGGAAAACTCCATTGATGCCGGTGCCACGCAGGTGACCGTCAGCATTGAATCCGGAGGCGTCAAGCTGATCGAGATCAGCGATAACGGCACCGGCATCGAGGCAGAATATATCTCCACGGCGTTTATCCGCCACGCCACTAGCAAAATTGAAACACCGGACGATCTGACCAACATCCATACGCTTGGCTTCCGCGGTGAAGCACTGGCATCCATTGCCAGCGTGGCCCGTGTAGAGCTGACCACCCGAACAGAGGTGGACGAGTTTGCCACGGTCTACCGCATTGAGGGCGGGGAAGAGGTCTCCCGTGAGCCGGGTGCCAGAGCTGTGGGCACCACCATCCGGGTAAAGGATCTGTTTTACAACACGCCTGCCCGCATGAAGTTCCTCAAAAAGGACTCCTCCGAGGGCACCTTTGTGTCGGATACAGTTACCCATGTAGCGCTCAGCCACCCGGAAGTCAGCGTCAAGTTCATCCGTGAGGGCAAGCTGCAGTATGTCACGCCCGGCGACGGCCAGCTGCGCGGTGCAGTCTATGCGGTGCTGGGCCGGGAGTTCAGCCGGGACCTCATTGAGCTGAAAAATCAGGAGGGCGTGTACCGCATCACCGGTCTGGTCACCCCGCCCAAAAGCTGCCGTGCTAGCCGAAGTATGCAGCATTTTTACATCAATGGCCGCTATGTGCGCAACCGCACCATGATGGCCGGTATGGAGATGGCGTTCAAGGGTACCATGATGCAGGGCAAGTTCCCGGGCGGCATTCTGCTGCTGGAAATGCCGGCCGACCTTGTGGATGTCAATGTGCATCCGGCCAAGATCGAAGCCCGCTTTGCCCGCGAAAATGATGTTTTTGATGTGGTGTATCATGCCGTCAAGCTGGCATTAGCTCAGCCCGGCACTGGTGAACGGCTTTTTACCTTTGAAGCAGACAAAGAAGAAGAAAAAGCTGAAAATTCAAAAAAAGACACTGATATAATCAAAAATGATGTAAAGAATAATAACTTTACGGGCCTTTCTGCGATCATTCGGGGACAGGCAGACCCGGGCGTTCTGCCACAGCAGCACTGGGAACCGGCAAATCCCGCCGCAGCACCGCAGCAGCCTGCCCCGTCTGCTGCAATGCAAATACCGACAGCACCCAGTGTGCCGCGCTGGAAAGGCAGTGCTCAGAACGAAGATATGCTGGATCCGTTCGTGACCCTTCACAGCCCGAAGCTGGAAACGACAAAGGCACCAGAGCCGTTCCGTGCGGCGGCAAGTGAAACGCAGCTGGATGTGGAACCGGAATTTGGTGAAACAAAACTGCATTCGCCTCAGGACCATATGGCAGCGTGGAACCCTGCGCAGGAAGCACCAAAAGAAGAACCTGAGAGTGCACCCGGTGCAGAAACAGAACCAGATGCGCCGGAAGCGGCAGAACAGGAAACTGTACTGGCCGAGCCGGAGCAGATGAACTTTGATCCGACGGCGGATCAGCCGGAACCGCTGCGCTATGTGGGCGAGGTGTTCAGAACATATATCCTTGCAGAACGCGGCGACGAGCTGTGCCTGATCGATAAACACGCTGCCCACGAGCGCCAGCTGTACGAAAAACTGCCGCGAACTACGGCAATGTGCCCACGCCAGATGCTGCTGGAGCCTGCTGCCATCGACCTTGCTGCGGAGGAAAAGACAGGCCCTGCTGGATAACATTCCTCTGCTGGAAAATGCGGGCCTTGAGATCGCGGACTTTGGCGGCAATACCGTGGTGCTGCGCGCGGTGCCCGCAGATGTGGAGCCGCAGAATGCCGAAAGCCTGCTGGTGGAGATCGCAAATAAGCTGCTCAAGGGCGGCCATGATGCGCTGAACGAGCACACTGAGTGGGTGCTGCATTCTATCTCCTGCCGTGCAGCCATCAAGGCGGGGGACAAGTCCTCGCCGCAGGAACTGCTGGCGCTGGCCGAAAAGATCCTTTCCGGCGAGGTGCCGCCGTTCTGCCCGCATGGCCGCCCCTGCGTACTCAAATTGACCCGGAAGGAGCTGGAAAAGCAGTTTGGACGCATCGTATAAACATCCCGTGGTGGCCGTCGTCGGCCCTACCGCAACCGGAAAGACGGCGTTGGGCGTGGAGCTTGCAAAACATTTTTCCGGCGAGGTCATCAGCTGTGATTCCATGCAGATCTATAAAGGTCTGGACATAGGCACGGCAAAGGTGACACCGGAGGAGACCTGCGGTATCCCGCATCACGGCGTGGATATCCTTACGCCGGACAAGGCTTTCAGCGTGGCAGACTTTACCGCCATGGCCGGAAAGCTGGAAGAAGAGATCTCTGCCCGGAAGAAGCTGCCCATCCTTGTGGGCGGCACAGGGCTGTATGTTCAGAGCTTTCTGTATGGGGTGCGCTTTACAGAGGAAAAAGCACCTGCCGGTCTGCGGGAGCAGCTGGCGGCGGAACTGGCTGCAAAAGGCGGTGCTGCCATGTACGAAGAACTGAAGCAGGCCGACCCGGAAGCTGCTGCGGCTATCCACCCGAACAATCAGGTACGGGTGCTGCGCGCACTCGAGCATTACCGTGCCACTGGCAAAAAGCTGAGCGAACAGAAAGCGGAGTCTCTCCCACCGGAGCGGCCCTACCGCAGCCTGATCCTCGGTCTGGATTTCCCAGAGCGCGCGGTACTTTACCGCCGCATTGACCTGCGTGTGGACAAAATGCTGGAAGCGGGCCTTATAAAGGAAGCGGAGCATGTCTGGCAGAACCGGGAAAGCTTCCGCACGGCAGCGCAGGCCATCGGATACAAGGAGTTCTTTCCGTATTTTGAGCAGACGGCTCCACTGGAAGCCTGCACGGAAAAGCTCAAGCAGGCGTCCCGCAACTATGCCAAGCGCCAGTTGACCTGGTTCCGCCATATGGACGGTGTGGTCTGGCTGGATGCCGGTGCACCGGATGCAGTGCAGACTGCCATCCGCAAAACTAGCGAATTTTTAGCGAAAGGATGATCGATATGCCGGATGAGACCCAGAAGGAACGCCATGCGCCGCATGTGCTTACCACTCTGGCAGGCGTGCTGATCGCGTTTCTGCTGCTGGCAGCAATTTATGTGGTGTATCAGGCCGCACATATCCTGTTCCCGCAGAATGTTTATGAGACTGCGCTGCCTGCGGTCATTTCGGATACGGTGGAAGCCGACGGAGTTCTGCTGTTCGACGAAAGCTATGTGGCAGGCAGCGGAAACCTTGGATATCTTGCTGCCGACGGCGAGCGCGTTTCAGCGGGCACCGCAGTGGCAGAGGTGTACAGCAACGCTTCGCAGGCTTCGCTGCGCCTGCAGCTGAACCAGCTGAATGATCAGATCGACCTGCTGCAGAAATCGCAGAACACTTCTGCGCTGCAGCTGGATACCCTTTTAAAAGAACGTTCTTCTGCGCTGTATGACCTGCTGGATACGCTGGACGACAGCGATTATGAAGCGGTGGATGATGATGCCAATGCCTACCTGCTGGCCCAGAACAAGCTCTGGGTGGTAACGGGCGAAGCTGCAAACTTTACCGATCAGATCACTGCGCTGGTCCAGCAGTCCCAGAGCGTGCAGGCGCAGCTGGGCAGCCCGGCGCAGATCACTGCACCGCAGACTGGCTATTTTGTGCGCTCTTCCAGCAGCGGACGGCTCAATGCCAGTGCCGATGATATCCTTGCACTGAACGCACAGGAGCTGCAGGGTTATCTGCAGTCCGACCCAGTGTTGGCACTGGACGGCTGCGCCGGTAAGATCGTGGCAGGGTTCACATGGCGCTATGTGGGCGTGTGCACTGCAAAGCAGGGCGAAAAGCTGCTGGGTCAGAACGGCAAGCCGCTGAGCACAGCGGTGGAGATCAGCTTCCCGGGTCAGGTGGAGAACAGCCTCAAGGCCACCGTCACCGAGGTGGAGATCGATCAGGACAGCGGCCTTGCCCGCTTTGTGCTTTCTTGCAACTCCATCAACGGCGATGTGCTTTGCCTGAACCGGGCTGCAGCACGCATCTCGGTAGGAGAGCGCAGCGGCCTGCGGGTGCCTGCTGCGGCTGTGCACTATTTAAAAGAGGATGGCACCGAGGCACAAACGCAGGGCGAAAACTACATTCCCGGTGTGTACGTGAAACTTGGCAACATTGCCCGCTTCTGCCCGATCGACCCGGTGGACGCAGACCATCCCCTCATCACGGACGGCGATTACATCCTTGTTCTGCCCGAAGGGACCGAGGGCTCGGTCAGCAAGGTGAGGCTTTATGACGAAATAATCGTTTCCGGACAAAATTTGTATGATGGAAAGCTTTTGTAGTTATTGACATCTGAGGCAAAAAATCCGATAATAGATAAAGCTATTATTTGCATTCTTTTGCAAAGAACGCCAGGCAGCGCCATGCTGCCCGAATGAAAGGAGCAGATTGTATGTCTTTGCTTGACAGCATTAAGAAAGGTCTGTTTGACCAGGAAGACGATTACGAGGATCAGTACATTGACGATGGTCCCCAGATGGTAAACAATAACAATGGCATCGGCCTTGGCTCTGACGACGAAAATGAAGAGCCTGTTGAGGGTGCCAAGAAGAACGGCAAGGTGGTCAACATCAATGCCACCACTCAGCTCAAGGTCGTTCTGGTCAAGCCTGAGCGTTTTGAGGATGCCAGTACCATTGCTGACCACCTGAACAACAAGCGCACCGTGGTGCTCAATCTGGAGTCCACCAACAAGGAAGTGTCCCGCCGTCTGGTGGACTTCCTGTCCGGTGTTGCATATGCAAACAATGGCCAGATCAAGCGCGTGGCCAACAGCACCTTCATCATCACTCCGTACAACGTGGATATCATGGGCGATCTGCTGGACGAGCTGGAGAACAATGGCGCGTTCTATTGATCCTGCTCCCAGGGCAGTGCGGGGCTTTGTGCCCGCCCGCACCGATGAAGAGCGCTTTTTGATGCGGCATGTGGAGGATCTGGCCCGCGCGGCCGAGGGACGCGGCATTGCCCGCTACTCCGGTTTTTTGAGCGACAGGGAACAGGATCTGGCCCGCGCGGCGCTGAACCGTGCCGATGTGCCGGAGAGCGACCATCATTTTGAGGGCGGCTGGCCCGGAGCAGAGCGGAAGCTGCTCTGTCTGGAGCCGGAGGGCTGCTACCCTGAAAGCCCGCTGTGCTGCGTGAAGCTGACCTGCCGCACCCTTTCCGGGGCGGCACTGCCGGGCCACAAGGATTATCTGGGCAGCCTGATGGGGCTGGAGCTGCGGCGTGAAGCTCTGGGAGATATCGTGCTCCCGGCCGATACGCCGGGCACTGCCTACGTCTTTGCGCTGGAAACGGCGGGGGAGCTCATCTGCCGGGAGCTGCTGCAGGTGGGCCGGACAGAGGTTACCACCACGCTGCTTTCGCTGGATGAGGTGCCTGAATTCCCGCAGGCAGAGCGCAAAACGCAGACAGCCACCGTGTCCTCTTTGCGGCTGGACGCTGTGCTTGCGGCCATGCTCCATTGCAGCCGCGGGCAGGCGTGTGAGTGGATCGCGGCGGGCCGGGTGGAGATCAACCATCTGCCGGCGGAAAAGCCGTCGGTCCCGGTGTACGAGGGCGATGTGTTCACGGTGCGCGGCAAGGCCGCTTCAACCTGACTGCACTGCCCGGCAAAAGACAGAAAAGATCGGTCAATCATCGAATTTTTTCTAATATTAAAAGCAACGGGAGGAAATGACTATGCTGACTCCGCAGGATGTCCGTTCTGTGCAATTTGAGAAAAACCTCCGCGGCTACCGCACAGAGGACGTAGACCGTTTTCTGGATAAGGTGGAAGAACAGCTGCGGGACGACGATGCGCAGGCGGAACAGCTTCGCAAGCAGATTGCGGACCTGACTGCTGAAAACCAGAAGCTGCACGATGAACTGAAGAGCTTTGAGGCAGATGGTGAAATGCTCAAGAGCGCGCTGATCAATGCACAGCGCATGGGCGAAAATGTCATCCGCGAAGCAAACCAGAAAGCAGAAGAGATCATCCATCGTGCAAATCTGCGCGGTGATGATATCATCCGCGATGCCAACGAACTGCTGCAGAAGGCAAACGACCGTGCAGACGAGATCGAGAACGAAGCAAACGAGAAGCGCCTTGCAGAGGAGCGCGAGTATGACCGCGTGCGTCTGGAAGTGACCCGCTTCAAGTCTGATGTGCTCAACCTGTACCGCAGCCATGTGGAGTCGCTGAGCCGTCTGCCGGAGTTCCAGAAGGAAACGGCTGCACAGGATGCCGAACAGGCAGAGCCTGCTGCAGAGGAAAGTGAGCCTGCCGCTGCAGCCCAGCCGCAGGCAGCGGACGTGCAGGAGCCGGAAGCAGAGCCTGCACAGCCCGCACAGGAAGATGCAGAACCTGCTGCCGTTGTTGAAAATGACGACGACAAGGCAGCTGACAGCAGCGAGGATTTCTGGGCAAAGGATGAGAGCCAGCTCAAGCTGGACCCGCCGCCTGCGCCTCCTGCTGATTTTAAGCCGGACGAGCCGGACTACGATGCTTTTCAGGGTGTCAAGTTCAGCGAGTAAGGCAACCCCATAAGGAAATATAGAGGAGAGTGTAAACCATTGGCTAAGAACAAATCGCAGTACGATAGTACTCTGAACCTGCCCAAGACCCTGTTTGAAATGCGTGCCGGCCTGCCCAAGAAGGAGCCGGTCATGCTCAAGGATTGGGACGACAACGACCTGTACAATCAGCTCATGAAGCACAACGAGGGCAAGCCGCAGTTCATCCTGCACGACGGCCCTCCGTACGCAAACGGCAATATCCACATGGGTACTGCCCTGAACAAGATCATCAAGGATATCATTATCCGCGATAAGAACATGGAGGGTTTCCAGGCTCCCTATGTGCCCGGCTTTGATACCCACGGCCTGCCAATCGAGCTGAAGGCTCTGTCCTCCGTCGGTGATAAGAAGAAGGACATTTCCAAGCTGGAACTGCGCCAGATCTGCGAAAAGTTTGCTACCGAGCACATCGATATCATGAGCGACCAGTTCAAGCGTCTGGGCGTTATCGGCGATTTCGAGCATCCGTATCTGACCCTGAAGCCTGAGTTCGAGGCACGCCAGATCGAGATCTTTGGCGAGATGGCAAAGAAGGGCTACATCTACAAGGGCCTGAAGCCCGTGTACTGGTGCCCGGACTGCCGCACGGCTCTGGCAGAGGCCGAGATCGAGTACGGCGAGGACGACTGCGATTCCATCTTCGTGCGTTTCCACGTCTCTCAGGACCCCAACGGTGTGCTGGCAAAGCACGGCATCCCGATGGATAAGACCTACTTCG